>Ga0194041_10001119_pt1 | contig 11237 bp, 10 predicted proteins | sample JunL449m_MetaG_FD_160082 | JGI IMG/M metagenome (GOLD analysis project Ga0194041, IMG submission 160082) | Anoxic zone freshwater microbial communities from boreal shield lake in IISD Experimental Lakes Area, Ontario, Canada - Jun2016-L442-9m | ecosystem: Environmental > Aquatic > Freshwater >...
CTCCACAACGCGTCGCGACGTTGTTGCCCAAACGATTCGTTAAATGCTCCGGCCGTTGCAAGTGCCTCAAGTTGCGCGATGTGCAGTTGCGGCACTTTGCGCACGAGGTCTTCCATATTGACAAACGGTCGGTGTGTTTCGATCTCGCGCGCAACTGCGCTGCTCAGACCACGCACCGAACCAACACCAAGCCGTACAGCCAACCCACCTGTCGACTCGCCGCATACTTCCAGCGTTGCATCGGCACGTGAAGCATTGATGTCTACGCTGCGCACCACGACTCCATGACGTTTTGCATCTTGCACCAACGAATGGGGTGCCCAAAAACCCATCGGTTGCGCGTTGAGCAACGATGCACAAAATACCGCTGGCTCATGCAATTTGATCCATGCCGATGAATACACGAGATACGCAAAACTCACCGAGTGACTTTCGGGAAACCCATAACTCGCAAATGCCGACATCTTCGTAAAAATCAAATCTGCAACATCGCCAACGATGCCCCGCTCTGCCATGCCCGCATACAATCGCTCACTCAACCTGAGCATTCGCGACTGCGATCTCTTTGAGCCCATTGCTTGGCGCAACTCATCGGCTTCCGATGGCGTAAAACCAGCCACATCAATTGCCATCTGCATCAGTTGTTCTTGAAACAACGGCACACCCAATGTCTTGCCAAGGCTGTTTTCGAGTAACGGATGCAGATATGTGACTGGCTCTTGACCATTGCGTCGACGAATATATGGATGCACCGAGCCGCCCTGAATAGGCCCTGGACGAATGAGTGCTACCTCAACAACGAGATCATAAAAACGCCGTGGCTTGAGCCTTGGCAACGTAGCCATCTGTGCGCGCGATTCGATCTGAAATACGCCAACCGTGTCGGCTCGACACAACATTGCATACACATCGTCTTCTTGCGGAATTGTTGCCAGGTCTACTCGAACTCCACGAAACTCTTCAATCAAGTCGACTGCGTTGTGCAACGCCGACAGCATGCCAAGCCCCAACAAATCAAACTTCACTAACCCTGCTGCAGCACAATCATCTTTGTCCCACTGCAACACACTGCGACCCTCCATGCGTCCCCACTCAACGGGGCACACTTCGGTCACGGGGCGATCACACATCACCATTCCACCAGAGTGAATACCCAAATGTCGGGGTGCGTCTTGCACTTGCTGGGCAAGCTCAAGCACTGCAGCCGGAATATTGTGGTCGTCATTTTTGACCGTGACTCCAAGCGAACCCCACGCATCCACTTGCTTGCTCCATGCGTCTTGCTGACCAGGCGCAAACCCAAGTGCTCGCGACATGTCGCGCACAGCAGAACGCGCACGATATGTAATCACGTTGGCCACCTGTGCCGCATGATGCCGACCATGGCGTTGATACACGTATTGAATTACTTCTTCTCGTCGACCACTCTCAATATCAATATCGATGTCGGGTGGGCCATCTCGCTCTGGTGACAAAAACCGCTCGAACAACAAGCCAAGCGAAACTGCATCAGCCTTGGTGATGTCGAGCGAATAACACACAGCAGAGTTGGCAGCACTGCCGCGGCCTTGGCAGAAAATATTGGACCGTTGACAAAATTGCACGATGTCCCAGACCACCAAGAAATATCCGGCAAAGCCAAGAGTCGAAATGACTTCTAGTTCGTGATCAATTACTCGCCATGCACGGGCTCGCAGTGACAAATCTTCGCGCGTATCACTTGGGCGTATGCCATATCTGCGTGTGGCACCAACCTGCACAAGTTGCCGCAAATACGACATCTCATCCAAATCATTCGGGCAAGGAAACGGTGGAAGTCGCGGAGCAACGAGTCGCAAGTCGAAGGCCGCATCTTTACCAATCTCGGCGGCGCATTGCACCACGCCCGGGTAACGCCCAAAACGACGATGCTGCTCGGCGCCACTGCGCACATAAGCCGTCGCAGCCGGTGGCAGCGTTGCATCCACATCGTCCAAACTGCTGCGTTCGCGCACCGCAGCGACTGCGGTCGCCAAGCGATGCTGCTTCGCCGTTGCGTACAACACATCGTTGGTGGCAACACTGTTCAAGTTGTTGCGATGCGCAATTTGCACAAGCACGTCGTTGCGCGCAGAGTCAAGAGGGTCGCCGTGATCCCACAACTCCATCACCACGCTGTTATTGCCAAACGCACTTTTCATTTGCTGCACTCGTCGCTCGGCAGCACTTGGTCCTTGCTCATTAAGTGCGCGCACCACCACACCATCGCGTGCACCTGTCATCACCCACCAGTCGCCCACCGAAAACTCGCCAAGTTGTTCGAGCACAAATACTGGGTGTTCTTTGCTGCCAGCAAGTTGGCCAGCACTAATGGCGCTCGACAAATGTGCGTAGCCTCGCGGGTTGCGAGCAATGATCACGACACTTCCAATATTTAGTTGCAACTCTGCACCAAACACTGTTGGCAACCCAAGCACTCGCGCTGCTTCGGCAAAACGCACGATGCCGTACAAGCCATTGCGATCGGTCAGCGCAAGCGCTTCCAACCCCAATGACTGTGCTTGCTCTACAAGTTGTTCGGGATGCGAAGCACCTTGCAAAAAAGAAAAATTGGATCGGCAATGCAGCTCTGAATATGGAACATGCGCATACGAAACATCAATTGCCACCTCGCCATATTAGCGAACATATGTTCGTACCACTCTGAGGGCGCCCACCAAACCCTTGTCTGCCATGGCAATCGCATCGTCCCACGCAAACCAAGCCACGTCTTGACTCTCATCAGCGCCAGGTGCTGGTTCAACATCATCGGCCATCACTATGTAGCGCACGTCTAAGTGCGTGTGCCCGCGCGGGCCAGGATGCACATCAAGGTGCACCAACACCGGGCCGTTGTCGGGGTGTCGCACGTTCAGTCCCGTCTCTTCTCGTGCTTCACGCAATGCGCCCTCTGCCGGCGTCTCTCTCTGTTCAATATGTCCGCCGGGCTGCAACCAAATATTGAGTCGTTTGTGCAAGTGCAACACCACACCTCGCTTGCCAACGACTATTGCCGACCCAGTGATGTGCGTGTCATTGGCATGCTCGTCAAACGGCGCCTCGAGCGTTGGTGCAATTGCTAAAAATTGTTGAATTGATTCGCGCTCGCGTTCGTCGCACGGTGTTGCCGCAGCAAAATGTGCACACAGTTGAGCAACGATCTCACTAGTTGACATAGACCGAGTGTATTCACCCATAGCGCGCGGTCATCCACCACTCGCCGTGCTCGAGCACCATCACTACCGCGTGTGTAGTGGTGCGCACCGTGTCGTCAGCATCGCGTGCCAGCACCATCTGCATTCGCACTGCCCTGCGTTGACGCAATGGGTCCCACCACCGCTCTTCTACTGGCCATGGCCCAGCCCACGACACCACGTTGTACGCATGTCGACCAATCACTACATGTGCTGGCGATGCACTCAATTCGTGTCGGCCACTCACGCGCACCACACAACCACTCGCATCATTTACTACTGCCAGTAATGGCTCGTCGTACACAATCGAAGGTGACGGAGTTGGTAATGCTCCACTCCACACCGTTTCTTTGATCACTACCGACTCTGCTCGTCGTTCCATGTCAACCACTGCAGCAGGGGTCAATGCAAACACCTCTCCCACGTCTCGACCACCACGCCACTGCGCAACACGCACCGAATCGGCTCCGAGCATTGTTGTCAATCGTTCAATAGCACGAGCAGCCCATTCGTCGGCTTGAGTGCTGCCACCCCACAACCCAAGTTGTCTTCCTTCTCGTGCGCGCAAACCAACTGGCGAATACCGCAATAGCACCACACCGCTTGTGAGCCCGCGAGTTGCAATCCATGCATCCATCTGCCAACGCACGCGCTCGGCCATTGCTGCAGCAGTCAATCCTTCCGGCTGATACCACAGGCGATCACTTTGTTCGCCGTGATCGGTCTGCATACAGATATGAAGTCGCACGCAACTCACGCCTTGGTTGTTTAAGTGCGCCACCAATTCGTCGGCAACTGTGCGAGCCGTTGCCACCACCACATTGACATCTTCTACCGAGAGTTCAAATCGATGCGTGCTTGCGCGTTCTGGTGGTGGCGAGATGGTGATGGGTGGATGCCGGTCATAACCACGTGCCAGTCGATGCAATTCAAAACCAACTGGCCCAAATCGTCCAACTAAATCTGATGGCTTCATTGTTGCAAGGTCGCCAACGCAACTTAAGCCAAGTCGGTGCAACAGCGACACCACGTCGCGATCAATCTCGGCAAAGTCAGCGAGCACCGACACAGGCAATTGCGCCAAACATTGTGCGCTCTCACCAGGTTCGACCACTACATACCGACCGGCTGCAGCATGTGCGGCAACGAGTGCAGTGAGTCGTCCATCGGCAATGCCAACCCCAAACGTAATTGGACGACCATCAGCCAAAAGCGCAAGTGCATCACATGTAATGCTGTGCAAGCGTTGTGCCAACGCATCATCGCCACCCACATATCGCGATGGTCCGCGTGTAGCCAACAAAATCACACCGGGCGTGCTTACTTCCACGAGCGGAACAAGCTCGCTTACTGCTCGCACTACCGGCTCAAACATCAATCTGTCGCGCTCTTTGTTGTTGGCAGCAATGTGCAGCTCGGGACACACGGCTTGCGCCTCGCGTCGGCGCATGCCTATTTGCACACCCTGGCGAGCGGCGTACGCAGTGCGCGCCACCACGCGTTGTGCATGCAGCACGGCTACCGCATCAAACCATTGCTTGCGTGCATACAACTCGCACTGTGCAGCAACTGCTTGCCAGTCGGTGCACGAAATAACAGCAACTCGAGTTGCGATTTGCTCATCCATTGCTAGCCAACATGCTGCAATACGTGTTGCATCGCTCGCGGTACACGTCTGCCACTCACCGTTACATCAATGTGTCGACCCTGCACATAACCCGCACCATGTTCGATCCCGTGCCAGCTTGTGGTTGCGGTATGCAACACCACATCTGGCTTAAATACCGAACGCGGAGTTGTGTGACGCGATGTTTCTACCAACACAAGCACATTGCGCCGAGCCTGAATGCGGGTTTGTATGCGCCGCGCATCAGACTCACTTACTTCTCGTGGCACTTCGAGCATCACCACATCAAAGCCATCAGCAACAGCAGCCACTGTGCTCGTCCAATCTTTTTTATTGGATGTTGGTGTCACCAGCACCGTGCGTTGCAGTGCAACACCCTGTTCACATGCCGACATCAATCCAAAATCACTCACACCCACGATGGCCAACCATGAGCCGGCTTGGGTAGCGGCACACACCAACAACAATGCGGTCGACATTGCAGCATCACCGCTACACAACACGGTGCGACCCCGCACCAACACACCGTCGGGAATTATTGGTTGCAGAGCCTTTGCAACGGGCAGCGAATCAGACATGCCATCACTGTAGCGAACATATGTTCGTAGTTATTTGGCCGTTATTTGGGGGTTATTAGGCGTATTTAGTTGCGAATCGCGTGCTGTTTGAGCAACGGCATCAACATCCGCGGATCACTAGCCCAATAATCGGCGCCGAGATTTTCGGCATGCTCCGAGTCGAGAACTGCAGCACCCCCGACAAAGCACGGGATCGAGTTGTTTGATGCCTTCTTAATCTTGGCAATCGTTTTACTCATCGCAGGAAGAGTTTCTGACATCGTCGATGCAATACACACAGCAACAACATCCGAGACCTGCATCACCGCGGAGGCAAAGGATCCATCTGGAATATTTCCACCGAGATTGTCAACCTTCCATCCCTCCATGCTGATCAGATCGCCAAGCAACTGGCTTCCCAATGCATGCTGCTCGCCCTCTGGCGAACCGATCAAAACTGTTCCCTTGTGCACACCGCGTTTGGAAAAACGTGCACCAATTTGTGCCGCCGACCGACTCGCGATGCCAGTAGCACGATGTTCGATAAACACATCTATCTCCCCTGCATGCCACTTCATCCCTATCGCATCCATCGCTGGCACCAACACATCAAGATACAGAAAATACAAATCATTTCCCGATCGCAAGATCGATTCCATCAGAGTCAACACACCCCGCTCATCGCCGCTGATCAGAAGCGTCAACATCCGATCGCTCCATGGAGCAACTTTTCGGGTACCGGTTTTGGACACGACCGCTTGACCCGAACCTTTTCGAAAAGCATTCAGATCACTCGACTTGACCACCCAGCCGCGTCCCTCTTTGATAGCAGGTAGACGCCCTTCGCGCACATACCGATACGCAGTCATGTAATGCACGCCAAGTAATTCTGCAACTTCATTCAGACTTACAAGACTTTTCGGCATGTCCCCCAGACACAAACAATTTTTTAAACCTTAGTAGATAAAAAAAATTTATGTGACTCAATCGCCGATAAAAGCAACTTTATATTAAGCGCGTGCCTTTGCCAATGCGGCCTGACTGCGAAGCAGCAGCAGGGTAGGAATCTTGCTCGCTGCCGCTGACAACGGTGTACCACTTGCGTCTGCTGTTGGCTGAGCCGCTGACTCGGCGCTCTTTGGCACCATTGCCAGCAGCTCTTCGGTCGACTTTGGGGCCATGCCAGGCTTCCAGTATTGATACAAATCTTCTACGACCTTGGCTAGACCATCGTTGCTCGCACCATCAGTCACATCAACAGTGATCACGTTGGAATACACATGCACCGCGCTCACTTTTCCTGTCGCAAATAAGCGCTGTGCAAGCACATCCGCAGGCTTTACACCCGTTGCGGCAGAGATACTTGAGTAGCGCTCATGACCCTGGCCCGTAAGCGAACGGTTGATTTCGAACCGAACTCGCCCCGGCGTTGCGGAAGGCTTTTGAACTACTGCTACTGGTTGACCCATGGGCTAGAGACTAGTTGACTCGCCTTCGCTCAAACCAGATTGCGCCAACTATCTTTGACACTATGACATCTGCACCTATTTCCGTAGAAGATTTCGCAGCATCGGCACGCAAGTTTCTTGAGGCCAATGCCGAGCGCAAACAAGTCAAAACTAAGTTCACGTGGGGCGAGGGCACCGACAACGTTTCGATGTTTGAAGAGCGCAGCCGCGACGCCGAAGCTGAGATGCTCGCAAAAGCAAAAGATTGGCAGTCCAAGCGTTTTGATGCTGGCTTTGCATGGATAACCGGGCCAACAGAGTTTGGTGGCTCAGGCTTAACTCCAGTGCATGAGCGCGCATATAACGCAGTTGAGCGTGAGTACCGCACCGCACCACTTGGCGCATTTCAAATTGGTCTCGGAATGGTTGCGCCAACAATTTTGGCCCATGCATCCGATGCCGCCAAGGCAAAATATCTCAAAGCAATGTGGCGCGCCGACATCGTTGGTTGCCAATTGTTTTCCGAGCCTGGCGCGGGCAGTGACCTGGCTTCACTGCAAGCAAAAGCCGAGCGCGACGGCGACGAGTGGCGCATCACTGGACAAAAAGTGTGGACATCTGGTGCACAGTTTTCCGACATCGGAGAAATTATTTGCCGCACAGACGCATCGCTGCCAAAACACAAAGGTCTCACTGGCTTCATTGTCGACATGCACGCGCCAGGTGTTGAGATTCGCCCACTGCGCCAAATGACAGGTGGAGCAAGTTTCAACGAAGTGTTCTTCAACGAAGTACGCGTCCCAGACGATCATCGTCTCGGTGATGTCAACAATGGTTGGAACGTCGCGCTCACCACGCTTATGAACGAGCGAGCATCCATCGGTGCAGCTGACTCTGGCGAAAATAATATTCATACTCGCCTCGTTGCAATGATCCGTCATTACGAGTTAGATCAAGACCCAATCGTGCGCGACATGCTCGCCGACCTCTACATCAACTCTCGTGTTGCTGGCTTTACGAGCCAACGTGCCACCGACAAAATGCGCGCTGGTCAATTGCCAGGGCCCGAGATGTCGATCGGCAAGATGGCCCTCGTCAACAACCAAAAGCGTCTCAACGATCTCGTTGCACACATCCTTGGCGCAAAGCTTGTTGTCGACACCGGTGAGTGGGGCACGTATGCATGGAGTCAGTTGCTGCTCGGTGCACCGGGAATGCGTATCGCGGGCGGATCAGATGAAGTGATGCGCAATATCGTTGGCGAGCGAGTGCTCGGATTGCCAAAAGATGTCGGCATCGACTCCAAGTCGCCATTCCGCGACATCAAGGTCGGCACCCAAAAGGGCTAGCGAGATGGGCGCTTGAAGTTGAGCGCGGCGTCAATCAAGAGTCGCGTTCCGTATCCAGTCATACCCTTTTGCAACCAACCGCTGTCGGAGTGCGACCACATTGGTCCTGCAATATCGATGTGAGCCCAAGGCACGCTGCCAACAAACTCGTCCAAAAATAACGCTGCAGTAATTGCACCAGCTTCGCCACCCACGTTTTTCATGTCGGCAACAATCGAATCAAGTGCTGTGCGATATTCGCGCTCAAGCGGCAACTGCCACAGTTTTTCGTCGGTGCGTGCAGCCGATGCAGTCAACTGATTGATCCACTTTTGATTGTTGCCCAACACACCGGCCATTCCTTCACCCAATGCTCGAGCGCATGCACCAGTCAATGTTGCAATGTCAGCAATCGCATCAGGCTTCTGATTGGCAGCAAGCGACAAACCATCGGCCAAGATCAATCGACCTTCAGCATCGGTGTTAAAAATCTCGACTGTCTTGCCATTGTGCATGTGCAGCACATCGCCCATCGCCATTGCACTACCCGAAGGCAAGTTGTCGGTGCACATCAAGTAACCAGTCACTTGGTTTGTGCAGCCAAGTGCTTTCAACGTCGACATCGACGACAACACTGCAGCGGCGCCGCTCATGTCGCCCTTCATCATCGCATGATCAGGGTTTGATGGCTTGAGTGAAATACCACCAGAGTCATACATCACGCCTTTGCCAACCAAGATCAGGTGTGGCTTCGAGTTTTTCTTTGCGCCACCAGCAGGCTTATATGTCAAGCGCACCATGCGCGGCGGCTCAACGCTGCCCCGGTTAACTCCGATGATGCCGCCGCAACCCATTGCAAGCAGTTGGTCTTTATTAAACACTTCTACTTTCAATCCGGTCTCGCCAGCAATACGCACTGCATGATTTGCAAACATTGTTGCAGTCAGGTGTGCAGGTGGCATGCTTGCAAAATCACGTGTCATGTTGGTGGCATTGGCGATCACTTGGCCGCGCTTGACACCAGCTTTGAGTTGCGCTGCATTGGCCGTTGTGCCGACCAGAGTGACCGATGCCAACTTTGGTGCCTTTTTATCTACAGTTTTTAGATCGGTGTAACGATGCACCGCGAGCGAAATGCCCTCGACCACTACTTGTGCTGCCAACTTGCGATCCACTTTTGCCACGCCAGCAAGCGTCGTTGCAACTGAGCCAAATGACGATGTCGCGCGACCAAATGCTGCAGCCGATTTGCGCAACGAATCTGCAGTCACCTTCGACGACTCGCCAATGCCAATCACCACAGTCACCGCACCACGATCGGCAGCGATCACCGATGTCTGCCCAACTTTGCCCGTAAAACCAACGGCCTCAAGTGCCTTTCGTGACAACGAAACCTCTTTAGGCATTGCACCATCTGTCGACACCGCGATGCCGATTGCACTCACATCTGCTGGAGTTTTGCTCGCCACTTCAAAGTTGATTGACATGTTGTCCCCTTAGGTTCACTTATTGTAGAAAATTTAAATGACGTCTTTGACTGCCAACGACTCGCCCTCTTGCCAGCGGGCAAGTGTCCACAACAAGTCGCTCAACCTGTTGAGATATGGAGTCGATTGCGATGGTGGTGGAGCAGCAGCCAACGAATGACGCTCGGCTCGGCGCGCAACTGTGCGACCAACATCAAGCAGTGCCGACACTTTGTTTTGACCTGGCACAACAAAGTCAGTTGGCGGCGTAAAGCGCTCATCAAGTGAGTCAATCATCGTCTCAAGGTTGGTCACCATCTCGGCTGTTACTCGCGTCTTACCGTCAACCAATTTGTGACGGTTTTCGGGCAACGTTGCAAGCTCGGCCATCAACACCCAAAGGTCTCTACATATATGGACGAGCATGTCATCGAGTTCGGTGCCTTTGCCGGCTTCGGCGCGCACCAATCCCAAGATTGACTGTGCCTCATCAACCGCGCCATACGCACGCGGCAACGCAGAATCTTTGCCCACGCGACCGCCATAAAAGAGACCCGTGGTTCCATCGTCCCCTGCTCGGGTGTATACCTTTTCGCGCGCCATGACCCTTTCACGATACTTGACAACCACAGCAACACTGAGGTCATACTTGCCACACTGGCGCACACATCATCCTCACAAAGCCCGTACAAGGGCCCGACGAAATTGAGGATCCATGAGCCAGCAAGCAGCACTACTCGACATCAACCAGATCGGAAACCTGATGGCAGACCAGCCCGAAAAGACCAAAGATTCCCCCGCGACCGTTCAAGACCTTCGCAACATGGGCATCGCCATAGATGCCAACTTCGTGGTGATACGCAGCGAGATGGCAACTGGCTTCGCCAAAGTCGAGTCAGAGTTCAAATCAGTACGCAGCGAAGCAAAGACAGAGACAGAGACAGCATTACTGCGCAGCGAAGCAAAGACAGAGTCAGCATTACTGCGCAGCGAAATGGCAACCGGCTTCACCAAAATCGATGCGCGGTTCACGACAATTGATGCCGAATTCAAAACTGTGCGGAGCGAAATGAAAACGGGATTTTCTGATGCCAAAGAGTCACTGACACGATGGTCAATGGGAATTTTCTTCTCTGTCGTCGCGTTAGTTATTGCTGTCGTGGGCTCAATTCTTTTTCGTTAAAACCCAAACTGGGTGCTTGACAGCCAGAGCACGGTGTGAGTAATGATCTGTTCATGACCCACTTTTCCTTGTCACAGCAAGTAACAGGTAGTGACCTCAACACGCTTCAACGTGATATCGACACAGAAGTGAGACAACTTAGATCAGAGATAAGACAACTCGAATCATCAATCCAAGACTTCAAATACAAACTCTTGTTTCGAGCTACAACAACCATTTATGGTTGCGTATACGTATTTCTGTTCGCCTACTTGCTGACACTCCACAAGTGACAAATGTGACCGACCTACTAGGCGGATTTACAAATTCCTGTTATTCAAGACCCATGCCAAGTGGAATGTCTTCATAGTCGACAGTCCACAGTCTTCCCGACACGACAGAGTCGGCTTCGTAACAACGCCAACCAAGCCTTCTTT
>Ga0194041_10001123_pt1 | contig 11212 bp, 18 predicted proteins | sample JunL449m_MetaG_FD_160082 | JGI IMG/M metagenome (GOLD analysis project Ga0194041, IMG submission 160082) | Anoxic zone freshwater microbial communities from boreal shield lake in IISD Experimental Lakes Area, Ontario, Canada - Jun2016-L442-9m | ecosystem: Environmental > Aquatic > Freshwater >...
AGATTTAACTATCATATTCGTGTTGGCGATTGGAACTCTTAATACAGGTAATTGTTTTTCCATTGCATCTAATTGCATTACTTGGTAAAAACCATCTTCCATAACTTTAACGGTTGGTACTTCACCGTAAGCAACGATGATTTCAGATTTTTCTGCTACTCCTTCATATAGTTTCGCGGTTCTTGTTGTTGTGTTAAATACTAATGTTTGCATAATGTTCTTTTTCCGTAAAGTTAATTTATTAATTTAGATTAATCAAACTAAAATGACCAATTTTATTTTATTTACCCATATTTATTAATGAATCGAATATTATGAATAGTGAAACATTTTTTAAAATTATAAACAAACATTTTCAAAAGGAAGACATTAAGAATTTCCATGGAATATTAATAACACCTGTATTTGATGGTGATTTTACCGTATTTGGTTTTGATAACCCGAACAACGTTTCATTTAATAAATCATGTATTAGAGGTTATTTTTTTGATGAATGCGATATGTTTGGAAAAATCTTAGGTATTGAAGATAATGATATATACACCAAGTACATTAATTCTAAGTCATTTAGAGATAACGGAATTTTCTTAAATGATTCTGATAAACAGACTTTAACTAACATAACAAAAAAACACTCTAAAAAATTCATAATAAATTCATCAAGGTATAATGTCTCATTATCTGCCGATATTAGTGTTGTTGGTGACGTTCATTTATATTCTTATGATTCAGAATCAATTAATTTAAATTTTGATTTAAAGTTTGAAAATTTAACAAACCCCATGAAACCGAGTTATGATTTAGATAGAAACATATCAGTTCTGAGAGGTTGGTTATATGATGATTACCACAATTATGATGAGGTTACTGATGACCTGTTCAGACACTCACATGATTTTATAATGAACAACCCATTACTTTACGATAACTCATATATGTACCTTAGCACCAATATCGCCCCCATCGTAAATGACGAAGAGGGCGAAAGGGCTGACTTCTAAAAACTTGTAGTACTGTGGTCTCCAAAATCATTGTCGTAATCATCAATTATTTCATCCATAAAAATTGGGGTTAAAATCATAAATATCATAACCACATATTTATTATTAAAATAAACTAAAAAAAATATTTATGACAGATTTTAGACGATGGTCAATAACTATAATAGTAATAATTACTTTCTGTTTAATTACTTTAGGCATATTAGCATCTATTCACACTAACACAACCGTTGCTGGCGAATGGAAAGAATTGTTATTATTATTATTGGGGGCGTTTATTGGGTCATACGGTAAAATAATTGATTATTGGTTTGATACAACCAAAAAAGATGATAAAGATAAACAAGAAAATTAAAAATTTATGATTTACACAAGAGAAAAAATTGAATCATCGGTTAAATCAAAAGGATATGTATATTTTGAAGACCCAACTAATAAAGGTTATGACGTTAATATCATTGGTGTTCGAAACTCAGTACCAGGAAATAAAGTGACCGATTTATTTGATGACATTATCACCATATCTTTTAAAGATGAAACAGGTAAATGGAATTACTATGAGTGGTCAAATACTACCGACCCAGGTAAAAAAGGTGTTCAATTGTTTGAACAATACGGGGTTAAAGATGGTGTTGCTAGAGTAGTACCTGGTCAATATCGTGGTTCACATATGATTGGTTTACATCAAGGTAAATACGAAGCATTAAGACAAAAATCACCAATTAAAGTTTATAGAGATGGTAATAAAGATGGTGTTTATGACGAAACTAAAATAACTGAAGGTATATTTGGTATCAATATACATAAAGCAGGTCAAGACTCTACTTGGGTTAGTAATTGGTCACTTGGTTGTTTTGTATTTAAAAGAGTAAAAGATTTTGATGAATTTATGAAAATAGTGAAGAAATCATCTAAAATTCACGGAAATTCATTTACATTAACTTTAATTAATAGTAATGATATTAAATAATAAATACTATGTATACGCCCATATAAACATAACAACAAATATTATTTTTTATGTTGGTAAAGGTTTTGGTAATAGGGACATAAGTAAGCGTGGTCGTTCAAAATATTGGCATCGTATTGTTGATAAATACGGGTATGATGTTATCAGATTGGAAGATGAGTTATCTAATTTAGACTCATTAGAAAAAGAAATATACTGGATTAATCGTATCGGTCGTAAAATTAATAATGGGACTTTAATTAATATGACAAATGGTGGTGATGGTGGTGATACCATTTCTATTCATCCAAATAGAGCTGAAATTATTTTAAAAATTTCTAACGCGAATAAAGGGATTAAATCCTCAAATTATGGCGGTAAATTAATCAACGATGAATGGTTACTTAAACAAAAAATATCAAACAGTAAAGTTCATTTAAAAATAACCGACACTATAACAGGTAAAGTATTAACATTTTTAAACTCAAAAGATGCCGCAAAACATTTTAATTGTTCCCCAAGTGCTATTAGAGAAAATAAGAAACATAATTGGTTGTTAAAACGTAGATTTAAAATTGAGAATAACAATTAAAAATCACCCATCTTTACAGGTGGGGTTTTTATTATAAGTCAAACACGTTTGGTCCTGACTCATAATCTAAATCTATTAACATTAATAATCCTGTATAATAACTTAATTTAATATTATCGTTAATCCAATCCCCGATACAATCTTCCATTTCTTGGCGAATTTCCCATCCAATATCTTCATTATGTAAAACATCATTTAAAGAACGTTCCACATTATTATCATCATGAATAAGTATCACAGAACCATTATCAACATCAACCCAACATATAATTCTAATTTCACCATCATTAACTGACCAATCCGTAATTTGAAATTTAAATCTGTAATTACCACAGTCAGTTATTTCAAAATATTTATCTATTTTAATAATATCATAAAGTCGTTTTTCAATTTCTCCTTCACCTAAGTACTTTCGAAATTCTTGCATTACCGACAAATTGTACTCACTTAACCCAAACATTTTCATTTGTATAGGGTCCAAATATGGATTTTCTTTCCATAGTTTTAGTAGAATACCCTTAACATCATTTTCATTAATTATTACTTTCATATCATTTCACAAATTGGGTTAATACAAATATGACTTGGTTACCGTCATTAAATGCCGTATAAGTTTCCATTAGTTCATCTATTGATAAATAATTATAATCACTATCATCATATAAACGTTGTCGTTGTGTAAATAAATATTGTTCAACGGCATCATTAACACTAACTTCATCACATTTATTATTATTATCCCCGTAACAATAATAACCTTTAATTGGTTTAACGATATTAGTTACTTTAAAAGAATTGTCATCCGTAAAATCTACTTCAGTATCAACATGCTGGACATCAATTTTAATTGTGTTTTTATATTCATAACCAAATTTCATTATAACTTGTTTTATGGTTGATAAAGTATTATCAATATCATCATACAAATCTTGACCAATATACTCAGTTTCAAGGTCATCACCAATTAATTCAATGTCATATCTAAAACCTTCAAGACTAAGTAGTTGAATTGCCGTATCAATTACATCGTATAGTAACAAATCAAGTGCTGATTGCTGATAACTCACATCCTTAGTAAATTTTACATTAAACGTGAATTTGTATTCAGACTGATGTGATTCCCCACCACTAATACCTGTTAATATAAATTCAATACCATCGGTCAAATTTTGACCATTCACTAATCTTGAAACCGTATCGAATAGAATTTTCTTATACATAATTATAAATATACAAAACCCCCTCTTTTTGGAGGGGGAGTTTAAATTATCTTACCATTTTTAAGATAACCTCAAGTTTGTCACTTAGAACTTTCACTTGAGATAATGGAATCCAAGTTTCCATTTCACCGATTTCCTCAACCTTGTTAAGGTACTCTTCACGGAATTTGTCCGCTTGTGTAGAGTCAGTGATGTACTTAACTTTTAAGTGTTTAGCACATGTCTTACCAAGACCTGTTAACATTGAGAACTCATCAGTTAGAGTTTTAGCACAACAGTTACAGATTTTCCCTCTTTTAACTGTTAGTTTACCTGCCACTTTGATTGCCTTTGGAGATACTTCTAAGATTTTAGTAACGTCAATCAATAATGGGTTGAACTCTAATCCGTGTTTCTCTTTAAGTAACTCAGCAGTTGCTCTTCTTAATTGGATAGTCTCACCTAACACAGGGATTCTTAATTTGATAGTTTTGTTTTTGTCGGCCTCTTTTTGGATTTGAGCGTTTGATGCCGATACTTGGTTGTCAGTTAATGTCCCGTAAGTCATTAATTTATTTTTGATATCGTTTACGAATTTGTTCTCACCCTCGTAGTTAGCGATTGATTTTAAGTTCTCAGGTAATGACTCAACATCAACTTTTACTTGGTTAGCCAAGATTTTCTCCACCGCCTCAGATTGTTTCTGAGTTAAGCTCCCGTACTTGTTTAACGCGTCTTTCATCTTGTTGATGAATGAGTTAGCTCCTTGGTAGTTTTTTACTTTTGATGTTGTGTTTGTAGTTGTCATATGTCCTTGGTTTTAGTGTCTAACAAAGATAGGCATTAAATCCATTCCCACAATAGGTAGGATAAAATAATTTAAAAAAACCCCCACCTTTTCAGATGGGGGAAAATATAATCTTATTGTGTTGAAAAATATAATCTGAGCTAGACGAGATTTAATTTTTAATTGGTGAACCTTGAATATTTTTGATAGTTGAACTTTGAATCGGCATCACATTCATAAACATCGAACATCTACAGAAGTTATAGTAATGATTTATTAGTCAACAACAAGTCCGATTATATTGTTTTTGTTGCATTGTGAGTATCCAACTCTTCCTGTAAACTCTCAATCTCTTCCTCAATCATTTTCACTCTCACGTCTCTCTCAACAACTGAGATTTCCGCAGTTTTAATTGATGGTTCCTGTCTTCCGTATCTGTCAGACACTTTACCTTCACTACAATCAATTTGGTTAAGTTTCTTAGCCAAAGATTTCAACTCAGACAATCTAAAGATTTTGTCGTAAACCCCAACGTTTGCTTTATGGATTTGTGTTTTAAGGTCGATTAAACCTTCTTCCAATATAATTATGTTAGACAATGAATTTACCGTTGAGTAAGGTCTAACATTACCTTCATCAATTGAGTTGTACGCGTACACTTTTTTAAACTCATCGTCGATTGCTTTAATCAATCGGTTTTTTTCTTTTAACGCTTGTTTAATTGTCATAAATCTTTTTGTTTTTGTTATAGTTAAATTATATTACTTTCATTTTGATTAGTCAAACACTTTTTAATTAATTTAAAATTAGATAATATTTATAATAAAATCAAATTTATGGCAAAATCATTTTTCGAAGAAATACCTGACAGGATGCTATTCGTGTTAACAAAAAAAATATACGATAATCTAAACGATATTGATGATTATGGTGAAATTGACGGGTTAATAAGCGATTATAGTAGTATAGTTGGACATACAAGTATATCATATGAAGACACATCATATATAAATGAAATTATTCAATATAATAAATCTGATTTCGAAAATGGGGAATTTTCAGGTCAACTAGTCCGTCCAACATTAAGTGTATTTGTAATACCTTACACTGTATATGAAACCCATACTATTGCATATGATTATGAAACTGAGGTTGAATGTTATGGTTCACAATCATCTGACGCAATTAAAATACAAAATTTAATTGAAGAGAATGGTGATTTTGATTTATACGGAACCAACGCAATCGACCAAGAAACAATTGATAGTGAATTAGACGAAGTTAAATGGCGATGGAATGACATTAGAGAAAAATAATCTTAATGTTAATCACATTAGTAATTAACATTAAGTACAATATTCTTTTTTCTTACTGATTGACCATAAGTTTCCTTAACAAACTCATCTAAATATTCATTAAGTTTTCTTTTAAAATCTTCAGGATATTCACCATCAAACTTAACCATCTTATTAGTACCTTCAACATTACCCGCTTTAATAACCGTAATCTCAAATATTACATCGTCATTCTCAGTTTCAATATTGGTAATCTTAAAGGTTGCTTTTATTCTATTTTCACTCCAACCAAATGTTTTAGTTTTAGCTGGTAATTTTGATAACGATTCTTTACTTGACACAAAATCACCATAACGTTTTTGTTCAATATCTTCTAAACCTTTACCATTAATTAAATCCTGCATTTCACTTCTACTTACTTGAACAACTTCACTATTCAATTGGTCAAAATAAATTCTTGGTCTTGATTGAGACATTTGTTTTGATGTTGATGATGAATAAGTATCGCTAACTGAATACCATTGGTCATTTTTAAATAAAAATACTGGATACCAACCCCATGATTGAACAACATAATACCATTCACCTTTAGAGTTATCATCCCAAAAACCTTCGATATTACTTCCTTTAAATGGGATAGTTGAAGTAGAATATTCCCAAGCGGTATTGTTAGGTGTTTTTTTCTGTTTAAATCCTCTGTAGTCCTTGAATGTTTCTTGTGTTAAATTTTCATAGTCACCTTCAGGTCGATAGTTTTGAGTGTACACTTCATAATAGAATGTCGCTCTATGAGTTGGTTTACCCATTAATTTTAACATCATAATTATGAAGTCAATTATTTCTTCTTTAGTCCCTAACTCATGTTTTTTAGTGTTAAGTAACTTAAAAAGTCTAACTTCTTCTTTAGACAATAATTTTTCACTGTCAACAGATTCTCTTAATAATTTTTTAATTAAATTATCCATTACTTTAAAAACTTTAATTTATAAACAGTAGAGTTTATTAATTCTTCAACAGTATCAATTTGATTCTGTATAAAAGATTCTTTAACAGATTTACGTAATTCCTCAATACTATTTTCTAAATCAGTTAAATACGTAATAACTTGTTCGTTACTTGAATAATCATCAAACCCGTCACATTGATAGTTAGTAATAATTCCGTGTTTACCTTGATAAGACTCAACCAAACCATCAAACAAATCTAACACACCATCGTAATAACCATTTAATGCGATATGTTCGGCATATGACTTAGTTTGTAAATGAAAGATATGAGCTTGAGTTCTTGAATGAAGAATCTTTTCCATCATTTTTTTAAACCCACCACCTTCAGATTTTTCAGATTTTTCAGATTTTTCGTCTTCCTCTTCTTTTAAACTTCTTTTTAAAACTCTCTTGAAGTTTTCATCATCAATTAGACCCATAATGCAATAATTTATATATAAATATAAAGTCCATTGAAATTAATTCCAATGGACCTTATTTATTTTGGTGGTTGGTGTTTAATATGGGGAAAACAGTCTTCTAACCATTCGACCTAAATCGTAATCGTCAGTATATTTTTTAATCAAATCGACTATAATATTTTCAGTTGCTGGTTCATTAGTCGATTCAACAGGGTTAGGTAAATTATAAGTTATTCTGTCTTTATCCGAGATTACAATCTCATCAGGATTAAACTCAGGAAAAACTAATTCAATTTCTTCTCTAATAATAGGTAATTCCTCCCAATTCAAACAACCTTCGTTTTCAGGTGAGTAATCATTATCAACCAAATATTGAACTATTGTATTATCAGTTAAGGTAATGAACCCATGGGCAAACCCTCTTGGTACATATAATTCCACACTATCATCTAAATCATAAAAATTAACATTCATATGATATAGGGAATCAGGTCTTAAATCAACTATGAAGTCAAGAACCTTACCTCTAACGACTTTAACTAACTTAGACTGAGCGAACTCACCATTTTGGAAATGAAGTCCTCTAATCGTATTTTTTGACATTGAGATACTAAGATTACTTTGTACCCATTGTTTGTCAAGTACACCTTGACCTTTATAACTTAATGAAAGTGGTGCGAACTTTCCTCTTTCGTCATTGAAGACGTAACATTTGTTTAACTCTGGTCGTTCCATATATTTTAAAATTAAAAAACCTTTATCGTAAATTTACAACAAAGGTTTTAATAAATCAATATATCTTACCATTACTTACCAATTACCAAATCTTTGAAGTCAAGTTTTTCCATTCCTCCAACATTATCCCCCTCTTCGAACTCATCATACATAAATGTTTTCACAACTGAAATTATACTTTGTTCACATTGTGCTAGTTTTGTTTCCATCCAATCTTCCAATTGTTCTCCGTCTTCCATGTTTTCCCACATAGCCATCGCTAATGTTGATATCACATATAATTGTTGTTTTGCCATATATGAACCTTCTTCAGACTGTTCATTAACTTTGTGTAATGCACTTACTAAACTTTCTAATTGTTTCTCAGATATTATAACTCTTTTCATATCTCTTTTTATTTTATAAATATCATACACCAGGAATTAAGTGTCTAATATCTTGACACCAACTGAAAATAATACTATTAGAATCCTTTTTAAAACCATCATATAATGTGGGGTAGGTCGCCATTTCATCGTAAGCCTCAGGTGTTAAATAATCCCAATAATCAATATAAACAAAATCATATTGTTCATTTGTTACTCCTTGGTAATATGTCTTTACATCCCCCTGAACTATGGTGACTTTATTATTAATATCGTTTTGTTTGATAATACCCCCAACGTAATCAATTATCTCTTGGTCATACTCAACAATCTTTATTGAGGTAACAGTTGGGTCCTGTAATAAGGGGAAAATGATAAATCCCATACCCACACCAAATACAATAACGTCACCGTTAGCATTGTCAACAAAATATTTATTTGTTAATTTTTCAAAATCACCTGTATCCATTACAACCGTCTTATTATCTCTTGTTAATCTATAATAATAATTTGATTGTTGGACTAAACTTTGTCCGTCATAATAATCAATTAAATTCTGAGCAACCAATGGAAGATTACTTTCTTTAGTAATAGTATATTTCCCAAAATTAACATATGTTGGGTAGTAATTAGATAAGTCGTGGTATTCTCTCATATTCTTTTTAGTATAAATATAAAAAGGGAGACCTAAATCTCCCTTGGGGCCGTAAACGGCGTTCCACCACTCAGTTATATGACACTGAGAAACAACACATATTATTTAGTCACCAACGCTTCAATTTTACTTCTTACTTGGTCCACCATACTAATCTCATCCATTGATGTGATGATGATACATTCCACCAAATGTTTAGATGGGATATGTATTAAGAAATCTGTTCCATTGAAGAATGACAAATCATTTTTTAACTCAATACACCCGTGAATCATCTTTAAGAATAATCTGAATTGAGTTGTGTCAATGAAAGACTCTTCAACTAATTTACCAAACTTCTCGTGTACTATTTTAATGTTCTGTTTAACCTGAATGTTCATATCCTTATTTTTTGTAAATGTACGATTTAAATTATAATTTACCAAGTGTGTCAAGAAGTTTTACTAAATCATCTTGGTTTTTTGGTGTTTCAATTTTAGTTGATTTAATTGTAAATGTCACTTCTTTAGTAGTATCATTAACGTTGTAATACATTTCAACTCTAGTACCGTTAGCGTAAGTTACACATAACACATTTGACGACATCATAGTCACAACAGAGTTTTGACTGAATTTTTCTTTAGCAATCTCAACAACCATTTTTTTGTTGTCCATCACTTGGAGACTGTATTTGTACGAATCCCATAGACGTTCAACATGTTCATTAACTTTTTTAACAAAAGTCTTAACACATTTAAGATAGATATCTTTTTCACCTAAGTTAAGACATAATTTAATTCCTTGACGATTAGGTCTCCATCCACTTCTACTATATGTTATATGTTCGTTAACTTTGATAGATATGTAGTTAGCTTTAGTACCTTCAGGTAATTTTCCTACGTAAACGATTTGACAAGTATTGTAATTTTCTTCAATAACATCAACAAGAATATTTTCACCGCCCACAACAACTTTAACCTCTCTACTATTTTTATTAACTGTTTTATTTAATTCGAAGTCATTAGAGTGTTTTTTAATCTCTTTGATGAATTTATCACTCGCAGTCTCAAGCTCATTTAGTTGTTTAATTTCACTATTAACCATTTGAATAACACGGTTTCTTTGTGAGAGAACAATATTTTTCAATTTTAGTTTTTCGTCAGAGTTTGTCATGGTAGATGTGTTTGTGTTTGTCATAGACCAAATATACACAAAAAATAATTACCTACGCAAAACTCTAGCAATTATTTTATAAATTTCATCATCATCCTCATTTTCAAAAGGAAGGTCCTCATATGAATAATACCCACATTCTGTATGTTCACGACCATCCTTAGCGTTCTCAAGGTCAGGTATTAATTCTCGACCACTATTTTTATAATAAACATATATTATGGTTCCGCTATCTTTTGTAATAATATCAATCAACTTAATATCCCCACCTAATTTAATATTGGTCTCTTCATAAAATTCCCGTGTAGCACCATTTAATGGACTTTCATTCCTTTCGACATGACCCATTGGTATTGACCATTGACCACCATAAACTTTATTTTCCTCTCGTTTACACATTAAAACTTTATCACCATATTGTATGATAACACCCGCGGCAACTTTCACTTTCTCACTATCCATATATTTATCTGTATATGATTATAAATATAGGAAAAAAGAAGTTCAAAGTAAAAACTGTTGTTTCAAAAAAAGATACCGCTAACGGTATGATGAACAAAAAGTTTAACAATGAATTTAACGGAATGTTATTTATCATGGATGATAGTGAACATTGTTTTTGGATGAAAAATTGTATAATCCCTTTAGATATCATCTTCATTGAAGATGGTAAAATCTCACACATACATCATAACTGTACCCCATGTAAAACGGAGGACTGTGAAAATTATTGCGGTGAAGGCGATTTCATCCTTGAGATTAAAGGTGGTACAAGTAAAAAGTATGGGTTTAAAATTGGGGATTTAGTTCAGATATAGATATTTCTCATTACCACAATTAAATATCCTATAATAACCCAACTCATACATAATTTCTACTTCAGTTAAATTCACATCATAACCCTTTTTAACCAATTTATGTTTTTGGTAATTAATTCTATTTTCCCTTTTACCATTAATAACATAATAATAATTTGGTTTACTCACCCCAATTAATTCAAATCCAAGATTTTTATATAAATCACCATTAGCCCAAGATATATCACAATAAGATAAAACGCTAATTGGATTATAA
>Ga0194041_10001126_pt1 | contig 11208 bp, 11 predicted proteins | sample JunL449m_MetaG_FD_160082 | JGI IMG/M metagenome (GOLD analysis project Ga0194041, IMG submission 160082) | Anoxic zone freshwater microbial communities from boreal shield lake in IISD Experimental Lakes Area, Ontario, Canada - Jun2016-L442-9m | ecosystem: Environmental > Aquatic > Freshwater >...
TAAAATCACTAGTAGATAATAAGAAATGGTCTGAAGTAGTCGCTAAGGCGATAGCATATGGTGAGGTAGATAAGAATGGCATTATTTTGCGGATTTCTGCATACGGCGAGTGCGTTTATGCCGCGAGTATCATAAACGATAGCGCATCAGTTGTTTTGTGTGGCGAAAAAGCGGACGGAGTAATTATTTTGCTCCCCGAAGACAGCAGAGATCTGGCTAAGAAGACATTTGACACTATATCAAAGCATGCAGGCTATCCCGCTGAGCTAAAGAATGGAGCGCCTAGTGCGTAACTCAGAAATCTTAGCTAAAAGACGGGACTTTACTCTAAGATTGCTCAGTATGATTTTTGTTACCGTAACGATGGCCGTATTTGCTAGTTTAGTTTTTACTAGCCGAGCCTCCGCCTTTGGTGGTAGAGTACCACCACCACCCCCAACTGTGACTTGTCAAAATGGACTGGGCGTTGTAGTTCATCCATCCGGCTATGTGTGTAAGTCTGTCACTTGTCCAGATAGACTTACCTGGGAGCTCCCTCACACGTGTACGGCTACCGCAACTACTCCTTGCGTCGATAATGTGGCGCCATCTCCTGCAACATATTTACCTGCGGCACCAAGTAATGTTTTTCCTGAAACTTCAGATGCTGGTGCTCCTTGTACTTATATGATTAATGAGCTTTGTTCAAGAGCAGAAAATTGTATGCCCGGCAAAATTACGGCTGCAGTAATTTATGTACCTTCAGATATACTTGGCACTGCGCAAGCTATAACAATTGTTGATGGATGTGACAATAATCCCAGTTCCAGTATGGATAGATCTAGTGGCACGAAGTCATTCTTTAGCATAACAAATAGTCCAGCATCGACTACTGATACGGAAAATATTATTTGTTTATCTGGTCTTCACGACCTTAGCATGATCTTTACCCCTACGCTGGCCAATTCATCAGGCAGGCAAGGCGATTACTATAAATATTATTTTACGGCTAATATGGTTGGACCAGGTAATACAGACGTGGGTACATATGCCTATAATATGTACAGACTTCAGGCGTTGTCACCTAGACTGAGAATTGGCGTATCAGACGTTTCTTTTGTGTGTCCTGATGCGATTAGCTATAAGAATTCTTGTCCCTCAGTGTCTCCTTTATATACTTCTGCTTCTGTAGGATACTCCAGCTTCTCCCAAGCCCCAATTAATGCAGAGGCGAACGGAGGTTCATTCAATCAGCATATTGTTTTGCCTCCGTGCCACGTGGATATGTTAGGCCAAATAGATATATATGATCTTGATGCTAATATTTATGGTCAGAATAATATTAGAGCCAGGATTATAGATGTCGGTACCGATGGAGTCACTACATACATTCCGGATTCCGCTGGAGCCAATCTTTCGGATGATAATTTGTGGGCCCCCGCCAATGGTAATGATGGCCATTTGATTCTTCCTGACTCAGCAAATCTATTGGCTATGTACTCTTTCAGGCAGGGGCATACCTACACGCTAGAAATCAATAATTTAACACGTACTAACACCCTTCAGATTTTTGTTAATTATGTTTTACCAGGTGGAGGCACACCGTCTAGTGATTGCAATAAGATGCCTAGCTGTACTGCAGCTATGTCGGTCACGGACGCGGTCACTGGCTCGCCTGATTTATTAACGGATCACCCGCTTAGATTTACTGTGCCCGTCACTAATGCTAATGGTTATCAGATAGGTGTAAATGGCCCGAGCTGGGGGCCTGAAATAAAAGGACCTGATCCTGGCTCGCCTACTACGGATATAATAAATTATCTGGCAAATGATTCTCCGGCGTCGCCCGCACAGAGTAAATATGCTAGGGCCAGTAGTAGAATAGTTGGAGATGGTCCCCAGACTCTCTCGCTCACACAAATATCCTATCAGGACGAGCCGAGCTATGGAGCTCCCTTAATAAACTTAGTGGATATACGCTCGCCTTTGGTCGCCGGAAGCTATGAATTCAACTGGGGCTTTGTTGATGCGGGGCATGGTTGGGGAAATAATATATGTAAAGCTACTATTAATGTACGAGACCCTGTGCCAATAATTAAGTGCGATATGGCTAATCTGCCTACAGAAATTGAACCAGGGCAAATCGTAGACATAATTCCTAAATTTACTAATACCGGACTTGGGGCTTTAAATGGTGCTCAGCTAAATGTATTCACTATGGATGGTTTCAGTTTTTCGACCTATCATTATTATGCAAATATTGCATATACTCCTTCGCCGCTACCTTCGCTTGGAAGCGCAATTGGAGCGACAATAACTGCGACTTCCAACACATCAATGGATTCATTTTATGTTTCTTATAGCTTTAGTGGTGGCAACGCTCCCCCCGATATACTACAATGCTCAAAATCAATACCTAAAGTATCCAGGCCTTATATCAAGGTCTTTGGTGGTGATGTAAGGGCAGGTGCAGCTTTTGCGCCAGCCTGTGCTACTACTGGAACAGGCGGAATTTATGGGTGGGGCAATTTACTTGACGGCTCAGGTTCGTCTACGCAGTATGGTGCAATGGCGCGTGGTCCTATTCCAGTTAGTCAATTTTCTACCGCAGATCTAAGGGCACCCCTACAAAGGCAAAGCCTATTTTTCGCTAAAATCGATTTTACAGTTACCTCTGGCAACTTTGGTCCTGTTGGATGCCAGCCAAATTACTGGGCAGCATTGCGAGGAAAGTCTATAAACACTGGTGCAGACAGGTTAGTAAGTCTGAGTACTCCAGGTTACTGGGAATACCCTCATTATGGCACCTTGGGGTGTGGTACTGACAATGCATACAAGAAGTCAGGAGATACTTGCCATGTCGTTGGAGGGCCTTTGCCAACTGTAGTTACCTCAAAGCAGACTATTTTTGTGGACGGCAACTTAAGCATTATGGGTAATATTGTCTATTCTGGTGCGTGGAGTAGTGTAGACGACATACCTAACTTGACTATTGTCGTCTGTGGAAATATATATATCGACAAGAGTGTTACGGAAATTACAGGGTGGTATGTTGCTATTCCTCGAAAAGTCTGTCTTCCTACTGCAGAAGCTGAAAGCGATCCAGGAGGAGTTATCCGTACCTGTATGAATAGATTCGCCGAAATCATCGCCAGTCAATTAAAGACTGATTGTAGTACTAAACTAACTGTTAGAGGTAGTTTTAGTGCTGAAAGGATTAAATTCCAAAGAACACAAGGTAGTTATGGGGCTAGAGTTCTTAATGAATCAAGTCTTAGCGCTAATACTGCTGAAGTATTTGTGACAGATCCTTCAAATTGGATTTCGTCGCCACTTCAAGGTTCTGGAGGGTCAGGATCTGGAACTCTTAAGCTTGACGGTATTTCAGGTCTCCCGTCTATATTTTAATCAGCTTTTATGGTAAATTCGCAACAGCTAACTATATTGCATTTATAGATAGTGCTTATGGTATAATCGATGTAATATGAGCATCTTGAGTGGGGTATCAGAATTCTTTGGTCTTGACATCGGTACGACTGCTATTCGTCTGGTTCAATTAAAAGGCAATGGACCCGTCAAGCATTTGGCTAAATATGGTTATATACCTCTTGATAGTCGGCTGGCGATGAGTGACTCCAAGCCAGATCAGCTAAAGGTAATACAAGCCGTTCATGAATTACTAGGGCAGGCAAGGGTTACTACCAAGAATGTAGCCGTCGGTATTCCTTCTCAGCGCGTATTTACTACCGTAGTTGATGTAGACAAACTTTCCACCAAAGATCTTGCTAAATCTATAAAGTACCAAGCTGACTCATTAATACCTACACCATTGGCGCAATCAAAACTAGACTGGGCACTAATGGGCGATTCCCCCAAAGAAAAGGGCAAGGTGGAGATATTATTGTCTAGCGTGCCAAATGATTTCATAGAACAAAGACTAGATCTGCTAGAGGCTAGCGGATTAAATGTTATAGCATTTGAGCCAGACAATCTGGCGCTAGCAAGAGCATTGATACCGGCTGGTGCTACTGCTCCTCAGATGGTTATTGATATCGGCAACAAAACAACCGACATCGTTATTAGTGTGCAAGGTGGTCCAAGATTGACGAGGTCTATACCTACTGGAGCAGAGGCGATGGTGCATACTGCCGCACAGAACCTCAACATTGACGACAAGCAAGCACAACAGTTCGTATTCAAATTTGGCCTAAATAGGGATAAGCTTGAAGGGCAGGTCTATAACGCATTAATAGGCACTGTAGATATTTTAGTAACAGAAATTGAAAAGTCTATAAAGTTCTTCGTGACTCGATATGGAGAATCTGCTAAGCTCGAAAGAATTATTGTTACTGGAGCTGCATCAGTTTTGCCAGAGTTTCCGCTATATATTGCCAATAAGTTTGGCATTAGTGCGGAAATCGGCAACTCGTGGCGCAATGTAGCCTTTCCGATAAACAGACAAAACGAACTTTTGGCAGTATCTAACCACTTTGGTGTTGCTGCTGGGCTTGCGGAGCGAGTAGAATGATCCAATTCAACCTACTACCAGACGTAAAACTAGCTTTTATTAAGGCGCGCAAATTAAAACGACTAGTTATGGTTGGAGCAGCAAGCGTTACTACTGTATCTTTGGCGGCGGTAATACTATTATTTATTTTTGTTAATGTTGCTCAAAAGAAGCACCTGTCTGATATTTCAAAAAATATAGCATCAAACGAAAATAAGATAAAAGGGACTAAAGACCTAGACAAGATTCTGACCATACAGAACCAGCTTAATAGCCTAACAGCTCTACATGATGGAAAACCAGTAGCCAGCAGATTATTCGGTTATATGAATTTAATAACCCCAGCAAATGTTAGTTTGAGCGCTTTATCTATTGATTTCGCGAGCGGAGCTTTAACTGTTGGCGGTACTGCAGACGCTCTTAGTACGGTCAATAAGTTTGTCGATACTATAAAGTTCACCACATATACTATTGACGGCCAGACTACTAGCAAGAAAGTATTTTCGTCTACTGTATTGAGCAGCTTCGCTAAAACAACTAAAAACAGCACCTATAGTATATCTACAATTTTTGACCCCTTAATATTTGATGCAAATACTAAATTGAGCCTAACGGTGCCAAAAATAATAAGTACTAGAAGTGAAACAGAGAAGCCAGATGCTTTGTTTCAGCAACAAGACAACGTAAAGGTCTCGCCATGAAATTTTCCACAAAAAGACTACTAGTAATTAAAGCTAATACTCAAGTAATTATTATAATTTCTGGAGCCGTTGCTATAGCGACATTCTCGCTAATAGCGTCAAGAGCTCTACTTAATCAGCAGTCTTACCAAGGAAGAGTAATTGATAAAAAATCCAAAGCTTTAGTTCAAATCAAAAAGAATGTAGACGCCGTGACTAAACTAAAGACTGCATATTCTTCTTTTCAAAATGAAACTGTGAATGTCATTGGAGGAAAAGCAGTTGGTGTGGGCAGTAATGACGGGGACAACGCCAAGATTGTGCTCGACGCACTGCCAAGTAAGTATGATTTTCCTGCTTTTGCCTCCAGTATAGAGAAGGTATATTATTCCTCGCCTCTATTTAAACTTGAGTCGTTCGGCGGCGGAACAGATGATGAAATTGGTCAATTGGGAGTAAAGATATCTCCTAAGGTTGCTCCAGTTGATATGAATTTTAGTATGAGTTTTAGCGGTAATCATAAATCAATCCTGGCAGCGCTAGACACCCTTCAGCGGTCTATTCGTCCAATAAAAATAACTGCTTTGCAGCTTGGTGGCAGCGATGATCAGATGACTATGAGTGTGACGGCAAAAACTTATTACCAGCCAGGAATTGTAAGATCAACAAAAACTGAGGTTATAAAATGAAGCGAAAAGATGTATTAATTATTGTAGTTATAGCGACGATATCAGGAATTTTGTCTTTGGTATTATCTAATCTTTTCATTACAGCACCCAAGAATAGGCAGGAGAAGGTGGAGGTTGTCGAGGCTATGAGTTCTGTTTTTAAGCAACCAGACCCTAGATATTTTAATGCCGAATCAGTTAATCCTACTAAAATTATACGTATTGGCGACAGCACTAACCCTACACCTTTTAACGGCACTAATTAACTTTAATTCGTATGCAATGTATAAACATTCAGACATTAGAAAGCAACAAACATCTAGCCAGTAACTCATTTACGAGTAGGCAGAGATGAGTGTTTTGTCGGTGGTTGTTCAGAAACAAGTCGAAGATAAGCTAGTCAGCAACGGCATTATTACTGCCAGCCAATTAACAGAGCTTAAGATGCGCGCACAACAAATCAAGACGCCAGTTTTTAGCGTCATGACTGTCGACGGAAAGGTTACTAACGAAGTACTAACCAGAACCATAGCAGAGGTTACGAATGTGCCTTATGTGAATCTGACAAAGGCCAAAATTAATCCGTCTATCTTGGCGCTTTTGCCAGAGGACATAGCAGAGCGTTACATGTCCGTACCTTTAGGTGAGATGCAGAACAGACTAGTGGTTGCCATGCTAGATGCAGACAATGTGCAGGCTGTTGATTTTTTGTCGAATAAGATAGGTAGACCGCTTAAGGTCTATGCGGCCAGCGAAGAAGGTGTCCGTAATGTTTTGCAGCAGTATAAAAAGGACTTAAACAACGACGTCATGGGAGCGTTAGACGGTCCAGTTAAGCAAGTGGAAAACGAAGATGCAATAGATAACTCGCAATTAAAAACTAAAAATATAAAAACTATCGTTCAGGATTCGCCAATTAGTAAGGCTTTGTCGGCGATACTTGAGTTTGCTGCAAAAAACCGAGCCAGCGATATACACATTGAACCGCTCGAAAAGGAATTAAAAATTCGCGCCAGGATTGACGGTGTATTAAGAGAGATTATGAAGTTACCTAAATCAACTGAGCCGCCCCTCGTATCCAGAATTAAGATTTTATCTAACTTAAAAATCGATGAGCATCGAATACCCCAAGATGGCCAGTTCAGCATCAAAACGGGCGGTAAAGATATCGATTTGCGTATCGCCATTTCTCCCGTAGTTTGGGGGGAGCAGGTAGTAATTCGTTTGCTGGACAAGAGTGGTACAAATCTTCGTATTGAAGAAATGGGTTATCATGGCAGAGCACTCAGAACTATTAGGGAAGGGCTAAAGCAAACTAGCGGTATGATTCTGACTAGTGGTCCAACCGGATCGGGCAAAACAACCTCCTTGTACGCCTTAATTCAGGAAATAAAAAATGACGGTATAAATATAGTAACTCTAGAAGATCCTGTCGAATATAAGATGGAGGGCATAAATCAAATTCAAGTTAATAGTGAGGTTGGACTAACTTTTTCCTCAGGTTTACGCTCAATTCTGCGCCAAGATCCTAATGTAATAATGGTGGGTGAAATCCGTGACAAAGAGACTGCTACTTTGGCTGTTCAGGCCGCACTAACAGGTCACCTTGTTTTTTCCACTCTGCACACCAATTCAGCCGCCGGCATTTTGCCTCGTCTACTAGATATGGGCATAGAGCCGTTTTTGATAGCAAGTACAGTACGCACTATTATTGGTCAAAGACTGGTGCGTCGAATTAGTGACAGCAAAGATCCTTACTTGTCAGATAAACTAGAATCAGAGGCTGTAAAAACGGCAATTGGCGACTTGTTGCCGGAAAATGAATCGGTCAAAGCTGAAGTAGCGGCCGATCTTGGCTACGAAAACTTGCCACTTAAGGGTGATAGCGCTTATACTTTATATAAGGGCAAGGATAGTCCAGAGACGCCTGGCGGCTATAAGGGGCGAATGGGTCTGTACGAGGTTTTCGAAGTAACCGAAAGCATTCAGGATTTGATCTTAAAAAGATCAACCAGTACAGAAATTCAGAAAGCCGCAGAAGCTGAGCAGGGAATGGTGACTATGCGTCAAGACGGTATCTTGAAGGCTCTAGCAGGCTATACGACGTTGGCAGAAGTCAATCGAGTGGCAGGGTCAGAGTTTAATTAAATGAGAAATTATTTAGCGGGTAATAGAAGGGTGGGGAAATGTCAGAAATAAGCAGAGCGATACATAAAAGGCCTACAAGCTTATTAAGCGCGAAGTTAGTTCCGGCAGACTACTCATTGCTGATTAAAGGGTTTAGGGGGCAAATATAATGCAAGGACATGTAAAAATTGAAGAGTTGCTAGAAGAAGTCATCAAAAAGAAGGCTTCTGATCTACATTTACAGGTTGGAGTCGCTCCAATGTTACGCATCGATGGCTCTATTGTGCCTGTGCCGAGTGTTGCTCCTCTGACCGAGGAAACAGTTGAGTTGTTGATTTTTTCTATATTAGACGAAGACCAGAAACAGATTTTACTCAAGGACAAAGAGTTCGACTTTAGTTTTGCATTTGGTGATCTAGGTAGATTCCGCGTTAATGCTTTTCACGAGCGAGGCAACTTGGCTGCAGCACTTCGTTTGATTCCGAATCAGATCAAAACAATAGAAGAGCTAGGCTTGCCAGCAATTGTCAGTACTTTTGCAAATTATCCAAGAGGGTTAGTGCTAATTACTGGCCCAACTGGATCTGGTAAGTCCACCACGCAAGCTGCGATTATTAATAAGATTAACGAAGAGCGACCGGCTCATATCTTAACTATTGAAGACCCAATTGAGTTCACGCATAAGTCGAAGCGTTCTGTAATTGTTCAACGAGAAGTTCACTATGACACTTACTCCTTCTCGGCAGCTCTTCGCTCAGCACTACGTGAAGATCCAGATGTTGTGCTTATTGGAGAAATGAGAGACCTTGAGACTATTTCCTCAGCGATCACCATTGCCGAAACTGGCCATCTTGTCTTGACGACTCTGCACACAAACTCAGCTTCACAAAGTATTGACCGCATGGTCGATGTTTTCCCGCCGCATCAACAACCGCAAATTAGGTCACAGTTGTCTAACATTTTAATGGCAATCTGTTCTCAGCGACTAATCCCAACTATTGGTGGTGGTCGTACGGTGGCGGCCGAAATACTAGTTGTCACGCCAGCAGTTCGTAATATTATCCGAGAGGGTAAGAGCCATCAACTGGAAGCTGTAATTCAGACCGGGGCTGAGTTTGGTATGCAATCTATGGACAAGACCTTGATTGGCCTAATTCATAGTGGAGCTATTAGTTATGATGATGCTCGCACCTACGCAGTTGATATCGAGGAGCTCGATCGTTTAATGAGGGCTTAGTTTATAACAGAGGTAATTGACCGTATGATAAATATAGATTTAGTAATCATATCACTTCATGAATCTGTTAGTGACGACAGGGCGGCGGAGCTCGTATGCTGACTTATAAATACACTGCTCACGACCCAGCTACAGGCCAGAAGGTAAAGTCAGAAGTCCAGGCAGACGACGAAATGACGGCTGCACGGCTAATATCCAAGGCCGGGTTTTTGCCGCTAGATATAAAAGCGAGTAGTTCTGGTAGCAGCATAGGAGCTGGAAGGTTTAAGAAGAAAGTTTCGACAAAAGATCGAGTCCTATTCTCTAGGCAGCTTGCAACACTGATTAACGCAGGATTGCCGTTAGTGCAGAGTCTTTATAGTGTTATTGATCAGGCTAGCAGTAAGCCGCTCAAGGCTATAGGCAGTATGGTGATTGCCGACATTGAGGCGGGTATTACCTTGTCTGAGGCCCTAACTAAGCACCCTAAAGTCTTTAATCAAGTTTATGTTAGTTTAGTTCAAGCCGGTGAAACATCGGGTACTCTAGACAAAGCATTAGAACGATTAGCTATTCAGCAAGAAAAAGATGCCGAAATCGTACGAAAGGTCAAGGGAGCGTTAATTTATCCAATAATTGTACTACTGGTCATGCTAGGCGTTTTGGCATTCATGATAGTAAAAGTATTACCGCAAGTAGAGATACTTTATGACGGCATTAAAGGTGCAAAACTACCTATTTTAACTGTAATCTTGTTGACTATATCTCATGCTATTACCAAATATTGGTGGGCGGTAATTTTGTCTGTTGGGCTGATGGGCTTTTTTGTTAGTCGTTGGGCAAGAGGTGTAGTCGGTAAACGTGTCTTTGACGGTCTAAAAATGCACGCATGGCCTTTTGGGCCGCTGTTTATGAAGTTGTATATGGCTCGTTTTGCCCGTACGGCCACAACACTAGTCTCCAGTGGCGTACCACTGATTAAGGTGCTAGAGATCACCTCTAACGCCATAGGTAATGTTCATATTGCCAGCTCTCTTGCTAAGGCTATAGAAAAGGTCCGTGGCGGCAATCCGCTGTCAGAGGCTATAGCCAATGATAAGAACTTCCTGCCGTTAGTGTCAAGTATGCTCAAAATTGGCGAACAGTCTGGCGCCATAGAAAAGATGCTAGAGAAAACGGCCGAATATTACGAGAAAGAAGTTGATGACCAGGTCAAAACTATATCAACCATTATTGAGCCGGCCCTGATGGTTGTACTAGGAGTAGTTGCCTTTATAGTTGTCGCTGCTGTGTTGCTACCAATTTATAATTTGGCCGGAAAATCTGTAGTTAGGTAACATTAAGAGAAGAGAAAATGCTTCATGTTAGAAATAATCTTAAGATTAAAGAGACTATCGGCCACTGTGTATAACTATCTCTTGCTTTTTATAAGCGATAACAGTATCATTAAAAACATAAGCATAATTAAAAAATTACTAGGGGGGCGTATAATATGTTCAAAAACTTAAAAAAGCGATCTGAAGGGTTCACTATCATCGAAGTCATGATAGTACTAGCTATTGGTGGACTTATCATGTTAATAGTCTTCTTAGCAGTGCCATCACTACAGCGAAGTCAGCGAAACACAAACCGTAATAACGATGCTACTCGTTGGGCAGCAGCAGTTACTGAATGTTTGGCTAACCACAACAACGTGACTACTACTTGTAATACAACCGGGTCGGCAGTTCAGGGTGCAGCTCAATTAACAGTAAACGGTGCCGCGACTACTGCTGTTCTTCCTGCTACCATACCACCGTCTATTATTAATGCCGCTACAAATAGTGTTGCAATAGTATTCGCGAATACTTGTAATGCAGATGGTACTGCGGCAGTTGCCTCCACTACACCTACATCTTTTGTGGTATTGTACTCTCTTGAAACGGCAACAGCAGCTACTCAACCACGTTGTCTTGGCAGCTAAGTAAGCAACATACAAAAATAAACAGTGCTGGCCTTACGGCTGGCACTGTTTTCATATACAATGAGAAT
>Ga0194041_10001133_pt1 | contig 11192 bp, 9 predicted proteins | sample JunL449m_MetaG_FD_160082 | JGI IMG/M metagenome (GOLD analysis project Ga0194041, IMG submission 160082) | Anoxic zone freshwater microbial communities from boreal shield lake in IISD Experimental Lakes Area, Ontario, Canada - Jun2016-L442-9m | ecosystem: Environmental > Aquatic > Freshwater >...
TGGAAAACGCGCCCAATCCGGCAAGCCAAATTTGTTGGGCCGACTCTTTCATGGTGTCCGAAAACTGTTTTGGATCAAAAGCGGGTTGTTTACTCATCTCGTTCCCCAATAGTAAAAAATGTATGGCCCCTGTGGAAATTAGGCACTAATAATGTGTTCTTTGCCAATTGACTACTAGTATACTTATCAATTGAAGTTGCAGGGTACAAAAATATCCACACAAACAATTATCCGAGATTTTCCAATAGAGATTTAAGCATGATTGTGACGCATCAAACACCCCCTCTCTAGCCTTGCCATTTCTAATGGACACCAATAGAAATGCTCAATAGGATCAATGCGTTATCCGCTACAAAGGGGTTGGGCCATGCTCTCTGCTGAGCACTTTGACGTCAAGTTCACCTCCCGCGAGGTCAGCGCCTGGGGTGGCCTTGCCCTTTTGAAGAAGATGATGGATGGCATGGGCGTTTTTCAAGCCATTCAATCTTGGCAGTTGCCCATGCCCGGCTCCAACCGCGGTTACGCCCCGGCCCAGTTACTTGAGCAAATGATTGTCAGCATTTGGTGGGGGGCTAACCGGTTTGTGCACTCAGACATTACGCGCCTAGACAAAACTCTGGCGCGTTTATTTGGATGGTCAAGAGTTGCAGAGCACAAATCCATCATGCGACTGTTTCAACGCTTTGACCAAAGCAAAGCCACTGAGCTACAACGCAACTGCTTTAATTGGTTGTTCGTCAAACTCAATTTGAACCGCATCACTTTGGATGTGGACTCAAGTGTGATCACGCGTTGGGGTCATCAAATACAAGGCGCATCCAAAGGCTATAACCCCAGAAACCACGGCCGCAATAGCCACCACCCGTTGATCGCTTTCGTGGCCGATTGGCGGTTGGTTGCAAATTTCTGGCTGCGCCCAGGCAGCGCCTACACCACCAACAATGCACTGTCATTCATTCATGCAACGCTGGACAATTTAGGCCCAACGAAGGTCGGCTTATTCAGGGCTGACAGTGGCTTCTACGACAAGGCGATTGTCTGTGCACTAGAGGAGAAACACATCTCCTACATCATCAGCGCAAAGATGACACAGGGTCTTCAACAAGCGATCGTTGATCACTGCAAATGGCAAATAGTAGAGCCCGGCATTGAGGTCTCTGAGCTCGATTACTACCCCACCAATTGGGACCGCCCAAAGCGCATTGTGGTGGTGAGGCAGCACATCTCTCGCAGAGCCAACGTGCCTGGTAAATCGTTATCACTCTTTAAGGACGATGAGGACTTAATGGGTTGGAGATACGCCGCGATGATCACGGATTTAGGCTTGGCGGCGATAGAGATCTATTCATGTTTGCAAGCGGAATCTTACTTCTGTGCATGGTATTTTTTTAGTCAATTCTGGCGCCAGAGGCCTTCACGACAGCCTCCCATCGCAAGGTGTCTTTTTGTATCAATGCTTTCATCTGTTCGATACTGCCGCCCAGTATCGTCATCCCAGCACCTTGAAGTACATCTTGTGTTTCTTTGTCTTTTAAAATTTTATTTACTTCATTATTGATTTTTTCAACAATGGCCACAGGAGTGCCGCTGGGTGCAAATAATGCAAACCAAACACTGGACTCAAAACCGGGTAGTCCCGCTTCCGATACGGTAGGTAACTCCAATCCTTCAATACGTTTATCACTGGTTACTGCCAGCAAGCGAACGCGTCCGCTCTTTTCGTGAGGTGCTAGTGAGGTTGAAGGGTTAAACATAACTTGAATTTGTTTGCCAAGCAATGCTTGCATCGCTTCTCCGCCGCCTTTGTAGGGAATATGAGAAATCTGAATACCAGCCATGCTTTTGAGCATTTCCATGGCCATGTGATTAGTAGCCCCATTACCTGAAGATCCGTAATTGAGTTTTGTGGGATTGGTTTTGGCATATTCAATCAACTCTTTAACCGAACGAATGGGAAGCGATGCATCCACAGCCAACACATTGGAAGCTTTAATCAGTCCGATGATGGGAGATAATTCTTTCATGGGATCGTACGTCATAGTTTTGTACAAACTTGGATTGATTGCTAGGCTACTGGTACCCAATAGCAATGTGTAGCCATCTGGTGCAGATTTAGCAACGATATCATTGCCGATATTGCTCCCCGCTCCAGGTCGGTTGTCAACTACCAAGGATTGTTTGGTAAATTCTTGAAATTTTTTTGAAATGATTCGTGAAACTACGCCAGTTGAACCTCCAGGTGCATAGGGGTCTACCAAGCGAACAGATCTCGAAGGGTAGTCTTGTGAAAAAGCCGATAGGCCACTGGTGAGGGTAAGTCCCAAGATCCAGAGTTTTAAATAATTTAACGGCATAAACAATTCCTTTGTTCGTAGGATTTAAAAAACATAACTTACATCAATCGACGAGAAATGCTTGGGCGAATCAAATCAAGAAGTTGATCAACAGAAGGTGCAGCATCCAATTTCTCAAAAGCTTGCAAGACGCAATCACATTGAATTTTTCCTAATGTGGACTCAGCACAATCAAAGAATTTTCTATGAATGGTTTTTTGATCAAACCAGCGCTCTGGTTTTCCTTTGGCCAAAGGAACAAATGCTTCAAAAAATTGTCCTGATTGTGTTTTGACTTGTATTCGTGTTGGAAATTCGGAATCAAGCTTCAGTGCTTCATCCAATTTCATTTCAATCTTTGGAATGAGTTGCCGAATCGCAGGATTATTAATGGTTGTTGGTGTGAAAGTGGCTAAATCAACACGACCTTCAAGCAGTGCTGCAGCCAAACAAAAATGCAAACTAAATTTGCCTTCTAGCGGTGAATTCGGCATCACATGAATCAATGGTGAAAACGCCATTTCGCAAACACCTGCATGCACCGAAGTAATGGTTTCATTTTTAATTTGTTCATGCAATGAAATAGCCGCTTCAATACCTGGGTGAGTGGCGCCACAAGAAGGATAGGGCTTGAGTGCAAGACCATGCGCGGTCAGTATTTCTAAATCATGGCCCATTTGAGTTAAGGGCTGTAGATCAAAACCAATATTTGCATTGAACACGTGCAGATATCCAAAATCATGATCCATTGCAACATTACTCGCCAGCATTCCAGCTTGCGCCCAAAGTGCCGCTTGCACACCGCTGCGAGCGGCCATGCCTGCATGCAGGGGCTTGACCATGCTTCCAAAATTAACGCGTAAACCACTTGCAGAAGAGGCTGCGATCCCCAAAGCCATCACCATTCGATCTGAGTTGAGGTTGAGTAAATGGCCTGCTGCCATTGTTGAAGCGATCGCCCCAAGCGTGCCAGTGGCATGCCATCCACGCTTGTAATGTTGTGTGTTAAGTGCGCGACCTAATTTTCCAAATGTTTCAAAACCAATAATGTAGGCACTGAGAAAGGATTCACCACTGGGTTTACAAATAGGCACCAATGACAACAAGGCGGGAACGATAACAGCGCTGGGATGCGCATAAGCGGGATGATTGGTGTCATCGTAATCGAGAGCGTGTGCGATAGTACCATTAAATAGTGCTGCATCTGTTGGAGATGCGTAAAAATCTGTTCCTAACATCAGCGCAGTTAGGTGTTGTGATAATTGCTTAGAATACGAAATTGTTTTTAAAAGAACACGCGCAACTTCTTCATCGCTACCAGCCAATGCGCAACCGAGACAATCAATCACCGCATCACGAGCCCTGGTTTTTGCCAAGCTTGGAAAGATATGTGATTGAGTGGCGAATTGCGCCATGGAATGGGTAATGGATGTCATGTGTGTTCTCTTTAAAACATGAATTCGCCACCATTGATATGCAAAATTTGGCCAGTGGTGAAGGAGGCTAAATCTGAGCAGAGGTAGCTACACGCACCAGCTATCTCTTGTACAGTGCCTAAGCGCCGCACAGGAATTTGTTGTCGACGCGCTTCAAAGTTATGTGCGTCGTTAGGGTATTGTTTGGGGTCGCGTTGTGTATTGATGATACCAGGTGCAATGGTGTTGGCAGTAACGCCATAACTACCAAATTCAATCGCAATTGATTTTGCGAGTGCATGCACGCCAGCCTTGGCGGTTACGTTGTGAGCACGGTTTGCTTTTGGAGAAAAACCATCTCGACCCGAGATATGTATGAGTCGCCCCCATTTATTTTCCATCATAAAAGGCAAGCAAGCACGAGCCAAATAAAATGCAGAATTGAGATTGGTGTTGATGACACGATGCCAGTCGTCCAACGTTATTTCCAAAAATGGTTGATGTACGCGTTGCGAAACATTTGAGATAGCGATGTCAATTGTTCCAAAATGTCGAACCGTTTGATCAACCATACTTTGCACATTCAAGGCATCACTCACATCAGTTGCCACCACCAATGCTTGAGCGCCAAGATTTCTCACTTCAGTTGCAACCGATTGAAGCAATTCGTTGTTTTCGCGTCCGTTGATGACCACATTAGCACCTTGTGCTGCCAATGCAAGAGCAATCGATTTTCCGATGTTACGACCCGATCCTGTGATGATGGCTGTGCGCCCTTGAAGTGAGGTGTTATATGTCATGATGTACGAACCAACATATCAACAGCGGTCACACCACCCACAGACTGAGGGTTGATAAACAGTGGATTAATCTCCAATTCTTGGATGGATGCGTGTGCAGTCGCAAAAAATTGTCCGAGATGAACTGCGCAATTAACCAGCGCTTCGATGTCTGCGGGTGGGTTACCACGGTATCCTTGCAGAATGGGGTAGAGTTTGGTCTTTAGCAAAGCATTTTTAACGCGTAGTGAGTTGGTGGGCAAAGCGAGATAAACCACGTCCTGATGCAACTCAGTAAAAATGCCTCCCATACCAATGGCTAGGATGGGACCAAAATCTGGATTTCTAATTGCTGCAAGCAAAACTTCAGGCCCAGGTTTTGCCATCTCTTGAATCAGCACGGGTGCTTGGGGTCTTTTTAAATTGTGGCGAATCGTTTGCACTGCGTTTTCGAGCCGATCCTTCTCGATATGAAGCAATACCAATCCATTCTCTGTTTTGTGGTCTGAATATTCTGGCAATGCTTTAACAACTAATGGAAATGTCATTGTTTTTTTTGTCTCTTCAATCTCCGCACTTGAATGAACGATTTTGTATCGAGGAGTTTGGATGCGACATTGGTGTAAAAATTCAATCATGTCGTCCCAATGAAATGATTTGAATTGTGGCGTCGCTAAAGAGCTCGTTGGGCCTCTATTTTTTTTGTATTGAATACGACGTGCCAGAAATAGCCATAGCAAATATTGCGATGCTTCGAGAGGGTCACGAGCGCAAATAATGCCAGCTGAGCGTAATTGACGTTGCTCATCAGTTGATAAAACATCACCCAAAAAAGATGCGATCACTGGCATCTTTGTTTCATTGTGGATACTTTGAAGTAATGCAATTCTTTCCAATACATCTTGTGGTCCACGATTGGCCACCTGCACAATGAGTGCTTGGACGTTTGGATCTTGCGCGATGATGCGCAAACAGGTTTCAAATAATCCTGGGTGTGATAAAACTTGGCCAGTTAAGTCTGTTGGGTTTTCGGTTCCACCAAATTCTGGTAGGGCTTTATTGAGTTGATCAACTGTCAGTTTTTCAAAGGTGGCTAATGGCACTTTAAATGAATCCAAATAATCTACAGTCATAGCGCGTGTCCCACCCGGGATGCTAAAGACGCCTACGCCGCCGTGACCAACAGTTGCCTCTTTTATTGGAGGTAAATTACAGGTTTGCAATACCATCAAGCAGTCAATCATTTGACCTAGGCTGTCAACTTGGATTGCGCCCGCTGCAACAAGTAATTGTTGATAAACCAAGTAATCAGAAGCCATTTTTCCTGTGTGCGACGCCGCAGCTTGCATGCCTTGAGCTGAATTGCCAGATTTGAGAAACACAATATGTATGCCTTGATCAATAGCTTTTTCAATCAATTGTAATAAGCGATGGCCATCACGAAGACCTTCAATGAACAAGGCAACTAAACGAATGGATTGACGCTCAATGATCCATTCAAAATAATCTGCAATACTCAAAACGGTTTCATTGCCAACACTTACTAAAAAATTGCAACCAACACCGGTATTTTGTAAATGTCTCCCCAATGAGCCTGCAATAGCACCGCTTTGACTCAAGATAGCAATGGGCGCCAAATGTGTGACGTTGCGTTTCGCAGCAGATCCAAATGTCAAAAACAAATCGTTTTCAACCGACCATACGCCCTCGCAATTAGGTCCGACTACTGCTAGACCTGTTTCATGACTCACGCGTGCCAATTGTTTAGCCATATCATGTCCAGAATCTGATTCTTCGAAGCCAGAGCTCAGAACTACAGCGCAGCCAATACCTTTTCGAGCACATGCCTCAATGGCCTCTACAACACGCTTCGCCGGTAAAGTAATAAGTGCCACATCAGTTTCTTCTGGCAATAGGTCGATGGATGCATAACAGGGCACACCAGCGATATCGGTGTATTTGGGGTTAACAGCAAACTGCAGACCTTTAAAACCTGTTTGCTTCAAAATGGCAACAGGTGCACCTGTCATTTTTTTCGGATCTGCAGAAACACCCACTAGGGCAACGGAACGCGCAAGGAAAAGTCGATCCAATGCGGCAGACCATCGACTTGATGAACCCTTTGGATTCATTGAATCACCTGATTATCTCTGAGTGTTTGAATTTCAGCGCTGCTGCGATTTAACAAATCTTGTAGTATTTCTTCGGTGTGCTCGTTGAGCATCGGCGGTGGACGCCGGATATCACCTTTGCAGTTACTGAAATGAAAGGGGATACCCAATTGACTTAATGGACCCAGCGCACTGTGATTCACAGTTTGCGTCATTTGTGGCGATGTATTTTTTAATTCTTCAAATGCTTGTGTCAATGAATTGACGGGTGCACATGGAATATCGACAGTCTCTAATACTTCGATCCAGTGCTGAGTTGTTTGTTCCTTAAAAACCGTTTCAATTTGTTCAACCAACAGCAAACGATTCTTTACTCGACTTTGATTGGTTGCAAATTGTGGATTTTCTTGAAGATCAGGTCGACCAATGGCATAACAAAAATCTTTGTAAGTTTTATTAGTTCCGGTTGCAACAACAACAAAGCCGTCTTTTGAAGTAAACGCTTGGTAGGGAACGAGTTGTGGATGTCCAGAGCCCAAGGGTTGAACGTCGGCTTTGCCATCAATGACTGCCACTGAATAATTGATCAGCATGCTCATGGTTGCGTCTAGCAATGACACGCTTACCTCTTGACCTTGTCCTGTTCTTTCTCTGTCAAATAAAGCAGCCAGTAGTGCGGTCGTGAGATAGATGCCACCGCCAAAATCTGAAATAGACGCGCCTGGACGAATTGGTCTTTGAGAGTCGTGTTCACCTGTGATGCGCATCACTCCCGATCTTGCTTGAACTGCAATATCCATTCCGGCCTTCTCTGACAAACTGCCATCTAGACCAAATGCAGAAATATTTCCATAAATGAGTTTTGGATTTATTTTTTTGAGATTTTGATAATCCAAGCCCAAACGTTGCGTAACCCCAGGCCGAAAATTTTGAACAACCACATCAGCCCAAAGCGCTAATTCTTCACAAATTTTTCGACCCTCAGTCGACTTTAGTTCAATTGTCATAGCGCGTTTGTTGCGATTAATGGCCAAAAAATAATCACCTCCAACACGGGGTATATCTGTGTGAAATTTTTCACTTACATTCATGTAGCGTGTTGCATCACCGCGTTTTGGCTTTTCTATTTTGATGATGTCGCAACCCAGATCACCCAAAAGCATCGTGCAATACGGGCCGGCAACACCGTGAGTTAGATCTAAAACTTTGATTCCTTCTAATGGGCGTCTCATCACAGTCCTCTCAAATTCATGGTTAGGTCTTTACTCGGTAGGCGAATAACCGCAATGCCATTGCAATTTTGTTCACCGCGTTGGTTTTCTCCCCACCACTGAATATCAATCAGGGCTTGACCGTCTTCTTTTCTTTTATCGGTTACTTCGCCGTGCATGCGCGTGAGATCACCAACCAAATTGGGCTTGGTTACGCGACCATTGAGTTGCCGCACAAATCCCATGTCACCCATCCAATTGGTGAGCAAGTGTCCTGCCCAATTGAGACGTTGCCAACCTTGATCGTAGGCGCCAGGCATACCAATTTCATGGGCTATTTCTGCATCAAAATGTCCTGCCGCAGGATGCATAGGTATATTGCGCGACGGTGAGTAATACACATTCTTTGGATGACGATCACGCTCTAAAAATGCTAACTTCATCACGTTATAGACCGTTCTTCTGCCCGCATAAAAGCCAACGATATCAACCAATGTGAGGGGACCTTTTTGCAGTGTTGGTAAAGCATCGCCAATGGAGACATTTTCCCAATAGCGAGGTTCACTTCCTTGTCTAAATTCTGTGCGGTATCCGTGTGCGATCGATTCAATTTCCTCTTGTGAATATTTATACGGTTTTGGTATTTCTTTTGTATTCTCAATTGCAAATTTGAAACCCTGACCACTACGCTTGCGTGGAATTCGATAAATGTCACCTTCATAGCGAGTAACTAATTGTCCATTTTGATTATGATAGAGCACTTCACCGACTTGATTGACATAGCGAGGAACCTGACGGCCCTCCTTGATTTGTACATCAATCAATCTGGCTTTGGCGATGATGGTGTCACCAGCATAGATGGGATGGAAATGTTCGAAGCGTGAACCCGCAAAAATCCATTGAATACCTGGCAAGCCTGGTGCAACAATGCCACTATCGATGGTGTACAAAAAAGTGGGGGGCGTGATAACTCGTCCCCATATAGTTCTTTTTGCGTACTCCACATCGCTAAACATGGGGTTATCGTCGCCAACACTGTAGTTGGACCATCTTCTAATGTCGTGAACACTCAAGGGCTCGTAAATGGCAGGTGTGTGGACATCTCTACGCAGCCAAACACCAATTTTTGCTCTGGCATCTTCAATTTGTGCATCACTAAGTCCTGGCGAATCTTCGCCCACTTTGAGGAGAGCGGCAGGTTTATTGTTTGGGTTTTTGTTGGCGGTCATAGGGTATGGTGAAAGCTATGATTGACATCATATATGCAAAATTGCATGCAATTTTGAAAGACCCAGCGAATAGAGCTGAAGCAGAGATAAGTAGCTCTTATGTGTTCAATAAAAGGCTGGCGTAGTCTTGTACAGCTTTTTTGAAGGTGAATTGGGGTTTAAAACCTAACTCACTCGTGGCCTTGGATGTGTCCATTTGAAAATAGTAGCCCATGCCAATTTTTCTGTAGTCCAGTCCGGGTCCAACACGACCTTGCCAGTTAGGATAAAGGCCTTGGAGTACTTCAATAATTTGACCTAGAGAGATGAGCTCGCCACTGGCGATATTAAATGCTCTGAAACTTCCTTTTTTAAGCGGTACGTTTAATGCACTTACAACAGCATTGGCTGATTCACCTGAATAGCAATAGTCGTCTTTTTGTTCGGTACCGCATTCCAATTGGAAAGGTTCATTGCGAATGGCCGATTCAATTAAACCCATCAAAGGTATGGCTTTGCTACGACCCAAAATACCAGGACCAAATGATGAGCCAAACCGCATGGCTATGATATCGAGATCGTAAAGTTTCGCGTAGTGCATAGCTAATTCTTCAGTTGCTCTTTTGAGCTTGGCATAAAGAATCAATGGGTTAAGAGGGTGATCTTCGGGTACAGGTTTGTAGTGAGGGTGTTGGTATTCTTGTTGCACATGACCATAAATCATTTTGGTGCTTGGAAAAATCACTCGATTGACACCCATCAATCGGGCACATTCAAAAATAGAGGTAGTACCGATCAGATTGGTTTGCAGTGCAATTGATGGAAACTGTTCTACATACGAGCCTAATCGTCCAGCAAAATGCAGCATCGTCGTTGGTTTATATTTCTGGGTGACAGCCATTAGATGGAGTGGATTTTCAATACTGCCGTACTCAAAATCACACAGATGTTCAACGGATCGAATCAGCGATCGATCGTGCCCTGTATCAAAAATAACAGGTCGACGTCCAGAGGCAACAACGGCGCGGCATACAGCTGAGCCAACCATACCCAAACCTCCAGTAAGTAATAAGGGCTCTTTGGTAGACATAGTTGGCAGTATTTAAATTAAAGTTTCAGGCTCAGTAATTTATCCAACTGTTGTTTTAAAAAGCGCGAGTAATCGTCTGGATTTTCGCTTCCCATCAATTCAAACCCCATCGTTGAAAATTGCTCTTTGAGAGCTGGATCAAGAACAGCTTTGCCAATTGCTGTATTCAAAGCCTTCACCACTTCTGGAGAGGTTTTGGCGGGTACAGCGATGCCATAAAACAATGGCAAGTTGTAGTCTGTTAGGTTGAGAGCCTCATTCATGGTTGGAACATTTGGCATCACAGATGTGCGCTTAGCAGTGGTGACGGCAAGCGCACGCAGCGTTCCAGCTTTAATATGTGGCATTGCTGCTGTGATGGAGTCAAACATAAAGGTAAGACGCCCACCTAAAAGATCAACCATGGCTGGTGCAGTTCCTTTGTAAGGTACATCGATGTAGCTAGTGGCCGTGCTCTTAGAAAACAATTGTGCTGCTACGTGAGGTGATGAGCCAAATCCAGCAGAGCCAAATGAAAGCTTGTTTACACCTGCTTTTTTCGCACGATCAACTAACTCGGCCGCAGTTTGAATACCACTGCTGGTAGGCACAAGTAATAAATTAGCGCCTTGAGCAACAGACGATATCGCAATGAAATCTTTGAAAGGATCGTAGCCAGGAGCATCACCAAAAACTGTTGCACCTATGAAAGTATTTGACATGGCGAGCATTGTGTAGCCATCAGGCGCTGCATTGGCAACAAAGCGTGTACCAATGAGTAAGTTCACACCAGGGCGATTTTCGGTAACAACAGGAAACGCCATTTCTTCAGAAAGTCGCTTTGCAAAGTGTCGCATAGCGACATCAAGCCCACCACCAGCAGCGGCAGGTATTACAAGGGTGACAGGTTTGATTGGGTATGAGACCTTAGTTTGAGCTTTTAATGTTACCAAGGATTGCAGTGCGATTAGCCCAATTGCAATTAAAAAGTTGGCTGGACCGATTGATTTTTTTGTAATTTTCATGTGTCTTTCCTTAAAACTGCACAAAATACGCTTTTTTTCTA
>Ga0194041_10001135_pt1 | contig 11185 bp, 9 predicted proteins | sample JunL449m_MetaG_FD_160082 | JGI IMG/M metagenome (GOLD analysis project Ga0194041, IMG submission 160082) | Anoxic zone freshwater microbial communities from boreal shield lake in IISD Experimental Lakes Area, Ontario, Canada - Jun2016-L442-9m | ecosystem: Environmental > Aquatic > Freshwater >...
TGCCGCTCTCGTTGGCCGCTTCGTTTCCTTCGGCTGGACAATCGGCGCGGGCCTTGCCATTGGCATGTTCCAATCAATGCTCACTCCCCTGCAACAAGATCTCACGTGGTTACCTAAGAGTGGTCTTCGCGATGGTTTGGTCTTTGTGGCAATCGTCGTGGCAATGATCGCCGTCGGTAAACGCCTTCCGACCCGAGGTGCGCTTGAACTCGGAAAGATGCCGACAGTTTTTTCCGGAAACGTCGAACCAAAATCTGCCATCCTCGGTTTGATTTTCGTATCTGCTCTCTTCGCCGTTTTACCCGACGGCTGGGGGCTTGCATTATTGACGTCGATGATCTTTTGTGGGCTCGCCCTGTCGCTCGTCGTCCTGACGGGATACATGGGTCAGATCTCGCTCGCGCAAATGGCAATCGCTGGCGTCGCTGGCTTCACACTTTCACGGATCACCGAACGTGTCGGAATTCCTTTTCCCATTTCCCCAGTTTTAGCGGCGTTAGTAGCAACTGGGTTTGGAATCTTGGTGGGTATCCCAGCATTACGAGTGCGTGGGGTCAACTTGGCCATTGTCACGCTCGCAGGCAGTATCGCCATCCAGGAGTTCTTGTTCAAAAACTCCGTATTTGTCGGTGACGTTTCAACCGGTGGCGCAAAAGTCCGAAACCCACATCTTTTTGGAATCAATCTCGGACTTCGCAGCGCACATGATCCCTATCGACCAGTGTTCGGCATTCTCGTCACAGTTGTTGTGGCGCTCATTGCACTCATGGTTGCCAATCTGCGACGAAGTGGAACAGGTCGAAGAATGTTGGCCGTACGGTCCAACGAACGAGCAGCGGCTGGCGTCGGCATCAATACAGCCTCGACGAAATTATTAGCCTTCGGAATCAGTTCGTTCATTGCCGGACTGATGGGTTCAATGATCGCTTACCGATTTGGTTCAATCTCGGATATTTCGTTCAGTTTCTTTGCGTCACTGACATTGTTGGCTTTTACATATCTGGGCGGCATCAGTAGCGTCACTGGAGCCCTCATTGCAGGTTTCCTCGCAGCCGACGGGATCGGTTTCAAACTCATCAACAAAGGCTGGGCTTCACTCGGAGTTGACTTTGGTCGTTGGCAAGTGTTGGTGGGAGCGGCTGGATTAGTGATTACCGCCGTACAAAACCCCGAGGGCATTGCTGGAGCATTCCAGCGCGGCCGACGACGTTTCAGCCGATCGGCGAGGGTCTAATCAGCTCTTCTTCTTTTCGGCTTTCTTGGCCCGCTTCTCTTTCAGAGTCAATTGGGGCTCGCGCTTCCCGCTGGGCTTTGCCTTTTGTTCTTTATTGGCCATGACCGTTCCAATCACTTGTGGTTTTAATAACAATTATTCTCTGACAACTACTAGCCACTCACACACTACATCTGCCCTCTGACCACAATTCGTCATAGATTCAAAGTAAATTCATCTTGTGGCACTCGTTCCAAAGGCAATCGGCAAACACCGCGTCAGCCATGACGAAGCGTCATCGCGCCTGATCGAGGCGACAATCAAACTGGCCGGCGAAACTTTGATGAGCGAATTGACCGTGGGCAAAATCGCCAACGAGGCCGGACTCGGTTCGGGCAATGTGCTCGTCAAACGATATTTCGGTTTCAGAAAAGATCTGCTACTGGCAACAACTTCAAAACTGGCCGATCAGATCATTGCCATGTTGCACGAACCACGCGAGAACCTTTCGGACAACCCCGTGATTAATGCGATCACCATTGGGGTGCCGACCCATGTGTTAATTCGTAAACGATTCATCCTGATCTCTGAATTGGTTGAGGTCATATCTGACGACTCAATCCTGCGAATGGATTCTTTAAGAATCATGCAAGCCATGGCTACGAACTACCTAAAAACCGGAATCGGTGAACGGATGGCGTTCACTTTTGCGATGAAAACTTATGGTCTTTTATATGCTCAGCACACAGTGTTGCCACTTGTCGAAATTACTAAAGATCAACTAGACGACATCCAACTACTAATGTTGTTCGAATACGGCAACGCTAATGAAGTTGAAAAACAGGTCGGCTGGGCCTAGAACCAGAATTACGAAGCTCGTTGACCAGTCTTGCGACGCCAGATCAGCGAATCGCCGGGTTGATGAATTTCGTGGGCCCGTCGCCATTGAGCGAACACTTGCAAAATATGAGGCGGGTCGCCGTGAATCTCGGTGAATCCACCATTGATGTGTCGAGTGTCAAAGTAGGACGCGTTAACGCCGTCGGCGAATAACTCACACGCCGGTTCAAGCCCTAAATCAAGCAAACGTTGACGTTCGGCCTGAAAGTCGGTTACCAAGTATGCGCAATGGTGGTAGCCCTCTTGACCGGCCTGATACATCTCGCGATAAATCGATGGAGTTTCATCATGTTGCTTAATGAACTGAATCATCGTGTCGCCCAAGTAACCGAATGCATAGGAAACATCAGCTTCTTGTTTCGTCCCGCGATAGGTGAACTCATCGCACCGATGATGTTCAGTGACCGAGAACGGACCAGCGCCAAAAGTGTCGTACCAGTACTTGATCGACTTTTCAATGTCGTTAACAAAGTACGCCTGTTGAAACAGTGGATACGGAGTTCCGAGAGCGGCCATGTTTTTCTCCTCGTTGTTCTTTAATCACATTAACTACTCGTTATCGTGCTCGTATGAAACTTCGTATTTTCACCGAACCCCAACAGGGCGCCCTGTACAAAGACCTTCTTGCCGTTGCACAGCATGCCGAGAAACTTGGCTTTGACGGTTTCTTTCGCAGTGATCACTACGTGAAGATGGGCGATCAAGCCTCAGGACTACCTGGACCGTCCGATGCCTGGATCACTTTGGCTGGTATCGCTCGCGAAACTTCAACAATTCGCCTCGGGACTTTGGTGAACTCATCAACATTCCGTTATCCCGGCGTTCTGGCCATCAGCATTGCCAACGTCGACGACATGTCAAATGGTCGTGTTGAACTTGGGCTTGGCGCTGGTTGGTTTAACGATGAACACACCAGTTACGGAATCCCCTTCCCCGCGCTGGGCGAAAGATTTGATCGACTGGAAGAACAACTGGCGATCGTGACTGGCCTTTGGGAAACGCCCATCGATCAAACATTTAATTTTGACGGGGAACACTTCCAACTCATTAACTCGCCTGCACTTCCAAAGCCAGTGCAATCACCCGTGCCGATCATCATTGGTGGTGGCGGGCCCAAGCGCACTCCGGCACTCGCTGCGCGTTACGCATCCGAATTCAACTTGCCATTTTCATCACAGTCCGCATTTGTTCAACAATGCGATCGCGTGAAAGCCGCTTGCGACGACATCGGTCGCGACCCCAACTCTTTGGTGTACTCAACCGCACTGATTGTGTGCGTCGGCAAGACTGATGCAGATATCAAACGCCGTGCTGCTTTTCTTGGTCGCGAGGTTGACGAGTTGAAACTCAACGGTGTCTGCGGGACACCAGCCGAAGCCATCGAAAAACTGCAATCATGGAAGGCAGTCGGGGCCGAGCGAGCCTATTTACAAGTGCTCGACCTGACCGACTTTGATCAACTTGATCTCATCGCATCTGAGGTCATACCGGCAATCTGAAGTAACGATCAGGAGATTTCGTTACACGCTCGTTGAATTACTTCAACTTTATTTAGATTGCGGCACTCGCAAGATTGTCCATGGTGACTTCCATGTTCTTTAAGTTGTGTGTACCACCATGTGTGCCGTGCATGACATTAAGGGTCGGTCGCTGCCACATGGCGTCACCATCTGGGACCAACGTGAGTCCTTCTGTGTCGAACCAAAGTTTTGTGTGATCTTTGAGACTCACGAACATGTCGCCAATCTAATTGATCACCACCGCGATGTCATACCAATTCTCGATTCGTTCAAGGTCATCAAACAACATAAATGAAGTAACCGCTTCAGCTATTGCTTACTCGTAGCGCAAGGCTTCAACTGGGTCCATATTGGCGGCTCGACGGGCTGGCAGACTTCCGGCAAGCATGCCAATCATTGTGGTGATGAGCATGACGATCAAGGCAATCTGCGGGGAGATGCTGACGATGTCCCTATCTGTGATTCCCGAATCGGCTAGCTGTTTATTCAAAATTTGATTGAGACCTATAGCGAAACCATAAGAAAGTATGACGCCAAATAGTCCGCCAGTAAAACCAAGCACACCTGCCTCAACACGGAACAACCTTCTGATGGTTTTCTTGGTTGCACCGATGGCACGCATAATGCCAATCTCACGGGTGCGTTCAAGAGTCGCCATGACCATCGTATTAACCACACCAATCGCGGCTACGAGCAATGCAATCGCACCGATACCACCAAGAATTGCGCCGATGATGGTGAATGCGGTTGATTGAGAATCAATTTCTTCTTTTCCGGCCGCAGCGCCGAAACCTAATTGCTTAATTTCGCTCAGAACTCCGTCCACATTTTTCTTCTGATCGACACTGACCCAAATTGACCCATAACCCATTCGATCTATCTGACTTTGATCCTGCGTCTGTTCGTTCTGATTATTCTGACCGTTCTGGTTGTTCTGATTATTCTGCCCGTTCTGATTATTCTGCCCGTTCTGATTGTTCTGATTGTTCTGATTGTTCTGATTGTTCTGATTGTTCTGATTGTTCTGATTGTTCTGATTGTTCTGCGGATTTGGCCACGTCTGGAATTCAACTGCCCAATCAAGATCAACACTTAAGACACTTCCGCGATCCGAAGACGTCACACCAATAATTTTTCCGACTTCGTCGGCTTTGGGTGCATCGGGTGGTCCCATATCTTTGCGATAGTGAAATGAAACGTCTTTGCCAATCAGCGCCGTCTCATTTCCCTTAAATCCAAGATCGCTCGCCAAATCTGAACTTATCAAAACTCCTGAACCATTTGAACTGTCAGACAATTCACTACCAGCAATCAAAATGTGTTTAATTGTTCCGTTAGGCGTATAACCCTCAACGCCGACATTTTTCATTGTGAGTTCTTGGTCATCGACTTTGTAACTATCAAACATCGAGCCAGCGAGATAGAGAGTGGCTGACTGAACATTATTCAATTTTTCAACGGCGGCGAGTACATCTGCATCAATCTTTTTGCCGGAACCATCGGGCCCTATCCACTGAGACTCTCGGTAATTCAGACCCGAAGTGCCCGTCACAATGACTTGCGTATCCATTCCAATTTTTTCCGAAGAAGACACTAAGAAGCTCTTAGTGCTCGTTACTAATGACAACATCACGGTCACGCTCACCGCACCAATAACAATGGCGAAAATTGTTAGAGAGGTTCGTAATTTTTGTCGGGCTAAATTTCGTAATCCGGTGCGGAACTGATCAATGAACTTCATTTTGTGCCAGCTCTTTCGACAATCTTTCCGTCTTTGATTTCTATGATCCTCGTGGCTTGGGCCGCAACACTTGCATCATGAGTAATGATGATTAACGTGATTCCCTCGGCATTCAAACGTTTGAGTTCAGTAATGACATCAGCACCACGCGATGAATCAAGGTTTCCAGTTGGTTCATCGGCGATGATGAGCTGAGGATCATTTACTAAAGCTCGGGCAATTGCTACTCGCTGACGCTGACCACCAGATAACTGAGTCGGCTTATGTTTAGCGCGGTCACTGAGACCCACGCGTTCGAGGGCTTTCATGCCACGTTCGCGACGTTCTTGCTTCTTGCCAACACCAGCCACCGTCAAAGGTGCAATGACATTTTCGAGAGTCGTTTCATGGGCCTGCAAGTTAAATGACTGGAATACGAACCCAATCTTCTTATTGCGGTATTCACTCAGAATTGAATCTTTAGCGTTCGCAAGATCTATTCCGTCAACCATCACGCTTCCTTGATCGGGTTGATCTAATCCGCCAATCACATTGGCCAACGTTGATTTACCAGATCCTGATGGGCCACAGATGGCGATAAAATCACCGTGTTCAATGTTCAGCGACACATCGTCGAGGGCTTTCACCTCTTCGCCGCCAACCGAGTACGTCTTTTTCAAACCAGAACATTGGACGAATGACATCAGATTTCCTCTTTCGCAGTTAGGGCGGACAGTATCGCTATTCAGAAGGGAAATGTGTCATGCACGATTTACTGTCGCCGTATAACGCAAATATGTTGGCAACTCTGTATCAACTGGCAAAGCAGCAATCTTGTTAGCTCGCAGCCACAACAAGATTGTCCATGGTGACTTCCATGTTCTTTAAGTTATGTGCACCACGATCAGCGACTCCGCTCACCAGTTTGCCAAGAAAGTTAGAGACAGCATTACGGTGGTCAATCCAACTATGGGTGACCCTGCAGCCAGTAGCGGTTGGTTCAATTTCATAGACCCAGTCACACCAGTTCTTGCCGCCAACCATGAGACCGAATGACAACTTCTTTGGCGCTTCACAGGCATTGACTTTGACTTTTGTTGCCCATGATTTCTTGCCATTCTGATTACGACCCTTAAAAGTTGCGCCAACTGCCGCGCCGGTCGCGGGAGCAACCCACTCGCCTCCCCGATTTTCAGGCGACCATTCGCCCATACGAGGCAGGTCGGACACCATGGCCCAAATTTTCTCTGGAGTCACTGAAATCTCACGAGTTACCGAAACTGAAGTGTTAGTAGACATAGGCGAGAACCTAACAGACCTACAAGCGACAATATTGCTCGAGTGCTTCCCACAACAGTTGCCGAACTTCGGGCGTGTCGGTTTTTCTTGTTGCTGATGACTTGTGAATCGGCCAAGTCTCGCGGTCGCACCAAAAGGTTCCAGAGGCACTCGGCAATGTGTCAACCGCAGCTAACCACGCAATTGTGTCGGCCCCTTCACGTGCCGAACGCAAAATTGGCGCAGTCACACGACGAAATCCGGGAATGCTTTCTTGAACACCAGGTGTATCGGCCCAACCTGGATGCATCGCGACAAACTCAGTTTCGGGGACTCGTTCGGCCCACATTTCATTCAGCGTCACCTGTAATCGTTTCGCAATCGCATACTGCTGACTGCCGTTGTACTTGTCGGCAGGCATCTCAGGAGAAGCCCCGTTACGCAGGTCGGGTATTCCCTTTGTGTACATGCCTCCCGATGAGACTGTCACAACTCTTCCGCCTTGAAGTTCTGGCAACAACAATGAGGTCATCAAGTACGGCCCCACCACGTGTGACGCAATGGTTTGTTCAATACCTTCACCCGAAACCTCACGCGAATTGAGAAGGGCCCCTGCGTTATGGACGAGGACATCGATATGACTCGTCAACTTTTGAATGTCTACGCATGCCTGACGCACAGCGGTGAGATCGCCCATTTCGCCAATCACAGATTCAGGTTTTCCTCCCACACAACTGGGTCCGACTTCAGCAATGATGGCCGCCAACTTTTCAGGATTTCGTCCCACCAATATCAACTTGGCACCGGTGGGCGCAAGTAACCGCGCAACTTCGGCTCCAAGACCCGACGTTGGACCAGTAATGACGACAGTTTTGCCAGTCAGATCAAAATCTGAAATTTCCGACCACGCACCAAGTTTCTTGCGAATCAAAAAGCCGATCTTCGAAAAGCCCGGAACAACAGCGAGGTCAAGAAGCTTGCTCACAGTTGAGGAGATGGGTGTCGAAGATGAGGACATGTTCACATTTTCATTGTGACAGAGAAATTCGTAGACCCGCAGTCGTGCCAACTAGAGAACTCCCACGAATTTCTAAAGGACTAAACCAGTTGGCCCTTTATATTTCTCGTGCGAAGCGTATCGGCACTTCGCATTACAACACCCTGGGCATTTTCGTGTCATGATGCGCAACGACTTATGTCAAGTCGCTGCTCGAAAACAGTGCCGATAGTGACGTTGTCAAAACGCAGACCGCCTTCACATGGTCGGTCGGACACGGTCCAGCACGCTGCCCCTTGATGGTCCGCTCGAAATCAAACTTGAGGGTATTGATGACATGAATGCATTTATCCATCAGGTGTCACAGACCGCGGTTGCTTCATTCCGTGCTCGATTCCCCCAAAGATAGGCACCGACACCTCTATGGGTTGGAATGTGACATTCAACTTCTGGTCGTTGATACGGAACGCCAATGTTGGCATCACTGAAGCCAGCGTGACAGGCTCAAGGTATGCAGTTTGACATCGCAATTATCGGAGGTGGGCCAGGAGGTTCATCGACCGCAATTTCAGCTGCACGCGCCGGTCTACGAGTGGTGTTATGCGAAAAAGGTCCTTACGGCCGCGACAAAGTATGCGGCGATGGGCTAACACCACGCGCTATTGGGGCTCTCAACGACTTGAACATTGATCATTCAATTTCCCACCGTATTGATGGCCTACGCATGATCGCTGGCAAGAAGCAGCGCGAATTGTCATGGCCAACCACCGATCGTTTTCCTAACCATGGTGCGGTGTGGCCACGAAAAAAGTTTGACAATCACCTTCTTGACGTCGCGATTGAGTCTGGCGCCGATGTTCGTTTCAATAGCGAAGCACTGCCCGTTCTTGAAGACGGCAAAGTTGTCGGGATAGAAGTTAACGGCGAGGTCTTGCGTTCGTCACTTGTGGTCTTGGCCACTGGCGCTCAGGGTGCGGCCGCAAAGATGCTCGGCGCAGTTCGCGACCCAGACGAAACTTTTGGTTTGGCTATTCGCGCCTATGCGCCAACGCCTCGACACGCCGAACGCCACCTTGAAGCGTGTTTAAGTTTGCGCGATGAACACGGAACTCCGGTTCCTGGTTACGGATGGATGTTCCCTGCCGGTGATGGCACCGTCAACATTGGTGTTGGCGCATTGAGCACGATGAAGGGTTTCAAAAAACTCAATCTCAATACGTTGCTCGATCAGTACGCATCTATTGTGCGCGAACCGTGGTCGCTGGGTGATTATGTTGACAAGCCTCGTGCCTGGAGATTGCCCATGAGTTGCGTACGTCGCCACGGACCAGGTTGGGTTGCCGTTGGTGATGCCGCGGGTTTTGTGAATCCGATGAACGGTGAAGGCATCGACTACGCACTCGAGTCGGGGATGCTTGCTGTTCAGTGTTTCATTGATAATCCGGCTACCGCACCAAGTTCGTACGACACACAGGTGGGCGAACGGTTCGATTCGTTCTTACGTACCGGCCGACGCTTCAGTTTTATCATTGGTCATCCGTGGTTATTGCGCCCTGGTCTACGCGTTGCTGTCGGAACTCAAGTTGCCGCCGATATCACACTTGCCGTGATGGGTAACCTAATTGACTCAACGACTCCAGGTGCTGCTGGCAAAGTTATGCGACTTGCCGATAATGCGTTACGAATTGCTGACCCAATTCTGCGACGCACCCGCGCCAAGGCGTAAGAACAGTTCGCAAATCTGACTGCGTCCGCAGGATTCGCTACTCGATAATCAAGCCGGAAATTGCACGGTCCGCGTCAAAATCAGCTGTCATTTTGATTTCACAATGGTCAAAGAATGGATATGAGTGGTCCTGTTGCGTTTTTTAACCTCATATTAATTTTTGTTAACCACTGGTTAATTTAGTGAATAGAGTGTGACAATGGTCCTACCTTTCCTCTACCCCATCTCTTTTAGCAATGAGAGGAACGATTCAACGAAAAGACTTGCTGGAAAATGCGCAGTCCTTTTCGCTGTCATTTTGGGAACGGTGATTGTCAGTTCGAGTGCATCTCCCCGATTAGCCCAAGCATTGGATAGTGATGGTCTGGTATTCCGAGACTTTAACGGTATCGAGGGATCATGGGAAGTAACTGGGTGTGTTGCAGCGTGCGCTGATCCAGTCGTCATTCCGAGCGTTGTCAACGGCAAGCCCGTGGTCGGGATCGGAGGCAGTGCCTTTTGGTTTGACAACACCCTCCGTGGAGTTCAGATTCCAGCATCGGTGACAACTATCAATGGATATGCATTTGGTGGATCGAAAGCTACTGAATTTTCAGTTGACCCATTGTCACAGCATTTCAAGAGTGTGGATGGAACGCTAATGACCAAAGATGGCACCGAACTCGTGGCCTACCCAGGTGGCGCCACTGCAACATCCGTGACAGTTCCCACTGGTGTTAAAAAGCTTCGCATGGGTGCCTTCTACGGGGGTCTGGTCACATCCGTGTCGCTACCGGAGTCACTTGAAGTCATCGACCAGCAAGCCTTTAGCCTCCCCGGTCTAACAACAATCGAAATTCCGATCGCAGTGTCAGTCATTGGCGAGGATGCATTTGGCCCATCAATGACTGCAATTAGTGTTGTTGCAGGAAACCCAACCTTCAGAGCAGTTGGCGGAGTCTTATTCAAAGGCAACGAACTGTTTTTGTATCCGCGAGGGAAGACAGATGCGACTTATCAAGTTCCTGCGGGAACCACCGCGATCGGGGATACAGCATTTGACCGAAATACTGCCTTGACCTCGCTATCACTACCCCTCTCATTCACGAGTTTCGCATCTAATCCACTACGGGGGGTGTCAAATCTTGAGTCGGTCAACGTTGAAGTAGGTAACCCCAACTTCAATACAATTAATGGGGTCTTATTCAGAGGTAGCGCTCTGGTTGCCTACCCCAAAGGGAAAACGGCCACATCGTATTCAGTTCCTGCGGGAACCACCGCGATTGGGGAATCTGCTTTCATTAGTGCACCAACTCTCACGACAGTCACATTGCCCGATTCAATCACCGTCCTCGGATACGACGCTTTTGCCTATGCTACAAATCTGGCAAGTATCAATTTGCCGTCGGGTCTCACTACCCTCGGTCAGAATTCTCTGTACTACACAAAGATCACGAATATTGTGGTGCCGCACACAGTGAACACCTGGGGTTACCAACCGTTCGGCGAGAACCAGAATCCCACGGGTACCGCGTTTGATGTTTATTTCGAAGGAGACCCTCCACCTGAGGACGCTGTCTTGGGTCTGCCAAATGGAGCAATCGTTCATCGCATTGAAGGCACCAACGGGTGGCCGGCATTATCCAACACATACCTTGGTTACACCCAAGTCGCGTGGAGTCCAGATATCACCACACCACGCGCACCATCAGGATTATCTTTAGCCCAAAGCGTTCGTGTCACTGCGAATCGCGGCACCGGTGGACTTCCTACTTCATACCTGGTGAAATCGTCACCAGGTGAGGTCACTTGCACAATTGTGCTTCCAGCAACTTCGTGTGTTGTTGCCGGT
>Ga0194041_10001136_pt1 | contig 11184 bp, 10 predicted proteins | sample JunL449m_MetaG_FD_160082 | JGI IMG/M metagenome (GOLD analysis project Ga0194041, IMG submission 160082) | Anoxic zone freshwater microbial communities from boreal shield lake in IISD Experimental Lakes Area, Ontario, Canada - Jun2016-L442-9m | ecosystem: Environmental > Aquatic > Freshwater >...
GCAGCTGCAAGCCACTGATGGTAGTCGCGTCGATTACATCGCTTTGAACGAGTTCACTGACATCGCGGCGGGGCAGTTCCACGATGCCCTTCAGAAAATTGTCGACGCTGGAACCGACAAGATTGTGCTGGACCTGCGTGACGATCCAGGCGGATACCTTTCAACCGCTCTAGCAATTGCGAGTGAGTTCATTGGTGACGGCGTGGTGTACATCGAAGAGAACAGCAAGGGGGAGCGATCCAGCACCTCGGCGCAGGGTGGCGGAGTTGCGACAGATGCGGCAATTCAGCTCGTTGTGTTGATGAATAAGGGGAGCGCGTCGGCGAGCGAGATTCTCGCTGGCGCGCTGCAGGATCGCGGGCGAGCCACGCTCATTGGCGAGACCAGCTTCGGCAAGGGTGTCGTGCAGACATTTATTGACCTGAGCGATGGCTCGGGGCTGAAGCTCACGATTGCCAAGTGGCTCACGCCGAATGGGCGCTGGATCCACAAGACTGGCCTCACGCCAGACATCGCCGTGGCCGCAGCCTCCGAGGGCTCGAGCGCCGACCCGGTGCTTGACGCGGCGCTGAAGGCATTCAAGTAGCCGTTCGCTGCGAGGTACTTGCGCCCACCCTTGCGGAGGCGTATCGTTCGCCGCAGACGAAAGGAGGTGGTGTGCAGTGTCTAATGACAGTTGTACCGCCGCCTCTCACGAGGTCAACGCCTAGTTGACCCGCGAGAGCGGTAATAACTGAGCAGAGCCCTGGCCTTCGGGCCGGGGCTCTCTCGTCTCCGCCGCTCATCGCCCCGCAGCACACCCGCCCACGGTTGGCGCGTACCCTACAGAGGCGCCGCTCGGTGGCCGCACAGGTTGAAAGGAGGTACCGCGATGGCTAAGACACCAGTAAAGACCGCGTCCTCCCCTGCCCCGAAGCCGAAGGCTCCCCCTTCTGGGACCACCCTTGCCTCTAACCGCAAGGCGTCGTTTGAGTACGAGATCGTCGAGCACTACGAGGCGGGGATCGTCCTATCAGGAACTGAGATCAAGTCCATCCGTGCCGGCAAGGCCGACATTGGCGATGCCTACGTGCGCCTCGAGGCGGGTGAGGGTCGCCTGATTGGCATGCACATCGCCGAGTGGCCTGGCGCCGCGAGCCAGAACCATGAACCAAAGCGGGTGCGGCGCCTCTTACTCCATAAGTCCGAGATCATTGCCATCGGCACGAAGGTGAAGACGAAGGGGCTCACGTTGATCCCGCTGCGCCTCTACCTTTCGCGCGGCCGCTGCAAGGTGGAAATTGGCCTCGGGCGCGGCAAGAAGGCCTTCGACAAGCGCGCTGCAATTGCTGATCGCGAAGGCCGTCGCGAGGCGGAGCGCCAGCTTGGTGACTGGAAGCGCGGCGAGTAGTCTCCCGCGCACTAGTAATCGCAATCCGCGCGCGGTATCATTCCCCCCTTGGGGATGCGTGGTTTCGACGGAGATCCGCACCTTGGGAACGCGAGTCGAGGTTGCTATCAGGCCTCGTTAAACCGGTAGCAAAAAGAAGTAACTGGCAATCGCCAGCCTGCTCTCGCCCTCGCTGCCTAAGGCAGTACGGTGAGCGTGGAAGCGGCCCCCGCTTCGCGGGTCGTGGAAGCGTCATAAAGCGAAGCTGCAGTGATGACGAGCGACGCATAGTCATCGCATAAGCCCGATTTAGGGACATGTATCTCGGTTGAGGGTCGATCCGGCCTGTGGGAGCGCCTCAACTTAGACTAAACCGCAGGACACGCTCGTAGTGGTCTCAAGGAAGGCTTTTCGGACGAGGAGTTCGACTCTCCTCCATCTCCACCAACACTTGTACGTGGCGCGGGTAGCGCGCTACTTAATCTCCTTCAGTCGCGCCTTTGCGAGCGCAAGGAGGAGCTTCTCATCGATCTCCCAATCGTTGGGGATGGTGATGGTCTTCTTCAGCACGCGAAGATCTTTGAGTTTTGGTGTCAGTTCGTCGATCACCGCCTTACTAAACGGGTTCAGAAGAAGGTATCGCTTCATCGCTGAAGCACCGATCACATACTCGGTGCCCTTGCGCAGCATCGGCTGGTTCCAGGCAATCACAAACTCAAGTTCTGGATGCTTGGCGCGAATCACCTTGAAGACCGCGCGCAGTGTGCGCGCCTGCTGCGGGTCAATGCTCTTGAAATACGCTGCTGGCGTTGCGTGGCGCTGCGTTGTGGTTGAGCCGCGCGAGAACATCACCAACGCATTTGCGTGCGCCTGTGAGAATCCGTAATTCTCACGAAGGTGAGCGATCTGTTCGGGGTAGCGCTTCCCTGCAAGGCTCTGCATTACAGCGAACCAGTGTTTCATTGGTTCGCCGTAGCGCTTCTCTATTGCAGGGAAGTGCGCTTCCCGTCGTGGATCTTTTGTCGGCATGTTGGCCGCTCGAAAGGTTAGGCTGGGATGACGACGACGCGGCGCTCTGGCTCTTCACCGGCCGACTCCGTCGCAATACCGTCCATCTCCTGAAGCTCAACGTGGATCCAGCGGCGCTCCAGCGCCGTCATTGGCTCCAGCTGCACAGCACGACCGGTCTCCTTGACGCGGTCTGCCGCCTTGCGCGCAAGTGCGCGGAGCTGTGCCTCACGTCGACCCCGATACTCTTCGATGTCTACGGTGACACGCGCCCACTCGCCCATCTTGCGGCTGAGCATGAGGTTGACCAAGTGTTGGATCGCCTGGAGTCGCTCACCGCGACCGCCAATCAGGTTGTTCAGCTCATCGACCGCCTCTGGTGAGGTGCCGGCAACGTTCAACACGGTGTCAGCGCCAGTTCCAGTGGTGCGCACTTCAGCCTCAAAGCCGAGGTGCTTCACCAGCGTCTCCAGAATCTCCTTGCCGCCGCTGATCATCTCTGGCGTTGTCTCGCTGCGCTCGCGTCGCTCTCGTGGCTCGCGATCCTCACGTGGTGCGCGCTCGGGGCGCGGTGCACGCTCTGGTCGTGGGCCACGATCGCCGCGTGGCGCTGGGCGCGCTGCCGCTTGTGGCGCAGCTGCTCGCGGCACTGGTGCATCGCTGCGTGGCGCTGGGCGCGGCGCGCGCTCTTCGCGAACCGGCGCTGGTGCTGGGCGGCTTGACTCGCCGGCACGCTTTGGAGCGGCGCCACCGAGTGCGCTAATTGGCGCGGCGACGATGCGGGCAGGCTCTGCGCCCATGCCGAGTACGCCACGTGACCCTGGGGCAATGATCTCGAAATCGAGATCGCCGATGCCGACCTTGAACGCCTCGCAGGCACCTTTCAGTGCCTCTTCAACGCTCTTGCCGGTGAACTCCTGATATGCGCTCTCGTTCGCCATTACTTACTCCCTCGTCGACCATGTCGGTCGCGCTTCTTCGCCGAACGGATCGTGGCGGCCGCTGATGCGGCGCGGTCAAGCTCCGTTCGTTCGTGTGGTACCACCGCATCCCCAGCAACATCCGGAATCGATTCCGGCATTGGTACTGGGAAGCGCGGGGCATGGTTAGCGGCAAAGGCGGGCATCCAGCCGAAGAGCGGGAAGAGCCCACCGAAGCCGAGGATCAAGTACTGCTGAACGACTGAGAACAGCGTGGACGAGATCCAGTAGATGAACAGGCCGGCGGGAAGAATCCCACCGTACAGTACCGAGATGAGTGGGAGGAAGACCAGGGTCTGCCCCTGTGCCCCCGCCGTTGGATCGTTCTTCGGCGCATTGCGATTGATCGTCATGCGCGTCTGAACAACTTGAAGTAGTGCGCTGATGATTGCGAGAATCGAGATGCCGAAGCCAGCAATAAGGATGACCGATGGCTTAGATGCGTTTAGGCCCCCAAGCCATGGCACCGTTGCTTCGATGCACGGCTTCATGTTGTCGTAGGCGGCGGTGCCGAATCCGTTCGCGCACACCAGTCCGATTGCCTTGCCAATGTCAAAGCCGAAGACGTTCAACATCGCCGTTGGGTTTGGGTTTGTGAGCCCATTGGAGATCACCGTGTACATCGGGATCAACACGATGAACTGGAGGAGTGTTGGGAGGCAGCCGCCGAATGGGCTGACGCCACGCGACTTGTACAGCTCCATCTGCGCCTGTTGAATCTTCACCTTGTCGCCCTTGTAGCGGCGCTGAATCTCGGCCACCTCTGGCGCGAGGAGCTGTGTACGCTTCTGCGACACCAGCTGCTTGCGATACGGCGAGAGCAGTACTAGACGGATGACGAGGGTCAGGATCAGAATTGAGATCCCGACATCACCGGTCAGGTGGTCAAGCAGCACTAGTCCGATAAAGAGCGCCTGGAAGATGGGCGTGAAGAGCCAGGCGAGCAGGCTGAACGGATCAGCTCCGGGTGTTGCTGGGACAAGTGGTGGATGTGGTGTTGGGCTCACGCTCGCCGTTGCGCTGGCACCGCCACAGGCGGCAACGAGAAGCAGCGCGAAGCCGAGCAGTGCGAGAACCTTCAGCGTGTGGCGGCTCATCGGACTGGGTCCAATCCGCCAACGTTCAGTGGGGAGCAGCGACTAATGCGCTTGGCCCCCATCCAAGACCCTTTGAGCAGTCCGTACTTCACGATCGCCTCCTCTGTGTAGCGCGAGCAGCTCGGCTCGAAGCGGCAGCTCGACGGGAGCCAAAAGAACAACGCGCGATATGCCTTAATGAGAAGTGTTCCTGCGGTTGCTGGAAGGTTGGCGATGGAACGCAGGGCGCTCATGCCGACACCTCAACGAGTCGGGCGCGACGTAGGCAGTCGGTGAACGCGGCGCGAAGCTCTCCGCTGGAAGCGGTGCTTGCGGCGGCGCGAACGCCAATGAGAATCTCTGCGCCAGGGCGCACCTGCGGAGCAAGCTCGCGTGCGATGCTCTTGAGTCGACGACGAATGCGATTGCGCACCACCGCGTTCCCTACCTTGCGGCTGGTGGCGATACCGAGTCGGAGCGATGCGGTGTTCTCTGTGACGGCGATGGTGCGATGGCGAATGCCCAGCAGCGGCGTAGTAACGCCGGGTGCGGCGCTTAACGCAGCGAAGTCAGAGGGGGTGCGCAACATGTCGATGCTCCTGGGGCGCGTACGCGCCGCCTTGATCAGACGGTGAGGCGCTTGCGACCGCGTGCGCGGCGTCGGGCAAGAACCCGACGGCCGGACGTTGTCGACATGCGCTTACGGAATCCGTGCTCGCGGAACCGCTGGCGCTTCTTCGGCTGATACGTTCGCTTCATTGGTATCGCTCCGATCTGGTGGTCTCAGGTGCCACGGTTGCCGTCGTCGGCGGTGGCCCCCGAGGGGTTCTTCCTGGTTTTCACTCAGGCCGCGAAGAGGGCGGTTCCGAGAGGGGAAGTATCGTTCCTCGCAGGCGGCGGTGTCAATTCCGACCCCTGTAACGGGGATTTCCCCAGATACCCCTAGGGGGTATCTAAAATTGCGGTGAGCCTGGGCTTGCAGGAAGCACCGCGGGTGCTATTCTGCGCCTCCCCACAAAGGGCCCGAACGACATCACACCGTCGGTTGGTCTCTTTCACGGGGCTGTGGGAGGGGCCGGCGTAAGCCGGTCAGCGCAGACTTAATCTTGCACCAGGGTGGTACCGCCGACTCCTCGGCGGCCCCGCTCTTCTGCCGCAGTGTTGGTGGCGCACACCAACGGAACACAGGGGGGCGCTGCGGAATGGATCGACGACAGGTCTGGCGCGCAGTCCTCGGAGAGCTGGAGATCAGCCTCTCGCAGGCCACTTTTGAGACCTGGTTCCGTCGCACCGCACTCCTTCGCGTCGATGAATCAACGACAACCTTTGTTCTCGGTGTTCCCTCCGGATTCGCAAAGGATTGGGTTGATGAGCGCTATCGCTCCCTGATTGCACAAACGTTGGCGAAGGTTGTTGGCTACAGCGTCACGCTCTCTGTTGAAGTGGTGAGTGACGCGGAGCTCGACGCGCACGGTGCGCTCGCCGCAAAAGGGAAGGGTGTCTCCACTGTTGACGCGGCGCCACGCATCACCGCCCCACAGGAGAGCGTGCGCATCATTGATCGCGATGTGCCAACGCGCGCCACGAACTTGAATGCGCGCTACACATTTTCAACATACGTCGTTGGTGCAGCAAACCGTCTTGCACACGCAGCGTCGCTCTCGGTTTCTGAGCGGCCAGGTGGTGCATACAACCCGCTCTTCTTGTACGGCGGAACTGGCCTCGGCAAGACACACCTGTTACACGCAATTGGCAACGCTGTTGCCGAACGATCGCCGAAGCGACAGGTCTTGTACATCACCGGCGAGGCGTTCACGAATGAGTTCATCACCAGCATTCAGCAGAGCGGCGCCGAGGCGTTCCGTTCACGTTTCCGCAAGATTGATGTGTTGCTCATTGACGACATTCAGTTCCTCGCCGATAAGGAGCGCACGCAGGAAGAGTTCTTCCACACGTTCAACGCGCTGCACTCCGCGGGGAAGCAGATCGTCTTGACCTCGGACCGCACGCCGAAAGAGATTTCACTCCTCGAGGAGCGCCTTCGCTCACGATTTGAGTGGGGGCTCATCGCCGACATCTCGTCGCCAGACCTTGAGACACGTATCGCAATTCTTCGCGCCAAGGCGGAAGAGAGTGGTGTCATCGTCGCAAACGAGGTTGTTGAGCAGGTTGCCCGGCGTGTACAGAGCAACGTTCGGGAGCTCGAAGGTGCGCTGACCCGCCTCGTTGCCGTCGGTCGATTGAGTGGCATGCCCGTCACGATGGAACTTGCCGCACGTGTGCTCAACGAGGCTGTCTACCCAAACCCGAAGCGCATCCTTGAGCCGGAGCAGGTTGTCGCCACCGTAGCTGAGCACTTCAGCCTGACGGTTGAGCAGCTCCGTGGCCCAAAGCGCGACCGAGAGATTGTGACCCCGCGACAGATCGCGGCATACCTCTCCCGTGAGGAGACCGATGCTTCGCTCGTTCGCATCGGGGCCGCCTTGGGCGGGCGCGACCACTCCACCATCATTCATGCCTGCACCAAGATCGAGCGGGAGATGAGCTACGACGGGGAGCTCCGCCGGGAGGTCGCCCTGCTCCGCGAAGCCCTTCTTCGCCTCGGCCAGGGGGTTGCCGCCCGCCCGTAACCCTCAGTAGGGGTGTGGACATCTCGTGGATAAAGCCTCTCAAGGTGTGGTTCCGTGGGGGTTTTTCGAGAAGGGTGTGAAGAGGGGTGTGGGTAACCCGGTGTGGTTCTCCGCACGGTCTCCCCAGTTCTGGGGTGTTTTGAGGGGGCCGGGTGGGGGTTCTCCACGCAGGGAGGGGTCCTTCCCACGGCTAGTTTGTGCGAAGGTGAGCACGGCTCTCCACGCTGCCCACAGTACGAATACGGTGATGACGAGATAAAACAACTAAGACACTATTACCCTAGAGAGGGAACCTATATGTGGAGGAACAGATGAAGCTCTCGGTAATTCAGGACCACCTCGCTCGCGGCCTCGCCATCGTTGGCCATGCTGTGGCGACCCGCAACACCCTGCCGATCCTGTCGAACGTCTACCTCGGTACCGAAGACGGTGGGCTTCGCCTTGTTGCCACAAACCTCGACATCGCAATCACCCACTGGGTTCCAGCGAAGGTTGAAGAGAAGGGCTCCACCACCATCCCGGCCCGGCTGCTCGCCGACGTCGTGAACGGCCTTCCAAACGAGAAGATCGACCTCTCCCTCCTTGCCGATGGGCGCGCGCAGATCAAGTGCGGCCGGAACGCCTCACACCTTCGCGCCACACCGGCCGATGACTACCCACCAGTGGGCGCCGCCGGCGAGCGGCCAACTGCACGCATCACACAAAAGGCGCTCAAGGCCGCACTTGAGTCAACCGTGTTCGCCGCCGCAGGCGACGAGGCTCGACCGATCCTTACCGGCGTGTTGACGAAGTTCACCGGCGAGAAGGCAACATTTGCCGCCGCCGACAACTACCGAATCGCAGTAGCGGGGGCCCCACTCGCAGAGACGGCACCTGAGACCAGCATGATCGTGCCGGCACGATCGTATGCCGAACTTCTCCGCCTCCTCTCCGATGTTGATGATCTTGTTGAGATCACCTTCACCGCGGCAAAGAATCAGCTGCAGTTCAAGCTCGGCGACACCATGCTGGTGAGCCGACTGATCGAGGGACAGTTCCCGAACTTCCAGCAAGTTGTCCCAACAAGCCACACCACTAAGGTGACACTTGACCGAGACAGCTTCCTCTCGGCAGTAAAACTGGCGCAAGTTGTTGCCGACGCGTCTGCGCACATCGTGCGCTTCGCAATCACCACCACCGGTGGTGGTGCGATCGACATCACCGCAGCGGCGGATGTTGGCGACCACGCAGCGCACATTGAGGCGAAGGTTGAGGGCGAGGGGACAACGATCGCGTTCAACGCGAAGTACCTTGTTGATGTGCTCTCACGCGTTGAGGCTGATCAATTCTCACTCGAGCTCACCGGCCCTGTTGCACCCGGGTTGCTTCGCCCGCTTGACGGTCGCGACTACCTGCACGTTGTGATGCCGGTGCGCACACCCTCCTGATCCCCACCGCTCGCGAACGCGCGGCGCAGCAATGATTGAGAGCGTGCGACTCCACCAGGTTCGCAGCTGGGCCGATGGCAACGTCGGGCTGACGCCAGGCCCGCACATTTTTTGGGGCGAGAACGGCGCCGGGAAAACAACGGTGTTAGAGGCGTGCATCATCGCCGCAACAGGTCGCTCGCACCGTGCCGGCGCGTTGCGCGAAGTGATCGCTGGTGATGGCGACCAGGCCGCAATCACCGTGGTTGTTCGCGACCAAGGTGCCGACCCCGCCGACCCGCTGGCGCAATCCGCACTCGGGGTAGAGATCTCGCGCGCTGGGAGGGCAAAGCACATCCTCAATGGAGCGCCGCGCACAACTGCGGCGCTGGGGGAACGGCTGCGCGTCGCAGCGTTCGTCCCTGAAGAGACCGGTCTTGTGGTCGGGGCTCCCGCCGTGCGCCGTGGCCTGCTTGATCGCGTCGCTTCGCAGTGGCAGCGCGGCTATGAGACAACACTGACGCGCTACGAGCGCGCGCTCCGCCAGCGCAACCGGTTGTTAAAAGACGCACTTGAGGTTGACGGCGCAGCACGGCGTGCGATCTCCAGCGAAATGCGCCCATGGACAGAGATGCTGGTCACCACCGGTTCAGAGGTGGTGGCCGGACGGCTCGCACTCCTCGCCGCACTTGCGCCGGTTCTTGCGTCAACGCACAACGAGGTTGCACCGAGTGAGGAGGCCCTCGAGACACACTATCTCTCGCGCGAGAGGTATCTCGCGGATGAGAGCGCGAGCGAGTGTGCGACACGGCTTGCAGAATCATTTGATCAAACCGCAGAGACGGAGGGGTATCAGGGGTACACGCTGGTTGGTCCACATCGTGATGACATCGCCTTCCATGTTGGCGGCAGCGATATCGCCCCAACGGCATCACGCGGACAGCAGCGCAGCCTCCTTCTCGCACTTCTGTTCGCCGAGATCACACTGCTGACCGACGAACACGGACACCCACCAGTGCTTCTCCTCGACGACGCGTTCTCAGAGCTTGACCCACAGCGGCGCGAGCACCTGGTGGCACGTATCGCCGCGCTGCCGCAGAGCATCATCACGGCGACCGCGCTTGACGACCTAGCGCCAGGGTTAGTGGCACGCGCGACCTCACGCGAAATTAAACGCGGCCCAGGCGGTAGCTCGGTGGCGACATGAGCAGCAAGCGCACCCGCAAGGGTCGACCAGAGGAGCTTGCCGGCCTGCTTCCAGAGGCGGCGCGCGCCCTCGGGTTTGAAGAGGAGTTGCGCTTTGCCCGCACGATGGGCGTATTCGGCGACCTACTCCGAGAGGTCGCGCCACACCTCGCCGCAGCGAGTCACCTTGTCGCTATTGAGCGCGGCCGCTTGATTGTTGAGGTGGCTAACCCTGTGGCGGCGCAAGAGCTGCACCTCCGTGGTGCGGAGATTGCCCGCGCCTTCAGCGAACGGCCAGGTGGCGAGCGCTCACTTGGGCTGACGGTGCGCATCGCCGCGCCAAGCAGCGGCAGAGAGTGAGCGTATTCTCAACGTATGAATCACTCTGAACAAACGATCCACCCGGCAGTGTTAACGGCGGCCGAGCCAGCATCTGGCCCAGGTTGGCTGCTGCTTGCGCGCATCCCGAAAGGTCCGTCTGAAGAGCGCACGCTTGGAACTCGCACACTGCTCATCTCGCAGAACGGCGCAAGCCCTGACCAACTACAAAAGGTGGCAATCGGAACGCTAAACGCGTTCGATAACGACGCATCAGCCAGCCCCCCGGAGCGTGCGCGTCGCGCACTTGCATTCGCGCAGAAACAACTTGGCAACCAGTCCGCGGTTGGGCTCGTTGCGCTGACCCGCAGTGAAGTACTTGTTGCGCGCACCGCCGGCATCGCGATTGCCGCGCGACGAACCACAGATGGTCGCGCCTCAACAATGATGCTGCCGGAAGAGGCGCCTGGCGCAGCATCGCGCACACTGGAGCGCAGCGGAATAGCAACAGGGCGACTCTCAATGTCCCCAGGCGACCGCGTGGCGATGGCGACGACATCAGATGGGGCACAGCGAGCAGTGAAGACCCAAACACCGGCGAGCGGCGCGCATCGACCACTCTCCTACCCAGCGGTTCTCCTTGAAGTGCTCTTGCCGGTGAAGAGCGGCCCACAGCGTTCCGCACCAGAAGCGGAAACGCTCCTCAGTGTCCCCGTTGATCCGGTAGCTGTGGCAAAGATCAACGCACGCGCCCGTTGGGAGGATGGGAACCTTGAGCGCGAGGCCCGCATTACTGCAGCAAAGCCAGTCCCCCCAAAGGCTGATCCAAGCCGCCCAGAGGTGCGCACACAGCCGTATGAGCCGATTGATACGGCGGCCCAAGCGGTGCTTGACGCCCGCCGCCCAACCGCACGGAGCGGAGGGGAAGCGCGCGGGCGAGGAAAGAGCGTGCCACCTCCGGCACGTGATCAGCGCACCAGCGACGCGGTACGCGCGGCACAAGACGTTGCACGCGCGGAGGCACGGCTACGTGCAGAGCATCGCATCGCCGCTGAGCCGTTGGTGGAGCGGTCATGGCGCGAACGAGCCGCGCTATCAACGTCGTTTATGCAGCGGGCGGCGGCGCGAATTGCAAACGAAATTGAGCGCCGGGCGCCGTGGCTGACAATTAGGCCGACCGAGCCGACACTCCATGCAGGGGCGCGAGATGAC
>Ga0194041_10001138_pt1 | contig 11180 bp, 7 predicted proteins | sample JunL449m_MetaG_FD_160082 | JGI IMG/M metagenome (GOLD analysis project Ga0194041, IMG submission 160082) | Anoxic zone freshwater microbial communities from boreal shield lake in IISD Experimental Lakes Area, Ontario, Canada - Jun2016-L442-9m | ecosystem: Environmental > Aquatic > Freshwater >...
TTGTCCTGTTGGTTTCGGACTTGGCCACATGCCAGGACCCATTTCCAAAATGCCGTGATGCGTTGAGTAATCACCAAGCAAGTTCAGGAATGGAACAGCATCGAAATGTTCTGGTCCGTGCACTCCGGTTGCTTTCCAGTCTCCTTTTGCCAACAACTCAAGTGCAACTACCGGACACACCGCTGTCTGCCATAACACTGCTTGTGAACCCCACTCGCGCATTGTGATTTCGTTGTCAGCCACGTGATACAGGTACACCTCTCGAGGAGCACCGTCGTACATTCCACGCACCCACGTACCAGCGCAGGTTTTTCCGTGCATGAGGTGACCAAGTTTTGCAGGGTTCGGTAGCACTGCTGCCAACACATCACGTGGTGACACAGATGCATTGCCAACTTGAATCTTCTCTTTAGAGTCGAGCCCCAAATACGCAAATGTCTTCAGCCAGTCAATGAACTCAGCACCAAGTCCGTATTTGAATGTGACGCGACTGCAATCAACTTCGCGAGGAATCAGTAGAACTTCTTCATGTTCCACGTTCACACATTCGACAGGGCCGATACCGGCGGGGAAGTGGAACACTTCTGGCTCACTGAAGCAATCTGTGGTGTACAGACCACGATCTTTCTCCCACACAATGGGCGGGTTCAGGCATTCTTCGATAGTTGTCCAAATGGAAAATGTCGGAGCAAAGTCATACCCGTCAATTGACAAGTTTGAGCCGTCGCGAACTCCTACCTCATGAACTTCGTCGAACAAATGGTCAGCGGCGTAACGCGCAAAGATGTCACTGAGGCCAGGTTCAACACCCATGCCAACAAGTGCAAGGAGACCACGCTCTTTCCATTCTTCATGTGCAGCCAATTGTGCATGACCAAGGGTGACGCCAATCTCTTCATACGGATTTGTGGGGTGTGGCACGCTCAAGTTCATAGCCATGTCGAGGTAGTTACACTTTGCAGTGAAGCACGCTTCGAAAATTGATTCATTGAATCGTGGATCACATGCGTTGATCACGATGTCAGCTTTTGTGCGAGTGATCAGTGCAATCAATGCCTTCACGTCGCCAGCGTCCACAGTTTCTGCAGAGAATTTCCCAGGATCATCAAGCTCGGCTACCGCTTGTTCCGCGCGCTCCCGCGAAATGTCGGCCAACACAAAGGAGTCAAAGAACCCCCGAGTCTCAGCAATGGAGGCCATTGAGGCCCCAACTCCACCAGCTCCTACGACGAGGATATTCATGATACTTCCAGCACTTTGCACACGTGATTGTGTGATTTCAATGTTGAACTAGGTTACCCCAGCCCGATGAAGCCTTCTAGGCACTCAGGTGAACAGCAAGATCTTCAATGAATTTTCGTTGAGTTCCTGCTTCGGGACCAGCCATTGGGCGATGTTCGCGTATGTGAGTCAATGCATCTCTTGAATTCATCCCCAACATCATCAGTAGGGCAGTACCAGTTGTTCCTGCTCGGCCAATTCCAGCTGCACAGTGCACCACGAGCGACTGTCCGTTGCGAAGATGGTCACTCAGCCTTGATACAAAATCAAAGATCTCGTCGAACTCTGGATACGACAAATCATCAATGGGGTTCCAGATGCCGCGAGTACCCGCATGTGCTTCGTGCCATTCGATGTATGACGGATAGCGATCAGCGAGTTCATGTTCCTGAACCAGGCACACGGCAATTGCGTTGTCACATTCCGCAAGAACTTCTTCAACATTTGGCCCGATGAAATGCTTGCCGCATAGCCACAGCCTGCCGGTTCCGGACGGCAGCGGAATTTCATGAATGCCCCCATTGGTATTGAACGGCTGATTCATGATGTGACCACATACTCAGTCTGGTCGAAATCATGCGTCATTTCCCAATAGTCAACGAAGCGCCATGGCATTGGTGAAAACACTCTGCCCTGTGTATTGCGGTACCAACTGTGCAGTCCGGCATGTGCCCATACAAGTTCGTTATGTTCTGCATCGACACGTTCGTTGTAGTCATCATGAATATCTACACGAACTTCAACACTTGCCAGATTGTTTTCGATCATCGTCACAAGACAATCTGTGATGTAGCGCATTTCGCATTCTGCCTGGAAGATGATGCTGCCGCCGTGTGCAACAAACGTGTTCGGGCCAACCAACATAAACATGTTCGGATAATCAGGAACAGTGATGCCAAGGTATGCCTTCGGATTGTCTGTGCCCCACACTTCACGTAGCGCAGTGCCAGAGCGTCCACGAATATCAATAGGAGACAAAAGGTTCCCCGCTTGAAAGCCGGTGGCCAAAATAATGACATCAAATTCTGTTGTTGTTCCGGATGAATCAACGACGCCTGCTGAAGTCACGTGGTCAACACCTTCTGCAATCAGGTGCACATTGTCGCGTCGCAATGTGGGGTACCAGTCATTGTCAATCAGGATGCGTTTGCCGTATGGCGGATATGTCGGAAGACATTTCTCCAGCAGATCAGGCCTGCCTTCAAGGGAAGTCTCTACAAACTCAGTCATCTGTTGACGATGACGTTCATTGTGTCGGTTCATCGAACGCTCTGGGTGTGGCCATTCAGGATCGCGTCGCAATGTATTCAACAAACCGTCGCCGAATCGCCAGAACAAACCAAAGCGATACCACTGCGCATAGAACGGAACGTTCTCTAGCAGCCACACAGTGCTGGCAGACACAGTGCGGTGGTAATCAGAACTGGGGCGAATCCATTGCGGTGAGCGTTGATAAATAGTTACTTCGCCGGCAGTTGCGGCAACGGTGCGCATGAACTGCATGGCGCTTGCACCAGTACCGATTACTGCAACGCGCTTTCCAGCAAGGTCAACGGAGTGATCCCAATGAGCTGAATGGAACCACGAGCCTGTGAAGTTCTCAATGCCACGCGCGGGTGCCAAGTTAGGCCGGTTTAATTGGCCAACTGCAGTAATGACAATGGGAAATTCTTCGCTTTTCGATGTTCCGCCAGAGACGATTGTGGCATTCCATGTCTTGCTGTCATTATTCCAATGCAGTGATGACACTTCGGTTGAAAACTCAATATTTGAAATGATGTTGTGGCGCTCTGCAACGTCACGGGCATACTTCCAAATCTCTGCGCGCTTGGAGAAGTAATTGTTCCAACGAGTATTTGGTGCAAACGAATACGAATAAAAGTGGTTTGGGGTGTCAACACCGGCTTCGGGGTAGTTGTTATCAAACCACGTGCCGCCAATGTCGGAGTTCTTCTCAACGACTACATAGGGGATACCAAGCTGACCCAGCTTGATGGCTGCACAGATGCCGGCAAACCCTGCGCCAATGACCAACACGCGGAAACCAGCGGGCAACTCGGGTGGAATTGCAGTTGACCAATGAACATCGCGATCAACGAAGCCCAACTCCTCTTGCAGCATGGGTGCATATTCAGGCGCAACATTCTCAGCAACACACGTACGCATCATGGTGACGAATTGTTCGTTATCAATCTCTGTCGGCACAGTACGCATGCCGGCATTCAACTCTTCAAGAACCACTCCCATCGCAGCACGGACTTCTTGCTGAACGTCAGTAGGCAATCCGCCGGTCTCATCGTGAAACAAATTGGTGTCACGACGGGGAAGGTATGGCTCGTGCAGCCATTTCTCATCGCGCGTGATTTGCGCAAGGCACATCAACAATGTGGGAATCGACGCCTCTGCCAATGCGTTATTGGTGGCCGAACTCATGGCTCAAACCTTATGGCATAGCCATCAATGTTCAATCGCCGAAGCGCGAATTAGCGGTGAAGCCCCGGTGTTGTCTGGAGGCCTGCAATCAATGTCTTCAATTCGTCAGCGGTCAATTTTGCCTCTGGGTGGCGACCAAAGCGGGTGTAGTAGCTCGGAGGCATGAAACCGTTCTGAATAACACGCAAGGTGTTGCGACCGCGTCGTGAATTGGCATCGAACTCTGAATAGTTGATGGCACTGCGACCCTCATCGATGTGGTTCTGTACTGCCCACGAGATGGGCGCAACATTCGCGTACGACGGGTACTTCACTTCATTTGAGTGACACCCGAAACATGCACGTACCATAAGTGCGCGTGTCTGTGGCGACGACCATTGGGGTTCTCCAGTTACAGGACCATTCGTGTGGCTGCGTCCGTATGGGACAGCCTGAATCAGTGCAAACACGGCCACAACAGCGATTGCGATCGACGACACAACAGTAAGAACTTCAGCCTGTCCGGTCTGTGGGTCACGCTTCTTGATGATCCACCATGCAATGAGCGCGACGGGGGCAAGCAGTACTGACATCTGTACAAACCCGATGTAATACGAAAATCCCATAAAGAACAGGCAGAGGAAAACCAGAACCGAGGTGAGGAGAACATGGCGCTTAGCCATAGCCAAAAGGTCGGTAATAAACAGAGAGAGACGAGATTTCACTTGGAGAACCGTAGTCCTGGGGCGGCGTGGAAAGATGTAGTTATGTCAATTTTTGATACAAGTTTTGTCAAACCTTGGGCTGACCCCGAGATTGTGCAAATGCACCGTCGGCCGATGCGTTCACTTCACACGACATATCTCGATATTGATACGGCACGCGCCGGTGATCGCACGGCGAGCCCATGGTTCGTTTCACTCAATGGGCAGTGGAAGATCAAACGGTATGAAGACGTAAATGAAGTTCCCGCTTCTGCAATCAGTGACGATACGAAATCATGGACCTCAATTTCGGTGCCAGGCAACTGGACTCTTGCAGGTCTTGGCGATGAACCGCATTACACAAACGTGCAAATGCCATGGAAGGGTCGTCCGCCTACGTTGCCGCCCACAGTTGCAACTGCAGTGCATCGCACCACATTTACCGTTGCAAAGAATTGGAAAGATCGTCGCACCGTTCTGCATATCGGTGGAGCCGAGAGCTTGCACATGGTCTATGTAAACGGAACTTTTGTCGGGTACGGCACCGATAGTCGGCTTCCGAGCGAATACGACATCTCTGCAGCGTTGACCACCGGCAAAAACGAACTCGCAATCGTGGTGTGTCGCTATTCAGCACAAAGCCATTTGGAAGATCAAGATCAGTGGTGGATGGCAGGGTTGCATCGCGAAGTATTCCTCTCATCGCAGGCAATGATCGGCATCAACGACGTTCGAGTTGATGCAGGGGTTGTTCGCAAATCATTACGCACGTCACCTGTTGGAACTCTTGCGGTTCATGTGCATCTCAACGTTCCGCATGAACAAAAACTGCAACGCGGATGGACCGCAGTTACACATCTTGAAAATATTGCGGGCAAGCGCATTGGTACTGCACACACAGTAGAGGTGCCGTGGTTTGATTCCCCATACGTATTTGCCGGACATGTTGCAGATATTTCATGGGATATTCCGAAGATTGATCTGTGGTCCGCAGAAAACCCCAATCGGTATCGCGTCATTGTTCAGTTGGTAAACCCAGCAGGGGAAGTGACGGATGTTGTTCCTGTCATCACCGGCTTTCGCAGTGTGGAAGTACGTAAGCGGTCATTACTGATTAACGGCGAACGCGTGATGATTCGTGGCGTCAACCGTCATGATCATCACCCAGACAAGGGCAAAGCAGTCAGTGTTGAAGACATGCGTGCAGATCTCGTGTTGATGAAACAGCACAACGTGAATGCAGTGCGTTGTTCGCATTACCCGAATGATTCACGTCTTCTTGACCTATGTGATGAGTTGGGCCTCTATGTCATTGACGAAGCAAATGCGGAAAGTCACGCTTGGAATACCACCTTGTGTCACGACCCTGCATACAGGGCCACGTGGATGTCGCGCATCAGCCGTATGGTGGAGCGCGATAAGAACCACCCGAGCATCATCATGTGGTCGCTCGGTAATGAGTCGGGGTATGGCGCGGTGCATGACGCAGCCTCGCAATGGATTCGTTCGTACGACCCATCACGACCACTTCATTATGAAGGCGCAGTGTTTCACGCTGGTTGGGTAGATGGTGGCCTGATGTCATCTGATGTTGTGTGCCCGATGTATTCCACTATCGATGACATTGTTGCGTACGGAAAATCTGACAAAGGCACGCGCCCACTGATTATGTGTGAATACAGCCACGCCATGGGCAACTCAAATGGCTCACTTGCTGATTATTGGGATGCATTTGAAAATACGCCAGGACTACAAGGTGGTTTTGTATGGGAATGGAAAGACCACGGCCTCACACAGTGCTTGCCGAACGGCACAACACGTCTTGCATACGGCGGACAATTCGGTGACACGCCGAACGACGGAAACTTTGTTGCAGACGGTCTCATTCATGCAGACATGACTCCGCACCCCGTGATGCGTGAGTTGGCATGGGTGCATCGCCCCATCTCTGTTGAACTGAAAAGCAAGAACAAGGACCCTCACTTGGTTGTTCGTAATCGTCAGTGGTTTTCTGATCTCTCCGGTTACAAAGCAACATGGGAACTCATTGCTGATGGCGTTGTTGAAAAGACAGGCAAACTCACCGTGCCAAAGATTGCTGCTGATTCATCAGCGAAAGTGGATATTCCGGTCATCATTCCGCACGAAGCGAACGAAGTGTTCTTGTCTGTCACGTGGACACTGGCTCGCGATACGTCATGGGCATCAAAAGGTCATGTGGTGTCGTGGGATCAGGTGACATTGCGAAAGTCGTCTCCGGTTGAAGCCACAATTCCAGAAGCTTCGATTTTGCCGATTGATATTTCTCCACAGGTCACGTTGTGGCGTGCACCTACCGATAACGATGGATTCAAATTGATGGATCAACATCATGGCGGCGGTAAGTCACTTGCCAGATGGTCTCAACAAGGCATCGCTACTGATGATGCTGACATGGTGGAAAGCACAACAACCATTATTGAACTCACCGGTGGGGCTGTGAAGTATGAACACACTGTCGTGATTCCTGCAGACATGGCTGATGTGCCACGCATTGGCGCCATGTTCAGCATTCCTGCGCGCTTCACTCATGTGCGTTGGTACGGCAATGGCCCCCATGAGTGTTACCCCGATCGTGAATCGTCAGCAATGGTGGGCGTGTACGAAGGCAAGCCTGATGAACTGCCGTATCTCGTTCCGCAAGAGTTCGGCTTACGCACTGATTGTCGATGGATGGAATTCGTTGACTCAAAGAAGGGTCACGTGTTGCATGTTGAAGCTGACGGGTGCCTGTTGCATATGTCTGCAGTGCATCATTCAGCACATGATTTGTTTGTCGCTAGTGAACATGCCGATCTTGTTCGTCAACCAGCGCTGAACGTGCATCTCGATATCGCACATCGCGGTGTAGGTACCGCTAGTTGTGGCCCGGATACGTTGGAGAAATACCGCATCAAGCCAGGCGAATACACATTCGCGTACGTGGTGTCATACCGCTAACAGCAGCGCAGTTACACGGCGTGGTGCGCAGCGCCAACAGGCTGCACATGCCAACCGTCAACAACTGCATCTGGTTCACAGAGCGCGACGATGCATCCACCAAAGCCGCCACCGGTCATTCGTGCACCACACACCCCAGGTGTCGCACACATATCGTGTACAGCAGAGTTCATTTGTTCGTTCGATGTTGCAAAGTCTTCTGCCAAACTGCGATGACTATCAGTCATAATGGCGCCGGCGACCGAATAGTCGCCACCAGCAAGTGCGGCTGCAAACGAAACCACTCGAGCGTTCTCTGAAATCACATGACGAGCGCGTGACGCAATGGTTACATCTGTAATCGAAGCAACATCAGCAAGTGATGCATCGCGAAGTGGTCCGATGATTGATTCTGCAGCGGCGCACTGCGCCACTCTGTCTGCATACGCAGAGCCGACCAAGGTTCGGTGTGCAATAAACCGCACCACAATCTTCACATCAGTAGGAATTGGCACATGTTTCACTTCCAAGGTGCGACAGTCGATCATTGTTCCGTGGCCATCACGGGCACTCGCAATACACAATTGGTCCATAATGCCCGTGGGTACCCCAGTAGCGATGTGTTCGGCACGCTGCGTCAACAGTGCCAATTCAGATGACGGCAATTTGCACCCAAGCGCCAATGCCACTGCAATTTCCAGAGCTGCGCTTGATGACAAACCAGCACCAACCGGAATCGTTGTGCTGACATGGCCACTAATAGCCCTCGGCGATTGCAGCAACGATGCGACTGCACCTACATATTTTCCCCACGACGGAGTCATTGTCGCATCAAACGGTTGCCCCAATGCAATAGAAACGGTGCCGTCTGCATCAGCAGAGTCAAGAACTATTTCAGTTCCAACAATGTCGTAATCAATAGTTGTCCAACGATCAATCGCCATCGGAAATACAAGGCCGCCTGTGTAGTCGGTGTGTTCACCAATCAGGTTCACGCGCCCCGGCGCAATAACACGCATCACACAAGTGCGCGCAGACGTGCTGCCACATCTGCAGGGTCAACGGGGTTAAAGAACTCGCCGCTTGCCACTTCTACACCGGCAATAAATCGTGGAAGTCCTTGCGCGCGCCATGGCGACACAATTTCAATGTTGAACCATGCATCTGGCCAATCGTCACGAGTACGCGCCGCCTGGTTGATCCACATCATGTAGGGAAGTGGTGCATCAAATAGTGCATCAAGCGCCGCAAACACCCGTACCAACGTTGCAGCTAGAACTGCACGGTCGACAGCATTCATATCTGCAAGGTCAGCAATGCGATGGATGGGTGCAAAGCGAATCGACACGGGGTACACCGCTGCGTATTCACTAAATACGCGCCATCCGTCCACTTCAAGAATCACATGTTCATCAGATGCCACAGGTTCCCATCCGGCAGCAATCATGCGGGCAGGTCGTGGTGGCACATGATCAAACGCATAGATTTGTCCGTGCGGGTGCGAAATAGTGGCACCGATTTCTGCACCACGATTTTCAAACACAATTACATATTCACCGTTTGGCTTTTCGCGCAATGCTTGTGTGCGCTCTGCCCACAAGTTCACAACAGACAAAGCCTCATCAGTAGTCAATGTGCCGAACGTTGCCTCATGATCAGGGGAGTACAGCACCACTTCGCAGTAGCCCTCTTCTAGCGCTGGCCAACGATTCGGAAATGATCGCACTGAATACTGCTCGGGCGCTTCAAGCCCGCCAACACAGAACGGGCATCCAGCAATCGGCAAGTTCGGTCTGTTCTGGCGGTCAGCCACAACATGCACCACTGTGCCGAGGTATGTATCGGTGCGAATGTCACGAGCCATCGCACCCATTCTGTCAGTTTGTTACTGAATCAGACTGCGCATTCTGAATCGCCGACTTCGCCAGAGAATGGGCCAGTCTCGCCATAGTCAATGAAGAAATCAGGTGCCACGTCTGGCTGTGGGATCTCATCAAGATCTCGCAAACCATCAGCTACTGCAACAGCACCACCAGAGCGGGCAAGCCAACCCTGGAAGGTTTCAGCAGCAGAGCGCTCAGCAGCAAATCGACGCACCACGCGGGCAACAGCTTCAGGTGCTGCCTTTGCAGGTACACGCAATGCCTTTTCACCGAAATGAATCTGCTCTTCGCCGACATATCCGCCAAGAAGCATCTGATAACCGGGCAATGACTTGCCATGTGCACGACGCTCGGCACCAAAGAAACCGATGTCGCTCGCATGGTGTTGACCACAGCTATTGGTGCAACCAGAAATATTGATGCGAACTCCGCCGATTTCAGCGAGTCCTTCTTCTTCAAGCTTGTCGCCGATTGCTTTTGCAAGCCCACGTGATTGTGTGACTGCAATGTTGCACGTATCTGCACCTGGGCACGCAACAACGTCACGCGCAAGTTCAGCACCTGGCTGAGCCATACCGATTGCATCGAGCATGTCGTACAGCTCGCGCATTTGGCTTGGCTGCAAACTACGGAACACCACATTCTGGCGGTTCGACAATCGAACATCAGACTTAAAGTGACGCTGAATGTTTGCAAGCGCACGGAATTGGTCAGCTGTGATATCACCAAGTGGTGCATATGCAATTGCTGACACGGTGCCATTAGCTGCTCCGCGAATCACGCTTGCATTTTCCCAACGACGGAATGGATCTGACGATGTGAAGTTGATATTGGTGCTCTGACCAACTTGCGACACTTCGCCTTCAGCAATACGTCCTGCTGGCGCATCACCTGCGGCGCGTACTTCAGCGGGGATTCCGCCTGGCCATGATGATGACGCAGGAAGTGTGTGACGAATCTTGATCACGCGGCGACGCACTTCTTCGATTCCCAATTGGTCAACAACCCACTTCATACGGGCACGCAATTTGTTGTCACGGTTACCGGTCTGGTCAAACACGCGCAATGCAGCTTCCACTGTTGGCAACAAGTCTTCGCGTGATGTGAAGTCTTCTAATGCAAGCGCTGGGTGTGGTGTTGCTCCAAGTCCGCCAGCAATATAAATACGAAAGCCTGATTCGATGCTGCCGTCTTCGCGTGTGCGAGTAGCAGCTACAACACCAACGTCGTTGAACATTGCCTGACCACAGTCAGTGGAGCAACCAGAGAAGTTCACCTTAAATTTGCGAGGCAAACGCTGGCCTAGTGGGTTGCGCACGAAGTGGCGATACACCGCTTCGGCCCATGGAGTGACGTCAAGTTTTTCGTACGGGCACGCGCCAGCCAAGTGGCACGCCATCACGTTGCGGACTGTGTCACCACATGCTTCACGAGATGTGAGTTGCACATCAGCAAGACGACGCAACAGATCAGGAATTTTACGAAGCTCGACGAAGTGGAATTGAATGTTCTGGCGGGTGGTGATGTGACCCCATCCGCGTGAGAACTCAGATGACAAGTCGGCCATTACGTCGAACTGTTCTGGAGTAATCGAACCTGCTGGCAACTTCACGCGCACCATCTGGTTTGTACCGCCTTGGCGTTGACCATAGATGCCGTTGTTGAGGCGCATCACACGGAACACGTCGTCTGAGATTTCGCCTTTCAAGAATTGATCAATGGCGATCTCGAAACGTTCAATGTCGCGCAGTTGTTCTGCATCAAGATCGCGTGGGATAGGGGCTTCTGCAATGGTCATGGCTATTCCTTTTCGCCCACCTCACGGAGGGCATCAGCTAGTGCTTTTCGTAATCTGCGAGCGTTTTCTGGTGCAAGGTGTGCAACCAAACCTTCACCGTTGGCACCAAGTGGTTCAACGGTCAACACAACACGTGGTGTTGCG
>Ga0194041_10001142_pt1 | contig 11148 bp, 10 predicted proteins | sample JunL449m_MetaG_FD_160082 | JGI IMG/M metagenome (GOLD analysis project Ga0194041, IMG submission 160082) | Anoxic zone freshwater microbial communities from boreal shield lake in IISD Experimental Lakes Area, Ontario, Canada - Jun2016-L442-9m | ecosystem: Environmental > Aquatic > Freshwater >...
CTGTTTGCGTGCTTCAAAGAATCCCATGTCTTCACCATATATACGGGATGTGGCATCTCAGGACCGATCGATACCCGAGCGGGACAAAATTCCCCCAATCCACCAAACCTTGTGCTGCGGTGGGGCGTGACTACTTCGTTCTGAGCGACCGCCAGTCACTCAGCAGATCCCGCAAGCGAGCGTCGATGAATACAAAATCTCTCAAGCGTTACATGACCCTGGCCATCGTGAGCCTGTTTGTCATGGGTTGCAGTAATGGCTCAAGCAAGTCCGAATCTGACCAAAGCCCGCCAACTGCAGCAGTCATTGAAGAGACACAAGCCTCAACCGTCAGTGATTCGCAATTAGCGGCAGTTGAAACTGACTTGGCGTCGTTAGACGCCGATCTGGAAGTCATTGATCAGGCAATTGCCGATCTTGATTCTGTCGCTCCGTAATGAGTAAAACCCGATTTCAATGTCAACACACACACAATTCTCAACACAAAGGACAAACCATGAAGCGTCGTTACGTACTCCCCACTTTGGCCATCTTGCTGACTCCCATCGCTCTGAGTTCGAGCCCATTGCTCGCATCGGGTGGAGATTCACATGAAAACGAAACTGAATCAACCGAAGTGCCGCGATCATCGGTCCCTCGTCGAGATCGACCCCGTCCAAGTGTGCCGCCAACAACTATTCCTTCAACTATTCCGACAACTGTCGTTGGAGCTGCTCCAGCAAATTCGCAACCACCAGTTGCGCCGCCGACAACCGAGGATGATGACTCAGAGAACTCAGATTCTGTGACGCCATCAACTTCAGAACCAAAGCGTCGTCGTACTAATACTTCGTCAACGACTTCAATTCCGTCAGACGTCATTGTTGCCCTGCCCGCAAATGACTCAGGTAGCGAGACAGGTGATGACTCGGGTGATGACTCAAGCGATGACAATGAATCTGAATCCCCTGAAGATGAACATCATGATTCTGAACACCGTCACGATGACTTGGCTAAGAACATTGCTCGAGCCACAACGGCACTCAATGCTCTGCCCCAAAGTGAAGCGCGCGATGCTGCCCTAGAAGCTCTGGCGGCACTTCAAGTTCGGCTCGACGCCGGTGAAGTCATACCAGCCGCTGAAGTTCGAGCGGTCTTCGCCAATGTTGCAACTCTGGTCTACACACGTATTGGTGGCGAAAACCCCAAAATTGTAACTCCAGAATTTGGGCATGTCCGTGATGATCAACAGTTGCCTCGTCAACTTGCTCAAGTGACCGAAGCCTTGCGCTTACTTGACGGCAATGCTTCTGATGCTGCAGTCGCCGCGATCGCCGCTTTACAAGAAGTGAAAGCGATTCTTGATGCTGGAACGTTGCCCGAACATGATGCGTTTGAAGCAGCAATGGAATTAGCAAAAGATGCGTTGAGTGATCAACCAGCGGCTCGAGCATCATTGACTCTTGCCGGTGTGATCGCTGCGGTGGAAGCCTCAGATGCTCCTGCCGCCGTGAAAGCACAACTGCTCACTATCTTGCGGGCAGCCCAAGATCAGGTATTGAATGATCCAACAGTTGATGCTCGACAAGTTGTCCGTGATGCTTTGCAACAAGTTCGTGATGCACGAATCGCATCTGCAGTTGGACGAATCATTGCCATTGTTGATCGCCTTGAGCCACGAGCAACTGAACAAGGCAACTCTGACGCATTGTTATTGCTCGCTCAGGTTCGTTCTTTGGTGCAACCTAGCGATAGTTCACAGCCAACCCGAGATCAATTGCATGAGGCCCGCCAGATCTTGCATGATGTTCTTGATCTTCTGGGACCAGAAGTAGCCCCTACGACAACAGTTGCTCTTTGAACTTGGGTGAGTGAATTGACGAAAAGTCTGCTTGCATAGAGCAGGTGGATCAGTACTCAACTCGACTTCTTGAGACTTCCGACCAAGTCGTCGCCAAGTGGGTTGAACGTTTAATCCGACAACATTGTGATGAACAGAAGATCTCCGACCCTCGGGTCGGAGATCTTTGCATCTCTGCGATCGCCCAAGTATCCGCCGAAGTCCACGACAATTTGGTTGAGTTGTTATCTCGAGATGTGTTTGAACAACGGACGAACCCGCTGGCAATCTTTCGTCAGGCAACTCGGCGGATTACTGAATTGCTGAGCAATCTTGGGTGCTCACCGGTGAGCCGCGACGAATTTAATGAACGCTCGTTTCCTGAAGATGTCTACGGACTCAGTCCGGCAACATGGGTTGATATCGACGAAGCACTCGTTGAGCCGGGTATTGAATGGGGAGCCTGGAAAGCGGCCACCGTCATGATGCGCAAGAAAGACCAATAAGAACTCAAGTCTAAAATGGTTTGTTGTCACCATTTTCGGTCAGACTGTATGAATGGAACGCCGCCAGCAAGTTCTCGCTGACACCAAATTACGCGGGGTGCGCTTGACCCATGCGTTGTGTGACGCAACAGATCAGTGGATTTGCGAAATTTGGGCGGCTGCTTCTGAATCGGTCAAAGTTTCAAAGCGGGTCGCACTTATTGCTGTGGGTGGATACGGGAGGGGTGAGTTAGCTCCATTTAGTGACTTAGACATCATGTTGATACATGACGGAGCAAAAAACATTGACGACCTTGCCTCTAAAATTTGGTACCCAATTTGGGACTCGGGCACAAAACTTGGTCATTCAGTGTGCACAGTTAAACAAGCCGTTGAACTAGCCAAGTCCGAACTCGATGCAGCGACGGCCTTGTTAAGTGTGCGCCTATTAGCCGGTGATGAATCTTTGGCGAATGAACTCAGTGTTGAAGGAGTAAAAGCATGGAAAGCAAGCGCCACAAATCGTCTTCCTCAATTGATGCAGCGCGTCCGTGAGCGACAACAAGAAAATGGCGAAGTCGCATTTTTGCTTGAGCCGAACCTGAAAGAGGGTTACGGAGGTCTGCGCGATATTCATGCACTGCTTTGGGCCGAAGCTGCAGGGGTTGAAATTACCCGATCTGATCGTGATGCCCTCGATGCGGGCCGTGATGTGTTGATGGCAGTTCGAGTTGCCTTGCATCGTCATGTCGGACGTGCAGTTGAAGTGATGCACCTTGAAGATCAAGATGTCGTAGCCGACCTTTGTGGATATCAAAATGCCGACGCCCTTGTTGCGGCACTGTCGAACGCCGGCCGATCTGTCGCGTGGGTTGGCGACGAAGTATGGGCGCGTGTGTCAGCAGCAAGAACAAAACCTGTTGCGGATCAACATCTTGCCCCAGGAGTGATCTTGCACCACGGTGAGGTGCACCTTGATGAGACTGTTGATCCAGCAACTGATCCGACATTGTTGTTGCGCGTTGCGGCTTCAGCTGCCCGACATAAAGCGCGCATTGATCGGCCAACTCTTGATCGCTTGGCGCAGTCGTGTCCTACGATGCCGACACCGTGGCCGGTCGGAGCCATTGATGATTTTGTTGGTTTGTTATTGACTGCTCACGATGCAATCCCGGTGCTTGAAGCACTTGATCAGCGCGGGTTGTGGGTCAAAGTTTTGCCCGAGTGGGCGCCGAATCGCAGCAAGCCGCAACGCAACGCTTACCACCGCTTTACTGTCGACCGACATCTTTGGGAAGCAACGGCGAATGCTGCAACATGGGCAGATCGCGTTGCTCGCCCAGATCTTTTGGTACTTGGCGCGCTTTTCCATGACATCGGTAAGGGTTACCCCGGCGATCACACCGAAGTTGGTGTGGCCATGGTTGAACGAATTGGGCCACGGCTTGGTTTGAACGCTGAAGATACCCAAGTGATTTGTTCGATGGTGAAAAATCATTTGTTATTACCTGATGTTGCAACACGACGAGATTTGGCTGACAGTGCAACGATCACAATGGTCGCTGATGAAGTTAAAACGCCTTTGGTGTTAGATCTTTTGCACGGCTTAACTGAAGCCGACAGCTTGGCAACGGGCACTGCAGCTTGGGGTACATGGAAAGCCGAGCTAGTGAATGACCTGGTGCGTCGAGTTCACCTCGTGCTTGGTGGTGCCGGAATTGAAGAAGCGCAGTGGCGGTTGTTCCCTGATGCAGAAGTACTTGAGATGATGGCAGGCGGTACCGTGACGTTCGGTGTTGCCGATGACTCGGTCACGGTTGTAAGCCCCGACCGACCTGGAACATTTAGTCGGGTTGCTGGTGTGCTTGCCCTACACGGACTTGGCGTCTTGGGTGCGCAAGCTCACTCTGATGAACAAGGTATGGCGGCTTCACAATTCAGAGTGATTGTGCCAAGTCACGGACCAATCGAATGGGCGCCAATTATTCAAAATCTGACTCGCGCTCTGCATGGTGAATTAGCAATTGAAGCGCGAATGGCCGAGCGCGCTAAAACGTATCGACGTAAGCGACGTTCTGCCGGCGAGCTAGCGCCACCACGTGTGACATTCTTTGACGAGGCATCTTCAAATGCCACAGTGATTGAAGTACGTGCTCCCGATCAACACGGAATTCTTCACCGAGTGACAAAGGCGATGGCTGAGGTCGGTCTAGACATTCGACATGCAACTGTTCAAACAATTGGCGATGAAGTTGTCGACGCCTTTTATGTCCGTACATCGGGTGGTAACAAACTGACCGACAAATTTCATCGTCAAGAAGTTGAGCGCGCCATCCTCTTCTCGTTGGTCTCGTAGCGAGGTAACTTCTTACTATGAGCGATGCAACTCCAGCAGATTTCACGCGCGACTTAGTGCGTTGGAGCGAAACTCTTGCGGGCATTGCTCGTACTGGCATGGGGTTTACGCAAAATTTGTATGAGCGTGAACGCTATGAAGAAGTTCTGCACGTCGCTGCCGATATCAAAGCTGCCGCCGACGAAGCTCTCGAAGTTCGTCGCGAACAAGATCACTTTGTTCAAGAATGGATGGAGTCAATTGGCGAGGGGATTCCTGGCTACGTCACTCCGAAAGTTGCAATCGGAGCCATTGTGGGCAACGACGATGGCGAAATTCTCTTAATGCAACGAGCTGATTCTGGAATTTGGTTGTATCCAACCGGCTGGGCCGATGTTGGATACTCGGCGAGTGAAGTTGCAGTGAAAGAAGTGTTAGAAGAAACTGGCATTGAATGTGAGCCCGTGCAATTACTGGGTGTCGTTGACGGTCAGCGAATGGGCTTCAGCCGGTTTGGTATGTACATGTTGCTGTTTCATTGTCGAGCAACTGGTGGAACGCTGCAAGGTCATCCACTTGAAACAAGTGGGCTTGGTTGGTTTGCGCCTGATGCATTACCGAGTGCAACAGCTGGCATTGAATGGTGGGGGCAAATGGCCTTTGCCGCAATTAATGGCGAGCGATCAATTGCAACGTTTGATTCACCGCGCCCAGATGTGTGGCGCCAACCCGACTGATTTCAGTCGTCGTGTTGACTGCGTAGGAACTGTTCTACTTCTTCCATCAAAGCATCACTGTCGACTGGTTCATCGGGAAGCGGTCCACTCAGCGGGGGCGCATCGTCCATTCCTTCAAATCGCAGTTGGTCGGGTGATACCCCGTACGACGGCATGTCATCATCTTCGTCATAATCATCTTCGTCGTAATCTTCGTCATCGTCACTACGGTTTTCGAGACGATCGAGATACCGAGCCATTGATGGATCGCTGCTGATGAGCTCATCAATTTGTTCTTCGTACAGTTCGCCTTGCGCATCAAGCATCATGGTTGGAGCATCACAACCAACGATTTCGGAAAGTCGTTCAATGAGGGCTGATGCTGCCTTAGGCGAAGGGATTTGAGCGGCGTATGCCGGAACTGCAGCCCACAGTGATGCCGTAGAAAATCCGGCGGAGTGTGCTGCATCATTTAAGACACCAACAATTCCGGTCGGTCCTTCGTATCGGCTGCGCTGTAAATCGTGAGCATCAATCATCGCTTGATCGGTAGCAGTTCCGAGAACCTGTGTTTCGTGGCGATGAGGTACATCGGCCAAGAGCGCGCCGAGTGAAATGAAAGATGAAGCGTTGTACTCACGCGCTACGCCAATGATTTGGTCGCTGAATAATTTCCAACGCAGTGCTGGCTCTGGTCCGAGAACAAGAATGAGATCAACGTCTCCACTTGTCACACTCCACAGACTCACTGTGGGCCACACGATGTGACGCGTTGAGTCGGCGTTCAAACGAACATGAGGGCGAATCATTGCGAAATCGGTGAATTCTTCGGGCACAATTTCGGCAAGAGGTGCGGCACCTAAATTTTCAACGAGGTGTTTGACTGCTGTGCTTGCAGCGTCGGCAGCATCGTTCCATCCGGTGAAGGCGGCGATGACATGGGGCCGACGCAGTTCAGGTCGGCGGATCCAACGGACGTGCTCAAGATCAGCCATTACCCGTAACGCTACCGCCCAAATTGGTGGCAGAAATCAGTTGAGGCACACCACTTTTGGGTGAATTGACGGTTGTTTTTATAAGCGCGGACGGATAATAAATTGCCCAAATCCGCCCTCACCAGTGACTTCGTCAACCAAGTTGCTGTCGTAAACATCGTTCGGACCTTGCATGAGGTCGTATTCGGTGGCCCCAACAGGCGTCGTTACTAATGTCCAGGCTTGGCGCTTGTATGTGAGATTTTGAGGGTGCAAACGGTGGGCTTCTTTCCACCATTTCACCGCGGTCTCGTTTTGCCCTTGGCGATGGAAATATTCGCCGAGTTCGAAACACGCAGTTGCTCGAGCTTCATTGTCTGACCGCGGTTGGCTGCGAGCAATGACTTCATCGGGGCTCAAAGCGAATTCTGAATCGGATCCTTTGCGTACCCAATCTAAAATGGCTTCTCTGTAAGCCTCGCCGTCATCGGGGATGGCTTTGACGGCGTGCATCATTTTGTTGAGTTGTTCGGGAAGACCTTCCGGAATTTCCATGTCACGTAAAGGACTACGTTCAATCGAAGCGCCTTCGGCTGGTCGCACCAAGTTGCCATCTTCATCAATCCAGGCCGCCATGGGAATATTGGTAAATCCGAAAAGCGAATTAGTGATGTGAAGAGTGTCAACCAAACTCGGATGATTTGGGTTTGCTAAATCATTCCAAGGTTTTGCTAAGGCAGGATCGATGTCAAGTGCAACAGTGACGACAGTTGCGCCGAGGCTGGTGATTTCATTGTTGAGTGCTTGCCACCCGGGCAAGCTTGAGCGACAGCCTCAATAACTAGACCACGCGACAAGGACTACTTTCTTGCCCCGAAGCGATGACAGTTTGAATGGCGTACCGTCGAATGTTTTCAACTCGGGGTCGGCGGCGACAGCGGTGCTGAGCGACTTGCCAGTCAACGTTGCTGAACCAAGTGCCCACACGCCATGGTCAACATCTTGAACAATTGGCATACCTAACTTTTGCGCAGCGACTGCAACATCAATCATTCCGTCAGCTGACAATGCACCTGGTGCGGGGACACAGACTTCGCCACGGCACAACCCCTCGGGCTTTGGATGCCAGTCGGTGGCCCGTGCAAACTCGTCAGCGGTGGTGCGCAGTTCGGTTAAAATCATGACCTCAGTATGTCACGACAATCGTGCAACAGAAGTACTTAGCCAAGACTGCGAACTTTGAGCGCATGGGCTTTCTCATGGAATTTAGCCCTGATCAGGTCTTCATCAACACCGAGTACTCGGCCATTCTCCATAATGAATTGACCGTTGACGATGGTGTGCCGTACATCGTCAGCCCGTGTCGAATACACCAGAGCAGACATGGGGTCATAAACCGGCTGGGCATGAGCAGTATCAAGGTTGACCACGATGACATCGGCTTTTGCCCCGACCTCGAGTCGACCAGTGTCGGGACGATTCATCGCCAGAGCACCTTGGTACGTGCACATTTCTAAGAGTTCATTGATCTTCAAGAATTCAACATCACCGGTGTTGGTCTTATGAATGAGTCCGGCGAATTTCATTTCTTGGAACATGTCGCTGGCGTTGTGACTCGCTGGCCCGTCGGTTGCGAGACCAACGGTGATACCTGCTTCACGAACTTGTCGAAGTGGCATTGTGCCTGAACCCAACTTGGCATTACAAACGGGACAATGGCCGATCTTTGTTCCGGTTTCGGCCAACAACTTGATGTCGGTTGCATCGAGTTGTGAACAATGTCCAGCGGTGACGTCTGGACCGAGGAAACCAAGTGAATGCAACCACTGCACCGGACGAAGTCCGTATGTTTCGAGGCAATAATCAACTTCTTGCATACCTTCAGATAGATGGGTGTGAATCGGGACTTGTTGAGCATCAGCAACTTCACGAACGAGTCGCCACATTTCTTCACCACATGAATAAACGGCGTGAGGTGACAATGCGATGCGTAGAAGATCGTCCCGAGTCTTATGGTGTTGGGCCGCAAGATTGCCAAAGTTGTTGATGGTTTTCCACGAGTAGTCGGTGATTGATGCATAGAGTCCACGATCGGCAAATCCGTATCCGAGTGTGGCGCGAAGAGGAATCTCTTTGAGGGCCTCAATTTGTGGTTCAACTGCGTATGCATCGAAATGCTCGTTGAACGAGGTGATTCCCGATCGTGCCATTTCAACAAGTCCGCACATGCTTGCCCAATAGAGAGTTTCTTCATCAAAGTTTTGTTTGAGCTTCCACATGGTTTGAAGCCACTCAAAAAGTAAGACATCTTCGAGTAAACCGCGCAAGAGCAAATTGGAGGCGATATGGGTATGGCTATTGCAGAAGCCAGGCATGACCGCGCAGTTGCGAGCATCAACAACTTTTTTGGCTTCGGTGATATCAACTTGCTCAGCAGAACCAACTGCAGTGATGGAGTTGCCCGTCATGGTAACGACGCCATGATTGATGACTGGACGGCCGGCCATTGGTAGCACGGTCCCATTGATGATTGCGATGTCGATCATCACAACATTCTTACTGTTGGCGCGGCTTAACGGCGGCTTGCAGCCTCGGCAAGTTCATGGGGTCCCGAACTGGGGTAGCCCTTGAAGTTTCGAACGAATTGAGACCAAGGTGACAGCGTGGCAATCAGTAAGTCAAAATCTGCACCGATCTTTTCGATCACCGTGCGCATCTGTTCGTCGGTATTGACCTCAACTTGCTCGCGCAGATTGCGCCCAGCTTCGGTAAATGCGCCGTCGTTAATGAGCCCACGCGATTCGAGTCGTTCAATAGCAGATGCAAAGTCGTCCTCGCTCCATGCTCGGGTGCGGCTGTACGACTTGAGGGGGAGTCCCCAAAAGAGTTCGGTCATTAAACCAATTTCTGTGGCATCAAGTCCTAACGAAATCCAAGCAGCGGTGTGTGCGTCGCCGCGATATTCGCGCAGCATGTCACCGAAATGCCACACGGCACCAAGGTCGGTGTCGGGAATTGATTGGCTGAGTGCACCAGCGAAAAGTGCGCGTCCCTCAGGTCGTAAGACCTCTACCGATCGTTCGAGTATTGGGCGAATTCTGTTGACCCCACCAGGCCTGGCTCCAAGGATCCGTTCAAGTTGTCCAATGGCACCATTTCGACGCGCTGCGTACATAGTTTTCGCGTCAGTAATTTGCCAACCCGCAGTAACTGCAGGAATAACGACAAGTGGATTGAAAACCGCAAACGCTGCTGCGACAACTTCACCGGGAACTTGGCCCATCAACGAACCTCGACTGGTGAAGTAAGCGACGGTTTCGGGAAGTGCGACACCGTTCATGTCGCCGGGGCTTGGTTGAAAACCGAGGGCTACATAGTTGGCGTGACATTCGGGCGAAAAATAGACCTGTCCAATGACGGGTTCAAGCGCCCCGCCGAGTGCACGGGCCTTTATTGAGAGTTCACGTGGATCCATGGGCTTACCGTAGAACGCGATCAACATAGACTCATTACCGTGAGCGTTCAGATCGAAATATGTGAAGTAGTGGACGACGCGGTTGTGCAGGCATTCGAGATGTTGATCCCACAGTTGTCAAAGTCGAATCCGCCTCCGAGCCGCTCAGAGTTAGAGGCCTTGGTGAAGTCCGAGGCTTCGACATTGTTCTTGGCCAAACTTAATGGTCACATTGTCGGCTCACTGACTCTTGCCATGTTCCGTATTCCTACTGGAGTGCGGGCTTGGATTGAAGATGTCGTGGTCGATGATTCGGCCCGAGGCCATGGGGCCGGCGAAGGCCTCAACCGAGCAGCCCTTGATTTCGCAAAAGCTAATGGTGCGATCACAGTTGATCTCACTTCGCGCCCAACTCGCGAAGCTGCAAATCGTTTGTACCAACGCATGGGTTTCAAACTTCGTGAATCAAACCTGTATCGCTACGACCTGAAAGGCTGATCAAGTGGCTCGTATCAATAAAGGTCGATTTTCAGCAGATGTCGGCGCCGACGGAAAAGTTTTGTTTCTCATCGGTATGAGGTTCAATCAACTCTGGAAATTCTGGAAATGGATTCCGGTGTTCAATGCGATGCCACGCATGTTGATTGAATTGCAAAAGAATCCGTCGCTTGGTCTTGTCGGTAAACCTCGGACGTATCTCTCGGGACGCACAATTTTGGTGTGTCAATACTGGGAATCATTTGAAAAACTTGAGGCGTATTCGAAGGCAGCCGACAACGCTCATCTTCCAGCGTGGCGCGCATTCAACAAGAACATCCGTGATAACGGTTCAGTTGGTATCTACCATGAAACGATTTTGTTGTCTGACTCAACAGTTGAAACCGTATACGGGAACATGCCTGCGTTTGGACTTTCTGCGGTAACTGGTTCTGTCCCTGCTGGTAAGCGTGGGCAAACTGCGAAGGCTCGTATGACAGGAAATTCAGACGACCCGCCAGTTTTTGAACCTTATTGATGCCTGACGGACAAACGGTAAGTTCATGGGATGTCCGTTCTAAAAATTCGTCATTGGATCGCTTGTAGCCCGCAAGAAGTGTGGGATGCCTACACAACTCCTGAGAAGTTTTGTCAGTTCTTTTCGCCAGAGGGTTTATCCATCCCGCTTGAATCGATTGTGTTTGATATCCGTGTCGGCGGTCGGTTTGAATGCGACATGGTTTTTGATGAAACCGGTGTGGTGAACGAGAACAAAGGAATCCTGACGGCAGTAGAAGAACCCCATTTGTTGGTAGGAGAAGAATCAAGTATTGGTTTCAAATCCACTCAGCGGTTCCTGCCCGATTCGGGCGGCACGTTGATCTCAAT
>Ga0194041_10001145_pt1 | contig 11136 bp, 9 predicted proteins | sample JunL449m_MetaG_FD_160082 | JGI IMG/M metagenome (GOLD analysis project Ga0194041, IMG submission 160082) | Anoxic zone freshwater microbial communities from boreal shield lake in IISD Experimental Lakes Area, Ontario, Canada - Jun2016-L442-9m | ecosystem: Environmental > Aquatic > Freshwater >...
CCGCAGAGTTGACCGATCAAAAGATTCAGTGGATTAAAGATGGTGCAGGCGCACGATTTGATCAGATTGAAATTGAAATTGCCGCCTATTTCACGATCGTGACGCCGGATGGTGAAGGTACTCGCGCCAAGATGGCTCCAATGTTTGGAATGACTCCCGAAGTGTTCGCCGAACATCCAAATGCTTTAATCGGTTCAGTCGATGAAATCTGTGATCGCATTGTTGAACGACGTGAACGGTTTGGCATTAGTTATGTCAGCTTTGGCGCTTCGGTTATTGATGCAGTGATTCCCGTTGTTGAACGCCTCACCGGCAAGTAATTCAAATATCTAGTTTCAATTCAATTCGTTTCTGAGAGAGAGCACATCATGGCCATTGACATCAGTACTTTTAATCCGTTTGATCCTTCAACACAGCAGTGTCCATTTCCGCACTATGCACAAATGCGTGAAGAAGCTCCCGTGCATCCAGTGCCGGGTCTCGGTGTCCATCTGGTCACTAAGCACGATCTCGTGATGCAAGTGTTGCGTGATCCACAGACATACTCGTCAATGTTCGGTGGTGCAGGTATGCCGTTGAGTTCGGCCGACCGTGAGAAGTTCGCTGAAGTCATGGCTGCTGGTTACCCGCGCGTTCCAACCATGTTGACCGCCGATCAGCCAGATCACACGCGTTACCGCCGTTTGGTTGCTCGCGCCTTTCACCCAAAGGTCATCGCTGAAATGGAGCCCATTGTTCGTCAGATCACAGTTGAATTGATCGACTCATGGATTGATAAGGGTCGCATTGAATTCGTCAAAGAATTCGGCGTACCGTTGCCTGTTCGAGTGATCGCCAAGGCGCTGAATGTTCCTGATGATCGCTTGGCAGATTTTAAGCGTTGGTCCGATGACTCAATTGCTGGTATAGGAACCAACATCACTCTCGAGCAGCGCCTTCAGGCCGAGTACGGAGTTAATGAGTTCCAGCACTATTTTGCCGAACAGATTGAACTTCGTCGCACTCATCCACAAGATGACATTTTGACGAATCTCTTGAACGCATCAATTGATGATGATGATCCCGAAGTGACCGACAAGCGTCAATTAGATATGCCCGAGATGCTCAGCATTATTCAGCAGTTGTTGGTGGCCGGAAACGAAACGACTACCAAGTCTCTCACCGAGATGATCCGTTTACTTGCTGAAAACCCCGAAGAGTGGGCAGCGTTAAAGGCCGATCCGTCACGAGCAGAAAAAGTGTTTGAAGAAACGCTTCGTCTGTCAACACCAACTCAAGGCATGTGGAGAATCCTCACCGAGGATGCCGAACTCGGGGGAGTACAACTCACCAAGGGTCAGCGCATCATCATCGTGTTTGCGTCTGCAAACCGTGATGAAGTCTTGTACGACAAGCCAGATGAATTTTGTCCAATGCGTGATCATCTTCGTGAGAACCTCGCCTTCGGTAAAGGTATTCACTTCTGCCTCGGAGCGAACCTGTCACGCCTTGAAGGCAAGGTTGCGGCCGAAGAGTTGTCGAAGCGCATTGACACCATCACGTTGTCAGAGTCAAATAAGTATCAGTACTTCCCGAGCTTCATGCTTCGCGGTCTGACCGATCTTGAAATTGAGTTCACAGCCGCCAAAGGAGTGACCGCGTGAGTCGCGAACTTGTTGGCAAGATTGCAGTAGTCACAGGTTCAAGTCGAGGCATCGGTCGTGGAACCGCGATTGCGCTTGCCGAAAAGGGAGCAACGGTCTACATCACGGGTCGTTCGTCGGGTGACGGTCCACTCACCATTGACACGACAGTCAAAATGGTGAACGAAGCCGGTGGCAAAGGTATTGCAATCCAGGTTGACCACGGCGATGACGCGCAGATCGCCGCGTTGTTTGCCCGCATCAAAACCGAAGTCGGCAAGATCGACATTTTGGTGAACAACGTGTACAAGATTCCTGATCCGCCGGCATGGGGTGGAGGCTTTTGGGATCACCCCGTGAGCATTTGGGATGACCAAGTAGGTATTGGTCTGCGTGCGCATTACATCGCCTCGTGGCATGCCGCACCTTTGATGTTTGCTGCAGGTACTGGTGGCTCAATCATCAATGTTTCATCACCAGGTGGAAGTTCGTATCACTTCAGCTCGTCATATGGGGCTGGCAAAGCCGGTCTCGACCGACTGAGTGCTGACATGGCTCTTGAATTGAAGCCCAAGGGAATCGCTTGTTGTTCGGTGTATCCGGGTTCGGTTGCGACTGAATTCATTCAGGCTGTTTCGGGTGAACGAGGAACCGATCTCACCGCTGCCCAAACGACGCTTGGCGTGGGTCGTGCTATTGCCGCTCTTGTGATTGCCCCCGACCTCATGGAGCGTTCAGGAACGATTCAGTGGATCGAAGATATTTCTGAGCAGTTCGATACTCGCGATGAAAACGGCAACCGTGCCGTGAAATACAAGACTCGCAAGTAAGTTTTAAAACTCAAGTTGCAAGTGGTCAATGCCGCGGATGGTGAGTCGATCGCGCCAAGTAATGTCGCCCACAGCATGCATATTCGGAAATCTTGCAACCATTGATCCGACGGCGATTTCGGCCTCTAACTTTGCCAGACTCGCACCCAAGCAATAGTGAATGCCGCCAGCGAAAGCGAGATGACGATTGGAGTTGGCGCGATCGAGTTTGAGCGTATGTGGATCGGCGAACATCGCTGGATCGTGGTTGCCAGCACCCAAGAGCGTCGTCACAATTGTTCCTGGTTGAACTGTGACCGGTCCCTGTAATGACTGATAAGTCACGGGCACAATAGGAACGCGAACTGTCTGCTGCACTGGTCCGTCAAAGCGCAAAAGTTCATCAACGGCGCGGTTCGCAATACTCGGATTGTTGTGCCAGTGAGCTAACTGGTCGGGGAAACGCAGTAAAGCGTTGATGGAATTGCCAATCAGATTGACTGTTGTTTCGTGACCAGCGATGTACAGCAGAACGACGAAAGAGATCAGTTCATCAAGGCCCAAATTGTCTCCTTCGTCTTCAACGGCGATCAGAGCGGACAGTAGGTCATCGCCAGGATGAGAGCGTCGATCTTCAATGATCGTGAACAAATAGGGGATCATTTCGTTTAAAGCCCCATCAGTTCGATCGAGGTCTTCAAGAGTTGAAGTTGGTTCCAAAGAAAGCGTGATCAGTTGACCCCATTCGCGCAATTCATCGGAACGATCTGTAGGCATGGCCAATAGATCTGATATCACCTGGAAAGGAATCGGGAAAGCCATCTCGTCGACGAGTTCCATGCCGCCATTTTTTGAGGCCCGATCTAAGACATCATCAACTAACTGTTGAATTCGCGGGCGCAATCGATCAATTGAAGTTGGAGTAAAGGCTTTACTCACCAGTCGACGTAAGCGCGTGTGATCTGGGGGATCAAGGTTGAGAATTGTTTTCGCTCCCTCACGACCTTTTCGGCGTTCGCGTTTAGCAATCCATAGTGGGTCAGTCGGCTCATTGGCCGTGGCTTCAATATCTCGGCTGAAATCATTACTTCGAAGTGTCGAGGAGACATCTTCGTAGCGCGTCAAGACAATGCCGCCCAACTCAGTGGTGTGGACCGGATCTTGTTCGCGTAAGGCTTCATAAAACGGATATGGGTTAGCGCGAAATACTGGATTGAAAGGGTTAAATACTGGTTTGTTCATGTGGCTGTTCAGTTTGCTTTCAGTGCTGTGGCTAGAACGTCAATTATTTGATCAATTTGTGCGTCGCTGATGACGAATGATGGGCAAAAGGTATTGGCATCTGCGCCGATGGCACGCGTGATCACTCCAAGATCCATCATGCGATCACGAATGACAACAGGGTCGTTGTGGGGATGATGAGAAACCGCCCACACTGAACCATCACCCCGAATTGCTGCAACCATTCCATCGTCAGCGAGTGATTGCAGTCCGGTTGATAGACGTTTGCCAATATGAAGTGAGCGGTTGAGTAGGTCTTCACTTTCAAGAATTCCAATATTGGTTAACGCAGCGGCGCACGCGGTCGGATGGCCCGAGTAGGTGAAGCCCGTACGCAAGAAGAATGCGGGATCTGCTTCAAGAGGTTGACGAACTGCTGGACCAACAAAGACGCCACCAAGAGGTTGGTAGCCAGAAGTGACTGCTTTTGCAAAGGTGACCAAGTCGGGGCGCACGTTGTATTTGTGAGCGGCGAACCAGGTTCCGAGTCGACCAAAACCACTGATCACTTCATCAAAAATGAGGAAGGCACCGTGTTGATCGCATAAGCGACGAACGCTTTCGAGGTAACCCTCGGTCGGTGGGAATACACCACCGGCGCCCTGTAGAGGTTCAACAAGAATTGCCGCGATGGTGTTGCCACGTTGCGACATCACGGACGCAAGAGCTTCGATGTCATCAGCGGGCACTTGTTCAACATCGCCAACGAGAGGACCGTAACCTTCGCGATTGGGAGGAATGCCTTGTGCGCTCGTTCCACCATAAGCAGTGCCGTGATAGCCGCGTTGGCGAGAAATGATCAAGGTGCGCTCGGGATGGCCGGCTTGGACGTGAGCGAGTCGAGCCAACTTCATTGCCGTATCAATAGCTTCCGAACCAGAGGAGGTGAAGAACACGCGCGCATCGGTCATAGGTCCGATTGAGACCAACTTTTCGGCAAGTTGTTCGGCGGGCTCGTTGGTGAATGGATCAAAAGTTGAATACGCCGCCAGCGTCCCGGCCTGACGAGCTATTGATTCGGCCATATCGCTGCGACCGTGACCTACTGCGCAGTACCAAAGGCTCGCCATGCCGTCGATGTATTGATTGCCCTGGTTGTCATACACCACGGCTCCCTGGCCACGTACGAGGGTTCGAAAATCGGTCCGAGTTGGTTTGGCGAAGGGGTGCAGAAATGCAGAAACCATGATCAGACCGTAGTGCGTGCGGGCGAATGCTGCCCCAAGAAAGACCAAAGTGTTGCTTTCATAAATGAGAATCATTACCATTATATTGTGAGTGATTTTTCCGCCAAAATAAAAACAGGAAGCATCGCCGCGATGGTTTTGGTGTTTTCAATGTTGGCGATCTCGTGCGGGGGTAGTGATTCTGCTGCGACAACGATGCCAAATCGTCCGAGCGTCGTCGTCACATATTCAATTTTGGGAGCGGTCGTAGCCGATGTCGTGGGTGACGCTGCCGATGTCACTGTTCTGATGCCGAACGGTAGTGATCCCCATGAATGGCAGCCATCAGCCAAAGACATTGAAAAGTTGCAACATGCCGACCTCATCGTCACAAATGGGCTGGGTCTTGAAGCGGGTCTCGTTGACGTTTTAAAGCAAGCACAAGATGATCACGTCGATATTTTTGTGGCCACCGATCACATCACGCCACGTCGTGTCGGAGAAGGTGAAGGCACCGACCCAACCGATGAGGACCAATCTGTCGGTGCTCAAGATCCACACATCTGGACCGATCCATCGGTGATGTCCGAAGTTGTACGTGCACTTGGTGAAAAATTGTCAAGCATCAATATAGAAATATCTGAACAAGCCGCAAAGGTTTCAGAAGACTTGCTGACCCTTGATCACAACATTGAAAAATCAATGAGTGCACTTGACCCAGCGCAACGTCTCCTCATTACCGGACATGAATCATTGGGTTATTTTGCTCGTCGTTACGACTTCACTTTGATTGGGGCGATCATTCCTAATCTGTCCAGCAAATCTGAAGCATCTGCCGCTGATATGACTTCGCTTGTTGAGAAGATCAAGACCAACCAAGTACAAGTGATTTTTACCGAACTCGGCACATCGGGCGATGTTGCTGATTCTCTGGCCAAAGATGCGGGAGTTAAAGTCGTTGAAGTTTCAACGCATGTACTTCCCGACGATGGGTCGTATGCAACTTTCATGATGAATCTCGCATCAACAATTGTGACAGCGCTCGAGTCGTAGTACTAATGGGCAATTTCGTCGATCCCTTTCTGCATAACGGATTTATGCAGCGAGCGCTTTTAGCAGGAATTCTTGTTTCCCTCACCTGTGCGATTGTTGGAACTTACGTTGTTCTTCGAGGAATGGCTTTTATTGGTGATGCGCTTGCCCATGGAGTTTTGCCGGGTGTTGCTGGAGCGATGATTTTGGGAATGCCGGCGATGCTTGGTGCCGCAGTTGGGGCTGCGGTCATGGTCGGTGGAGTTGGTTTTATTACCGCTCGTTCAAAACTGTCAAATGACACAGCGATCGGACTGCTGTTCATCGGCCTTCTTGCGCTCGGTGTCGTGCTTGTTTCGAGTTCGAACAAATTGAGCGGCGATTTGGAATCAATTCTGTTTGGTCAATTCTTGGGTGTTGCACATTCAGATCTGCTGGCTCAGGCACTCGCGTTGTTAGTCGTAGTTGTTGTCTCAATACTGTCGGCACGCCCATTTTTGTTGCTCTGTTTCGACGGCGACCTCACGCGTGCGATGGGGTATAAGGCCCAGTGGTACCACCGTTTGATGCTGGTTTTGATCGCCGGAACCGTGGTTGTTTCATTTCAGACTGTTGGTTCGCTTTTGGTGTTTGGCATGTTGCTTGCCCCAGCAGGAGTTGGAGCGTTGCTTGCTAAGCGAATTGGAACGATGATGCTGTGGGCCTCGGTTGTTGGAATTGTTTCTACGTATCTTGGTCTCTTGGCTTCGTACCATTTTTCGTGGGCAGCCGGTGCCTCGGTTGTTTTGACGGCAGTTGCGATCTTCTTCGTTGTGCTGACTTTTGTCTCACTCAAGAAATCAGTTCAGGGCGCGCGGGCATGAGTGAAATAGCAGTTGTCGCCCGCCGATTAAGCGTTGGTTATGGTTCGCATGCCGTACTTTCTGGTGTTGAAGCGTTCTTGAAACCTGGTGGTTCAACGGCTCTGGTCGGATCAAACGGTTCAGGCAAAACTACTTTGTTGCGGACTTTGGCTGGACTTTTGCCAGTCGTTGAAGGTGCCTTAGAAATACTTGGCCGCCCAGTTGGCGACTCATCGCACCGAGTGGCCTACCTCAGTCAGTTTCACCAGAGTGGTTTTGTATTGCCGCTGCGAGCGATCGACGTTGTGCGTATGGGTCGATTTGATCAAAGATCTCGTTTTACGCGTCGAAGTCGAGCAGATGATGTGATCGTGAACGAATCAATGGAATTGTTGAGGGTTTCAGATCTCGCCGATCGGCCGTTGCGCGATTTATCCGGAGGCCAACAACAGCGGGTGTATTTAGCGCAGGTACTCGCCCGTCGATCTGATTTGTTGCTACTCGATGAACCAACGGCCGGTCTCGATGCACCTGGACGCGCTGCGTACATTGATGCCTTAAACTTTGAACGCAGTCGGGGAGCAGCGATTGTGACTGCGACGCACGATGTCGGAGAAGCTTCAACTTGCGACCGCGTGTTACTTCTTGCTGGTCGAGTGATCGCCGATGGTCCACCCAATGTGGTGATGACTCCCGAGAACTTGCTCGAAACATTCGGTATCGGACTCACCAAAGTGGGCGATCAACTCGTGGTCACCGAACACCACCACGACCACTAATCCGGAAATTGTTGTGATTCTGGTGTCATTTCTTTCGGTATAGCCAACTAAAACGACACCAGAATCACAGGGTTAGTGTTCGTCCCAGTGGTCGCCATGGGCCGCGTGTAAGTGCCCGTCGTGTAGGTAATCGATGTGATCTCCATGGGCGACCGCGACATGACCGCAATTCGGTCCGTGTTGATGTTCGTGCTGGGCATGCTCGATACAGCCATCAACGGTGCACTCATCCCAATGGTCATCATGCTGATGGTGCAGATGCCCATCATGCACGTAATCAAGATGATCGTCATGGGGAATTGCCGCATGACCGCAATCAGGTCCATGAACATGTGGGTGATCGTGCTTCACTACAAAATTATGCCACAAGCGGGCTCATTCCGCCGGAAAGGTGTCTCGCAATTCGCGCTTGAGAATCTTTCCTGAAGCATTACGGGGTAGAGGCTCGAGAACAAATGCGATTCGAGTTGGCACCTTGAATCCAGCCAAGTTCTTGGCAACATGAATTCGAACGTCTTCGGCATTCAGGCTCATGCCCGGTTTGAGCATGATGACACAGGCGACTTCTTCACCGAGACGCTCGTGCGGAAGTCCGAAGACCGCACATTCGTGGATTTGGGGGAGCTCATAAATTGAGGCTTCAACTTCGGCGCTGTAGATGTTTTCGCCAGCGCGAAGGACCATGTCTTTGGCACGATCAAGGACATAGACAAATCCGTCTTCGTCAATCTTTCCAAGATCGCCCGAACGCAGCCAACCATTGACAATGGTTTCGGCCGTCGCCTCTGGTCGATTCCAATATCCCCGAATGAGATGCGGACCCTTGAACCAAATTTCACCGATTTCGTCCGCGTCTAAACGCAGACCGTCGGCGTCGCGAGTTTCAAGCTCGAGAATCGGAACTCCGCGGCCAGTTGATGTGGGATGAGAGATGTAATCAGGTCCAGTGTTTTGTGGACCGTAAGCGTTCGTTTCAGTCATACCGTAACCAATACCTGGCTGGCCCTTTTTGAAGTTGTTCGCGACGCGCTTCACCAATTCAGGAGGTGCAGGTGCTCCGCCACCACCCACGCTGTTCAGACTTGAGACGTCATACTTTGAAAAGTTTGGACATTCTAAAAGGTCCCAAGATTGGGTGGGCACTCCAACAAAGTTGGTGATCTGTTCGCGTTCAATGAGTTGCAACGCCCGTTCTGGTTCCCACTTGTACATGATCACAAGTTTGAGTCCACCGACAAAACAGCTCATCATGACCGGAATGCAGCCGGTGACATGGAAGAGAGGTACGACCAAAATGAATGCGGGTACCAAGCTTGGCGCATCGTTCGGGTCTTTGGGATCCTTGGGATAGCGAACATTCGTAATTGTGGTTCGACATGAAAACGCCAAGAGCGCTTGAATAATTGAACGATGAGTGCTGACTGCACCTTTTGGACGTCCGGTAGTTCCGCTGGTGTACAAAATCGTTGCATCGTCATCAGGCGAGATATCAACTGCAGGCATTGCCTCGTCAAGCATGATCGAGTCGTCCCAGGAATCAAATCCCTCGGGTAACGGCTTCTTTGAACGACACACGACTCCGTGTATGCCTAAACGTTTGATTGACTTCGTTGAACGTTCGGCGCGCTCGTCATCACAGAGCAAGACTTTCGCGCCGCAATCTTCAAGGGCAAAGTCATTCTCGTCTTCGGTCCACCAGGCATTGAAAGAAACCGAAATTGCACCAATTGACAAGATGGCCGCAAAAGACATCACCCATTCGGGGTAGTTGCGCATGGCAATGGCAACACGGTCACCCTTTTTTACACCGTACTTATGAACCAGCATTGCCGCAATCGCATCAACATGGTTCATCGTTTGGGCGAACGACCAACGTTCATCTTCATACACAAGAAAAATGGTTTCTCCACGGGTACGCGACATATCAAAAACTTCACGCAAATTGTTTGGAGCATTTTTGAAGGCCGTCACTTCGACGCCGTTAACAAATATCTTGTGAGTTTCAAATGCCGACCCAGGTGCGGTGAGTTGCGCGATGGCCGCTTGATGGCTAATTGACATTGTTCCCCCTATGGCAAGTGCTGGGACAAGAATAGTTCGGATCAGTGCTCGGACATGATTTCGTCGGCGAAGCGGCCCTGACTGATGAGTTCGGCCATTCTTTTCATCGGTACATCGACACGGCGGAAGAAGGTTTGGAATCCTTCGCATAGATAATTTAGCCCAGGTTCACCATCGGGAGTCTCGATCAAGCGGTCTTTTGGACAGCCTCCGTTGCACGCAAAGCGCACATCGCATTGTTGGCACATAGTTGGCAATAACGATTGCTTATTGCGCCCAAATTGAACTTGTTGTGGCGAAGTCACTAAATCAATCATGGGTGTCTGATGAATATTGCCGAGTTTGTAATCGGGTTCGACAAAGTGATCACACGAGTACATGTCGCCATTGTGTTCGAGGGCTAGTGCCGTTCCACAAGTTGGCGCATGGACGCACAAGCTGTACAAGCCCACATGGGCACCAAGAGTGACATCAAAGATCTGGATGAACACTTCGCCGACATCATGAGTGAGCCATTCATCAAAAACCGCGCTCAAGAAGTCGCCATATTGTTTTCCGGTGATTGATCGACTCGTGACGAGGTTGCCTTGTTGGGTGTACAAGATTCGCCGCCGGCCCGGTTTTTCGCTCCATCCTTTTTCGGCGATTTCAAGGTCAACTGGCGTGGATCGTTCAACAATGGGGATGAATTGAATGTGTTTGGCGCCGAGTTGATCTCGAAAGAACTTGTAGACCTCGGTTGGATGATTGGCGTTCGCGGCACTGAGCGAGCACAAGATGTTTGTGTCAACCTGATGTCGCTGTAGTAGTTCCCAGGCTTTGACAACATCGTCGTAACTGCCGCGCCCATCCTTCCAGACTCGATACACATCATGCAGTGACTGAGGACCATCAATTGATAATCCGACAAGAACTGAATTTTGTTTGAGGAACTTTGCCCATTCGTCATCAAGTAATGTTCCGTTGGTTTGCATAGTGTGTTCAATGATCTGCGTCGGACGTGCGTACAGGTTGATCAATTGAATGGCTTGTTTGTAGAAATCCAAACCCATCAGCGTCGGTTCACCACCTTGCCAAGCGACCGAAACCGGACCGTCTGGTTGACTTGCGAGCAACTGCTCGAGGTATGTCTCAAGAGTCTCTTTTGACATACGCATTCGGTCACCGGGATACAACGCATCCTTAGACAAGAAAAAGCAGTAGGTGCAATCAAGGTTGCAAATAGCACCAGTCGGTTTGGCAAGAAGATGGAACGATGCCTGGGTTGGTCGGGCAGGGTTCGCCTGGGTACTAGTCATTCCAAGAACGATGCCACAGAAGCGGATTTGCTGGTGAATCCGCAGGTGTCCCGGGCTTGGCATTGCCGAGCCACAGGGCTAGGTCAAGATCGCGAGCGGGATGATTTGTCTCGCCAATAGTGGTGCCATCGGCGTAATAGATGATGGTCATCACCGAACGCATGACATCGGTGTTATTGGCTGGTGCGCTATGCAAAGTCCATCCCAAATGGAACGTCGCATCGCCAGCCATGAAAGGGCAATGGG
>Ga0194041_10001146_pt1 | contig 11125 bp, 5 predicted proteins | sample JunL449m_MetaG_FD_160082 | JGI IMG/M metagenome (GOLD analysis project Ga0194041, IMG submission 160082) | Anoxic zone freshwater microbial communities from boreal shield lake in IISD Experimental Lakes Area, Ontario, Canada - Jun2016-L442-9m | ecosystem: Environmental > Aquatic > Freshwater >...
CAGCAGAACTACCACAGTCGGCCCCGCCGCCTCCAGTTCCGCCACCAAGCAGAGCGTATAAAGTAAAAGCACCCAACCTGGTGTCTGTTCCATCAAGTCCACCGAAATCACGAGTAATCATCTTCATGTTTTTATGTTTATCGTCATAACTATTCATGACATATGGTGAACCCTCATAGGGTTGTTTGTCGGCACTAAAACCAAGCGAAGCAGCCTGTGCTGCGTATACATTTGCTCGTCCGTTATATCCAAAAAGAGCATCTTTCATTGCATCGGCTTCGGGGCTAGGAACATTAACTGGTTTTTTAACAACTCCACCAGAAGCTTTGCTTATAAGCTCTTCTGCGGCATATTCAGCCGATTGTTCTATACTTTTCGGTGCTCCATGAGGATAACTTGCAAATTGACTTCCACCTCCTCCAATAGGATTACCAGCCTGTAGGTCTTTACTGGGACTGTTCCCTGCTTCTCGATAATGAATTGCTGCTAAAGCCTGCCAGGGCACCTTTGTTTTATTTGCAGCCGCTATGTAATCCGGCTTTAACTTGTTGATAGCCGCTAAAACGTCACTAGGAATTTTTCCACTAGCTGCAGCTGTTTCGCCGCCGTCATTAGCTCCGCACTGACAACCATCTGTGCTCGTCGCAGTAGCGTCTTCCCCTGCGAGCGCCTTGCCGATTTCGTCTATTTTACTTTGATCAACTGAGCCTTTGAGTTGTTTGTTTGACCCAGGAAAAACAGTGTATTCAACACCCGAAGTTACCCCTCCACTAATACCGCTTGGATTGATACCCAGTGCCTTTGCTAGCGCCACAGATCCTTCTCCGTGCACCTGGTCTACAGCCTGCCAATTGTCTCCGTAAACAGCATAAGCTGTTTTGTCTTTGTATTTGACTAGAGCAACATCACCCAGCTTAAGACCCTTATTGCTAGCCCAGGTTGAAGCTAGGGCAATATAATTTGTTTCATCAGCGTTTAGTTTGCCATTGGCATATGAAGTTCCATTTTGGTGGTATTTATCTCCGCGACCCGGGCCTATGCCGTCATTATCTATTGCCATGCCCGCGCTGAACCTAACCCCATTAGTGGCTTTTTTGTAATTATTGGTATTGGATTTATTTGTTACGGAATCGAAAACTAAATTAACTAATAGATCAATATCAGATTGCTTTTGAGGGTGTACTCCCTCTTCAAAGCTTTTATAATTGGGGCTTGTTTTTGCCTTGTTGAACCAGTCAATTATCGAACCATTAGCTCCTAGGCCATCTGATATAGCTTTATTTACGCTTCGCATCACACCATCTGATTTATTGGAGTCAGCCACATTTACCCAATAAATAGGCGCACTGCTATTGGTCTTTTTAATAGCTTCTGTGACCTGTTCTACGTTTTTTTTGATTGACTCTTTAGAGTTGTCTTCGTCGTTTGTTCCTAGAGCAATAACTATAGTTTTGGCAGCTTTAATTTTACTAGAATCTTGCTCGACTTTTCTCAGGCCTCCCGGATTAGGGTTGTTTGCAACAATGTGCCGACTGACTAAACCGTCAACACTAGGTGAGTAATCTTTGAACTTAGCCTCATATGTTTTTTTAGCAATGTCTGTTATTGAATCACCCATTATGTAAACAGGTCCAGAAAAAGTTCCCTTACTGGCACTTGTATCTATTGAACACGCGTCGGAAACCCAATTTGGCCAACTAGTAAGGGCTTGGAGTTCAGAATCTGGGAGAGGTTCGGCTAATACTGGTATGGCCACGTGACTAAGAATGAAACAAAAAATAACCAAAGTGCAGACAAGTCTATTTAGGTACTTCATTAACACAACAATCAGTCCTCCACCTGTATGTGTTGATGGTGGCAGGCGTCGTCAAACACACTAAAGCCACTCAAGAAACTAAAGTCTGGGTGGCACTGTTTTTGACCAAAACCGGTAGATTTAGGCATAAATGTTGCAATATCATTATCGAATTTTTTGGCTTTGGAAAGTTTATCACCAGACCAGTTATCGCTAGCCCCTGGACCTATAAAAACACCATCAATATAGTTGAAGTCAATTGCTTTGCCCTTATGGTGGTAACTTTGTGGGTTAGAGGCATGGTCGCTACATATGGCCGATATAACATAGGTGTGATTCATTTGGGATAGTTTTAACATCATTGATAAAAGTTTAGGACTCAAGGCATCAACATTACAGGAGCCTCCCTTGATGCTTTGACCTGATGCTGTTTTTTGGATGTCAGGACAATTAGCCGCCTGATTATTGCAAGATATTTTGCCACTTTGAATATATGTTTTTAGCTGCGTCGCTAGTTGTTTCGAGTCTCCACTAGGTAGCGCCCCGTCGACACTAGTTTGGCTGTTCGAACCGTTCAGGTGTTTTTTGTCGTCATCGCTGAGTAAACTTGAGTCAAGAGCGCCGCCCATGTTCGAAACAGCATTTTTGATTAATAAGCAGGCACTTGGAGCGTTGTGCACGGGCATTCCTGTAGTAGGATTAGAGGTTTCGGCTGACGCATCCTGCCATTTTTTAATTTCCTCTGTGCAATTATGTTGGTCCCAATATGCTTCTGGGTCATCTGGCATTGCGTTTTCGGGATATCCAACGGTCCCTATATTGAAGACATCCACTGTATTCTCTGACGCAGCGGCAGATGTATATTTGTATCCAAAAATATTTCCAAACGCGCTAAACAATCCACCTAGTGGGTTGCTCATAAGACTAGCAAAACTGCTCTGCGCAGAAGACTGATACTCAAAAGGCACTGCCATAGCCACTCGCGACACTAGAGAATAGTTACTTTCAGTGTTGAAAATCCTGGCATAAAACGGTTGCTGTTTGAATTGATCCAGTTCGTCTTTTTGTTGGTTATTAATTACGTCTGCAACAAACTTCTTGTCGACTTTGCCGCAACCCATTTGCGTGCAAGCATCATTCCCTGCCACATTCGCTCCAGCCGCCATCATATTAAAGGTTCGTCCTCCACTCATATTTGCAGCAAAGGGATTAGGGATTAACTCGTTTGTGATAGTGTCGGATAAATCTTTTATAGCATTACTGATAGGGTCCTTAAGGTTACAATAGGCTCCCGATATAGGGAGAGCATATTCAACGGGGGTGCCACAAGTAACGTCTAGAGCTTTTACGGCTAAGCCAGCCCCCTCACCAATTAGAGCGTAGCCTTGCCTTAATATCCATCCAGCACTGTTGTACCAAATTTCTGAAGGCCCAACTATAACTTGAGCCCATGGCTTGTTTAGGAAGCCATTCAGTGAATCTAAGGGTCCAACCCCTTGTCCAAGCTTTTCTTCTGAACAAATAAGCTGACCTTTAGGCACAGGCTTGCCGTTGTTGCAAACATAGCTTGGATTATTTGCTTGGCCTGTACTGTTTGATGCAGCATAGGCAGCAGGACTTAAAGGATTTAAATATGCATTTTTTGTAGTGATTGCATTTTTCCCGCCCATTATCGCACCATAAAGTGGCGCCTGTTCTGCTCCCGCAACTCCACCTACAACCGTATCTTGATCGTGGGCTTCACCAACACTCAGCTTAGAAGTTTTCTTGTCAAAATTTGTATTTTTACTATTAGGCCCGAGAGAGCTTACAAAAGAGCCAACTTCTGCAGCGTCTTTGTGTCCAGTATGTATTTCATCTGCATAGGTTCGATATTGCATATAAAGGCTTACTGCAGCAGGAGCATTGCTTAGATAAATCAGTTTCCTTACAGTAGGACCAGCTTCTTTTGCAGTGTGTACAACAGTAGAGAACATGTCTATCCAGCCTATAATAGGAATGGCCTTAGACGATATTTTCGCCGCTGTTTCTCCTAAAAGATCGCCAAGGACTTTTTTGGCCAACCATTTCTTAAAGCCATCTTCTTCGATTCCTTTTTTGATTTTAAGTTGTTTTTTAACATCACCAAACTCACCAGCTCCAGACTGCATTTTAGCTCTTGTTTCTCCTTCGAGTTGCGACTTGGGCTCTCCTTCGGTAGCTGGATCGGTAGCTGGATCGGACGGCTGGTCTTTTAATTTTTCATCACACGTTCCAGAGAGCAGACAGGCCATAACAATACTGAGGTTAGCATTTCTCGGCGTTATTACTCTCTCGATTAATGTTAATTTAGCGGCCAATTTGCGCTCTACTTTGAATTCGTCGAAAGTGTCATGTGCCCCATCAAAAATAATATGCCTAATAATGCCATATTTTGTTTCCAGCAAGCGCCCTATACGGAATCGGTACATAACCTGGTACCACTTAGTGTTATCTCTAATAATCTGTCTAGATGCCAGTTTAAACTCTCTTTTGCTCTTAAACTCTCTTTCTATCTGTTGTCCTCTTGGACCTATGTCGACGCCATTGTTGTGCCATTCTACGTGTTTTATTTTCCAGGTGTTACCCTCTCTTTTAAACTCTATACCTTTGTCGGCAAGTTTGTTCTCTAGTTTGTTGTTGCTCCAGGCCGTATACATCCTTGTTACGGGATTAGTAGAAGACTTATTGACTACGGCAACGCATTTTCTGCTGATAGTCGAGCCGCATTTGTTGTATCCTGGCAAAACTTTATTTTTTATATAACTTTTCATCATGCGGTCACTCATATTGCCCATGGCATCTTCGCTGGTTGCAAAAAATCTTTTTTCGAGGTTTTTAACCACATGTTCTATTTTGAGGGGGATTATTAGCATAAACATGCCGAAGAGCATAGTGAATATCGTGGCAATAATGCCTGCTCCAGCAGCAGACTTTTTCTTGTTACTTTTAAACCAATTAATTGAGTTTTTTGCAAGAGAGGTTGCAGCGCCAGCAAGACCGCCTGGTCCAGCCACCGCCGAAGCTACGGCTTTTGCTCCATCGGTCGCAGACTTGGCAGCGTCAGCTGTTTTCTTGGCAGCACCTCCGGGGTTGTATAAACTGCCGTCTTTTTCTTGATTTTTAACCTTGTCTAAGCCACCCGAATCGCCATAGTCAGAACCTGCCTTATTGTCTTTGTCGTCGTATACTCTTCTGCTAGGATCCATAGTTTTAGCTCGGAGGATTGTTGCCGTATTCCATGGCACTTCCAGGAGCAAGCCTGTTATTTAGATCAATACTGCCCTTGTTATTTTGCAGGTCTACTTCTCCGCTTTCTTCCATTTTATTTATTTCCGCAACATCATCAGGCCTTGTCGTAATAAGCTCAGTTTCGGTCGGACTTGCTACCACCTGAATGTGTACGTGGCTTTGACCGGCAAAGAACAGACCCTGGCCAACCGGGAATTGGCTGAGGCGTTTTCTTTCCTCGTCAGTTAGCTTGAATACTTCACCCAGCACATCAACGGCGCTTGGAGACTGTTTGAGCAAGAACTGCATAGAGGCGTTAGCCACAATAGCACGACCCATCCTAGAACCCATAAAGTCTTCAACGTCTTGAGTGATTGTAGTAATACCAAGATTATATTTCCTAGCCCTCTTAGCAAGACTAAACAAAAAGCTAGCCGAATCTTCGTATTTCATAAGTTGCCATGCCTCGTCTACGATTAGCATTCTGCGTTTTTGGTCGGCTTTGGTCTTGTTCCATATAAAATTCAAAACAATATACATTGCAACCGGCCGTAATTCGTCTTCCAGGTCTCGTAAATTGAAAACTACAAGCGCGTTGTTAATATCTACATTGCTTTGCTGACTAAAAATACCCGCAAATGTGCCAGTAGTATATTTTCTAAGTCTTTGCGACAGTTGAGGTCCTGTGCCTCCACTATGCAACAGCACATCATATAGGTCACTTATTGTAGGAGGAGTAGAAGTATGAGTTAGGGGGTCGTTGGTTATGCCTGCTTTTGCGTATGTGGCAATAAGGGCGGCGTCCAAATCAGCCTCTTCATTGGGTGAAAGAGCCGGCATTCCTCCGCCTCCTTGTATCTGTGCAGTTGCGCCACCCATCATTAGTCTTAAGAGACCATGAAGTGTTATCAAAACACTGCGAAGTGCGTTGTCAGCCTCTTCATTATCAACAACTTTTGGCAGTTCAAAAGGATTGATCCTGGTAGAAGAGTTTAGGCTAAGCCGCACATAAGCACCGCCGACAGCTTCACTCATTCTTTGATATTCGTTTTCAGGGTCAATGATAAATACTTCGGTGCCAAACATCATGCTTCTTAAAGCCTCAAGTTTAACAGTGAAGCTTTTGCCTGCACCAGATTTAGCAAAGACAACAGCATTGCTGTTTTCCAGGCTGAACCTGTCGAATATAACCAAGCCCGAATTGTGCATGTTAATTCCATATAAAATTCCATTTTCTTGAGTAAGATCGGCACTAGTGAACGGAAAACTAGTACTTAGTGCGCCCGTGCTCATGTTTCGGCGAATTTGTAGCTGATCGGATAGTTGAGGAATTGTACTATTAAAGCCTTGCTCTTGTTGAGAAGTGGCAGGTTTGGTGTAGATAAGCTGCTGTCCGAGCATTGATTCTACTTTGTGACTGATAAACTCAAGCTCGTCTTGGCTTTTACCAAAAACCGTAAAATATAATCCAAAACGGAAGAATCTTTCTTCGCCAACCTGCAATTTATCCCGCATTTCTTCGGCATCTGTTACGGCCGCTTCTTTGCCTGGGTCGCGCACTTTGCCCTTTTCGTTGTCCAGCTGAATGCCTGCTTCTAGTTGAGTAACTTTTTTCTTAAGGTTTTCCAACACAACCCTGCTTTCAACAGGGTAAATGTACATGCTAAGATCAACAATTTCATCGAGATTTATTAGTCCCCCTAGCCACCCGGTGTAAACCTCTCTGGGGTAGCCGTATACATAATATGTACGGGCATACATTGTGCCAAGCTGGAAAAAACTTGCAGAATATTCAATGGAACTAGGGGCTATAAAGTCCCGTAGAGCAGTAATTCCACCCTGAAAAGCCGATTGAACTTCTTGCTTTTCAATGGCAGCTTGGGCTTGTTGCAGGGCAACAGGATCTGTGACTACCGCTTTTCTTCCAAACATTACTGCTGACCTCCATTGGGGCCAAGAGTCGGCGCCGGACCACTTGCTCTAGTTATTACGTCAGTTGACACACCGCTCAAGTCTTTTAGTTTTTGCCTGGTTGCCGTATCGGGATTATAGGAATCATAATATAGTTCGATTAGCTCCTGTGTGTCCAAGGGCAAGCCCTTCACGCCACAGGCCAATAAGCCGTTCAAAACTGCCTGTACCCTATTGCGGAGCTCTGTTTTGGCGTTTTCTAAATCAAACTCAGTAATTACTACTTTGTTCTCGGATGGTTTAAAAATGTTTGTAATTCCTGTCAAGAAATTTTTACTCTCCTTGAGCGGTTGCTTGTCATCTTCTTTAGGATAAAAAGGGATTATTACATAGAAATTTTTGTCCATAATATTGGAGTGCTCACTAAGATTTGCCATATAGTCCATATAGTCCTCCATAAGAGTTGCAAGTAGCATATTGTCTTGTCGTCTGCGTCTTTCATCAAGTTTTTCAATGTAGGGTTTTATATCTATTTTTTGAGAGCGCATGAATATTTGGATTGGAAAATATAGAGAATTCAAAAACCCTTGATAACTAAATTCAACCGCTTCTTGCTCCTGGGCACTCATTAAGTCAAAATTAATGCTTTTTACCATTACAACTGATCGAAACGATCCGTCCATCATAATCACCAGTCCGTCTCGAACCTCTGCAATTTGAAGTACATTTTGAGTGCTATTGGTGTTTATTTTTCCACCACCCCCTTGCACGGGGTTAGGATTTGGCATACTGCCTCCAATAGGCACAGGGGGCGCCTTAACGTTATTGTCCGAATTGTTTGAGGTTTGCTGATTTTGATTATTTGGATTCATTTTTTGTTCCCACCATTTATTATATTTTAACACTAGCAGAGCTACTGCAGGTCAATGGTGACCTCCTGATTTTGTTTAGAGGCTTGTCGAGCAATCGTAGATATATTAAGATCGTTATTTTTGGCCAGTTCAATTAGTGCTGGGTTTGGGGGCGCAATTTTTTTGACAGGCGCAGGTTGGCTTGAGTCAAACCGTTGAAGAGTGTGCATATTGCTGGTCGAAGGATCTGCCGGTTTACTAACAGCAGAAGATTGCACAGTACTGGAGCTATCAAACCACTGCTTGTCGGCAGAAGGCTTGTCTGTTGTAGACTGCTCGTCGGGTTGTTGGAGAATTTTCTCTAAATCCTGTCTTTTTGAAACACTCTGAGTGTCTAGCATTTGATCAAAGTGATTTGCTAATGGCCCAGCATCTTCATCGAACATATCCGTCGTGGTATTTTCCACCAAGTCAGCGTAATCAGTTGCAGTTTCAACATCCAACAACCTGCCGTTCTGCAAGTCTTGATTAGGCTCAGCATGTTTAACAGCCCAGCCCCTGCTGTCTAGTGTATTAGCAAGCGCTTTTAGTCGGCTTTGAACATCACCCTGACTCATTTCTTTTGTTAGGTGTTTTTCGACTTTTCGAGGAGCATTTACGGTAACTAGGTGTTTAATGCCGTTCTGATCCCAAATCCTTTTTCGGGGCTTGAATAAAAAGCGTATTTTAGCCATGGCCCAGACTTCTGTCGGCTGGTCTTTGCCAAAAGGAAATGCAAAAAACCCTGTAACCAGAGCTGGCGGAATAAATACTGGCAATAAAATCCACATTTTTTTACTAACACCAAGAAAAACAAAATACATACAAAACGCAAAAACTAGGAAGAATATAAACTGCTTCAAAGACAACGGACCAAGTATGTGATCTTCTGCTTCTATGTCTTGTATTAATTTATAACTACCCATTATGAAGGTCTCCAACCTGCGCCAGCTCCACCTGGTTGCAAACTGTCTAGGGCGCCCTGAAGATTTTGTTTCGAAAGATCGGTTGCCTTCGTGTTTGCCTCCCTAGAACTGTCTCTAAGAGCAGCAAGTCTATCTACCGCAGCTTGTCTTTCAGGCAGGGGTCTTGTCGTGTCTGATGCTGTCTGATGCAGGTCACGTACAATTGCCTTGATTGATGCTGGTCTCGAGCCAAGAATTGCCTGCGAGTCATGTTCTTGAAAAATATTTCCCACATTGCCGCCATGGCCCAGGTATAAGTCGCCATTTTGCTTTGCATTGTATTTAAATCCGCCCTTAAGTTTATCAGGATTGGTGCTGACTGCATCAGCGGATGTGCTTAGCAGACCATCCAAGCTTGTTGCACTTACTCCTGAATCACTAGCTCCTTGGGCAGCAGCACCTAGCTGCATTGCGGCTCTCGTATTTTCGTCATTAAATCCTAGATTTGCCGCTTCATCTTCTGCAGACTGCCACTGTTCTTGGATATTTCTTACGGTATCAACGTCCGCCACTCCTCCATTTGCTTGCACGTGCTTATCTATTGCAGCTTGTTGTAGTGTTGCCCTTGCCCTCCTAGCTCCGTCCCTGCTGCCACCAGCAAGGGCTTGAATTGCTGATGCTTCTGGGTTCATGCTTAAGTCCTTGAAGTCATCCTCTTGGGCTCGTTTCCTAGCTGCTGCCTCTTGCTTGGCTTCTATAGCTCTTGCTCCCCTACTGCCAAATCCGAATCTACCCTTGCGTCCGCTAGCTAGTCCTGCTGCCCGCCTGTTGACAGATGCTGGCACCCACGGATGACTGCCACTTGCAAGTTTGCCCATGTTCATGCGACCGCGCTTTCCGGCGGCGCCAGTTGCCATGCCCGTCAATGGCTTGGCCACTCGCTTGTTGAGTAGGCCGGCGGCGCCGGCAATAACGCCACCAGCGAACTGAAAGCTGAAAGGTATTAAATAAAAAGGCGCAAAAATACCAATAACTTTCAGGAATTGGCCAAGTGTTTGGTCGGGAATAGCCCGACCTACTGTGTAAGAAACTATATTACCAAGTGCAAACAAAAGAGCAACTATCGGGAAAATCAGCAATGTTCTAAATAGTAAGCTCCACCATTTTTTGAAGTATTGTTCGGTATTTGGTAAGCACCAAAGTGCGAAGGCTACAGGAGCTGTGTAAACCAAGAGCATTATTAATCCCGATCGAATCATTAAGACAACTACGGTTATAAAAAAAACTAGCAATGTTGGAACTAGTATTATAGCAAGTAACACCCATTCAAAGGCTGCTACTGCTGCTCCCAGCGCTACGAAGGTGCCAACGAATGCAGCTGAGCCTTTTACGTAATTGCCGGCTGTTCCACCTGAAAGCACAGAATTATTATTGAAATTCAACTGTTTGGCGCTATCAGGAAAAGGTGCCTGTAAAAGATTTCCCAGCCCCGCCCCAACAACGTTTGTAACATCTATGCCAAAAGCCACAATGTATATTGAAAGGTTGATTAAAATGGCACCAATTAACAGCCTAGGCAGTATTTTTTTGACTGTATATGCATCAATTAATCCACCCCCAATTGATTCACCGAACACCACTACCAGCAAAACAATTATTAGAAGTACGTTACCTATCAGGCGAAAATTGGACCATATTTGGTAGGTTTCTTTATAGGCATTTTTGTCATTATTTCCACCCTGCCCAGGGAGTGGTATTGGTGGCACAACCAGCAAAGGATAGATCAATTCGTTGTAAGTAGTGTCCAAAACAGAACCAAGAATCGAAACCACTGGGCAAACAATCCAAGCAAAGGGGTTAGCGGCCGAACTGGCCGTGCAGTCGGTGTCTGAATTCAGGGTGCCATCATTGTTGGTTATAGCAACAATTTTTACCGGTGCCGCTAGAGTGCCAGTAATATTGGTTTGGGCGCTAGCTTTTTCGGGCATTAAAGTAACAGCCATTGACGCCACAATAACAGATGTCAGCAATAAGAAAACAAAACGCTTCATAACTCAATTTATAATACCATAAGCTTTTACTTATCAACAGATACAAACACCAACATAAGCAACTTGCTATTATGCTTTGATTGTTCGATAATAATTACTAACCATGAAAAATAATAAAAAACCGAGCACCATAAATGTTTGCCAAAAAAACTAACATAAGGCTACTGCTAGCTTCACTACTTGTTGCCTTTAGTTTTACTACTATTACGGCCTCAACTGTTTCGGCAGCCAGCTACCCCGCACCTTTAGGAAATTTTGCCGCCAATGTTTGTGGAAAAAACGGCATGAAGACCACTATCGACATAGGCTGTAAGGGCAAGGGCA
>Ga0194041_10001147_pt1 | contig 11120 bp, 12 predicted proteins | sample JunL449m_MetaG_FD_160082 | JGI IMG/M metagenome (GOLD analysis project Ga0194041, IMG submission 160082) | Anoxic zone freshwater microbial communities from boreal shield lake in IISD Experimental Lakes Area, Ontario, Canada - Jun2016-L442-9m | ecosystem: Environmental > Aquatic > Freshwater >...
GCTACGTGCTTCGCTCAGCCAATGCGCCAAGTGTCAACTCGTTCGGGTAGATCTCGCAGCCGGCGCTTGCCCTTTGCCACAGCGCCAGGACAGTCGCTCGCTCCATCACCGGTGAGCAAAACTGACCCAGGCTTGGCCTTGTCAACGAGACGCGCAGCAAGGTTCACAGTCGACCCAAAGTAATCGCCATCGCGACTCAGGACGGACCCGTAGGCCACTCCCGCTCGAGCAGTCTCCAAGATCGGGTCGTTACCCACACGGTGGATTAACTCTGTGGCCACTTCGGATGCGCTCAGAATCTCGGGTGCAAGGAACATCACCTCGTCGCCTATGTACTTCACGACGCGGCCACCTCTCGCAACCGTAAGTTCAACGGACCACTCCTCAAATCGCGTGAGTGCAGCAGCCATGGCGTCCATGCCGAGATTGGCAGTGGCACGTGTCGAGCCAGTCAGATCGACAAATCCCACGGCCGCCAAGCGCGGTTGTCCGGGCGGATTGGTCAACCGATCCATCACCAGATCGAACTGCAATTTCGACAGAATCTGCAGCGCCATCGGCACAATCTGGAATGCTTCTACGGCATCGAAAACCTCGAGGGTGTAAGCGTCCCCTTCGGGTATCAGAGCCTGGTTGCTATCGGCTCGTTCCGTTAGCGAGCGACCAAAAACGCTCATCGAGGCTTCGGCCACCGAGGCCATCGCTGCCCCGATCACTCGAGCAAACTGCAACACGGGCTCCACTCCAAAAACTTCCATCCCGCGCGCAAATCCTTGGAAAGCCTCAATTTCTTCTACCCGGCAGAGGGCAGCGTCTGCCGGGTCCGGTAGTCCCATGAGCATTCTTGCTCTCCGGCAAAGTTCCACATCAAGTCCGCTACGAACAGCTAGCTCGCTAATCGTAATCAGATCATCATGGCTCCAGAACAGGCTCTGCCTGAGCAGCGGTACTGCAGGGGAGATCATCTGATCTGAGGCATCAAAACTCAGCTCTTCAACATCCTCCACATCTGCGCCCGCTAGCAGCAGCCGCAGCTTGATCTTGTTGCGCAAAGCTTGGACTTCGTCTTCGACCACGGTGCTAACGCTAGTTCTCTAACGCTTGGGCGGCAGGGTCAAATTGCAACCGCTCGCAGGGGTTGACTTGCCTTACTGAAGGGTGCCACGCAACAAGCTATGTCCGGAATGGTCATGTGTTCCGTTTTGTTGCAACGAGATATCGACCACCGGGTACACGGCCGTATCGATTGAAGCGGGGATCGTCACTTCGGTACTTCCGGTCATTGGGCCTAAGGACTGCGGCTTTGTTACCTGAGGGTCAACGAGCCACAACTCATAATGCGATCCGACAGGGGCTGCTGGCATGTTCTCGGCAGTCACAACGAGGCGCTCCGAATCCCCTGATCTCAGGAGTTTCGCTTGGGCAGTGGCGGGTCCTTCGAGAACTGTCAAATCGGCGCTTGCCACGAGCTCAGTGCCGGTTCGTGAGGAATCCACCATCTTGATGCCAACTGCGCCGCCCACGACGAGGAGTACGACAGCAGCAGCCGCAAGGAAGAGTTTCTTGTTGCGATTGCGGTGTTCCGAAAGCACGACCACTGTTGGCACAGACTGAGACTCGGCTGTGGAAACGCGTGCCTCGATGCCGGCCCACAGATCGGTTGGTGCACTCGTCAGCTCAAAGTCCGATTCAGTCAGGCTGTGTCCAAGCGAAATCAGAGTTACGTATTCAGCTTCCTCGAGGTCGGGATCAGTGAAGTCTTCAGGCATCTTGGTACCCCTCGAGTTGGCGTCGGAGTCGTTCGAGGCTTCGGCGGATATCACTTTTGACCGTACCGAGTGGTACGTCACAACGTTCGGCAATCTGTGCATGGGTGAGATCTTCAAAGAACTTAAGTCTGACCATTTGTTGTGCTCGTGCCGGTAAGTGCTTGATGGCTGCTGCGAGGAGCATGCGCTCTCCTGTGAGCGAGATGGCTGCGTTCTCGGTTGCGGTGCGGAGGTCAGCCTGAAAGCCTCCGTCAGAAAATCCTGTGCTGTCGGCACTGGCCACCTCCCCAGATCCGGTCATGTCGATACTGATCGGCTTGCGTCCGTCTGAGCGGAGGATATCGATCACTTTGAATCGTGCGATACCCATCAGCCAAGCAGGCAAGGTTCCAGATTCAGGACGGTATCGCTCACGGGATTTCCACGCTGCTAGGAAAACCTCTTGGGTTGCGTCTGCTGCACGAACGGGACCGAGTGAGCGGGTGCAGAACGAAAAAACTAATGAACCATGGCGGTCGTAGATCTCTTTGAGCGCAGTTTCCTCTCCGTTTGAGAAAGCAGTAATGCAAGGGTCGTCAACCTGCAGCGATGATTCAATGGGACGATCAAGCACAGACTCCATAGCCGATAGTTCGTCGCTCGGCGGGTGAATGGATGCATCATTTTTCTCAACCCACTTTTCGCGCTCGTTTCGCGTCATAAGGGGGAGCCAACTATCGGGACCATCTCGTTAGTCTCCCAACGTTGAGCGCAACGCGCCACTGCTCAGCTGACTTGAGGTGAACTACTCAATGAAGATTCTGATTCATCGGGGTCATCCAGACTGCGAATAGTTCGCATTGCCCCGGTATCGCTCAGCACAGCCATCGTCATAGCAGCAAATGCAACACCTACAAGGAGGCCTCCTGGGCCACGAAGGCTAAACCCGATCATCGCCGCCAGCATGGTTGGGAAGATGCCGACCGGGACGGTGGCAGCGTCAATTTTACGTTGAACAAAGAGGGCGGTCAGTAGTTGCAGAACAATTGCGCCAATGAGTACCACAAGGGCTTGTCTTGGTCCGTTCAATAAGGCGAGCAGGGCTAGCGGAAGGGCCCCGGCAAAAATTCCGACGTAGGGAACAAATGCCAAGAGTGCGGCGATTACTGCGAGCAGACCAGGTAAATCGATTCCAAGACTCGTGCTAATCGTAAAGCTCAGCAACAGAATCGCCAGACTCTGAAGTGCCATAAATCCCATGTACTTGGCGCTGCTCGAATACGCGAGTTTTAAGACCCAGCGAATGGGGTCCCGCTTAGTCTCGGGTGCGAGTTCGATTGCCCCATTGACCATGGTGGGGCCAGTGAAAATAATCATGATGGTCAGAATCCACACGATAAAAACTGCTGATGCGCCCTCTCCTACACGGGATGCGATGCCTCGTAGGTCAGCATTTCGAAAGCGCACCTGATCAGTGACCTCAGCAGCGAACCGCTCGATGTCATCAGCAATCTGCAATTTCTTAATCAAACTCCCCACGCCATTCGTGCGCTCAAGGTCTCGCACCGCGGCGGGAACGCTGTTTTGAAACTTCGCCGACTCACCTTGTAATTCCTTCAGCCCAACGGCTGCGAGTGCAGACACAGAGAGTGCAAGCAGCGCCGTGATGATCAGGATGGCTGCGGTGTTCGACATATGTCGATGTAGCTTCTGAACAACTGGCCAACTGAGCGCCGCAAACACGCAGGCCTCTACAAACCAGACCAGCGTGGTGGCTGCCCGCAGCGCCACGGTGACTACGAGCAGGTAAACGCCCACAAGAGCAACGGACCTCAGAATAGAGCGTGGCGAGATGTGCAGAGAGGTATGTGCCATTGAACTGTTCTCCGTCTGGGCGTAGTTCCCACACTTGCTGGAGTGCAGATTCTAAGGTTGCGAGATGTCTACGGAGCGTGACCCTCACCGAACCGGTGACACGCAACGAGTCAAGCCAGACCGGCTCACCGTTGATTTGGCTGATCAGAGTGTTCTCGTGCTGCTGATCTCGCTCACGGTGCTCGTCGTTATATGGGGCACGGTTCGTGCGGCCTCGGGGGCAGTGACCCTGGTGGTGGTAGCCCTCTTTGTAGCAATGGCGCTCGACCCCGTGGTGAACGCAGTGCAACATCGCGCCAAATTAGGTCGAGCACCATCAGTTGTTCTGGTGCTGTTTTTCGGGCTCGTTCTCCTGCTGGCATTTATTGCCATAGCAGGACCACAACTTGTCAAAGAGTCATCCAACTTGCAGCGGCAGCTCCCCAAGACGGTCGCCTCGCTCGGTGATTTGCCACTGATTGGACACTCCATCCAATCTGCCGACTTGCCAGGGAAAGTGACCGATGCGCTTGACTCGATTTCGGCGCGATCGCACCATGGCGGTGGGCTTCAAGTGGGTGGACTGTTGAAGTCCGTCTCATTTGGACTCGGAGCGGTAGTGCTCGCGCTGTTCCTCATGGCAGGAGCGATGCTCGAGGGTCCGCGTCTTGTGGGGAGCATGCGCTCGGCACTCCCCGCTGGCAACCGAGAATCTGCCGATGGGATCGGAAGGGTGGTCTACCAAGTGCTCGCAAAGTACTTTGCAGGAAGCTTGCTCGTGGCCGTATTAAACGGAATCTGGACGGCAAGCGCTGCACTCCTTGCAGGGGTGCCCCTCAGCCCGCTCCTCGGGGTCTGGTCTGCTCTGACTTCGCTGATTCCGCAGATCGGAGGCCTTTTGGGTTTCAGTTTGGTCTTTGTGGTCAGTCTGACTGCCGGGGTTGGCCCGGCAATCTTTATGACCGTTGCGTTCTTGATCTTCATGCTGTTCACCAATCATATTTTAGTGCCGCTCGTAGTTGGCAAAGCCGTCAGATTGTCTCCTCCAGTCACGATGCTGGCAGCTATTGGCGGATTCTCGGTGGGTGGAATCGTGGGAGCGCTCTTTGCTGTACCAACCTTTGGGGCGATCAAAGCTGTGGCCATCTACTTGCGCGACGGAGAGGTTCATCAGCCCGAGGAAGAGGTTGAGGAGAAGCGTCCGAGCATGGTGTCGCGCCTCAAAGACCGGTTCGCTCACACCGCTGCCTAAGCACCGATCTCAACGAGATAGTCGTGATCAACCCGTTTCGTAATGCGCCTGACCCCCTATAGGGGGTCAGGCGCATGACAAAGCGCAGGGGGTGGCGCTTGTTGATGGCTGGGGTTTGCGGATGGGTAGGGTTTGAGGATGGATATTGAGAATCTGTTTTCTGTAGAAGGCAAAGTTGGGGTGGTGACTGGCGGGTCACGAGGGATCGGCCGCATGATCGCCGAGGGTCTTGTGCGTTCTGGGGCCAAGGTCTACATCTCGTCTCGTAAAGCGCAGGTCTGTGAACAAGTTGCCCAGGAGTTGTCTGCACTTGGGTTCTGCGTGGCGTTGCCCGCTGACCTATCAACTGCTGAGGGCGTGAGCGGGCTGGCCCAAGCAGTCAAAGCTCGTGAGGATCAAGTTGATATTTTGATTAACAATGCAGGGGCAACTTGGGGTGCGCCGCTGCTTGAGTACCCCGACGAGGCGTGGGACAAAGTGCTAGCCACCAATCTGAAGGCCGTGTTCTCTCTGACTACCGAACTGATGCCACTGCTCAAGAAATCTGCACGCAGCGATGACCCAGCCCGCGTGATCAATATCGGTTCTGTTGATGGTATTCGTGTTCCCGAAACCGAGAATTATGCGTACTCGGCCAGTAAGGCTGCAGTCCACATGCTGACTCGCCAACTAGCGCACCGCCTAGCTAGCTCACACATCACCGTGAACGCGATTGCTCCCGGGCCGTTCCCCTCAAAGATGATGGCCTTTATTCTTGATGCTGAAGGCGGAGAAGAGATGGTGTCCTCGGGGGTTCCCCTCGGCAGGATTGGCACCCCCGAAGACGTTGCAGGAACCGTGCTGTATCTGTCCTCACGAGCCGGGAGCTACATAACCGGTTCGATCATTGCAGTTGATGGCGGTATTTCAACTCGCGGCTAAGGCCAGAGCGACGCAGGGTTGTGGGCGCTGTGAACGCCCTACATCCAAGGGTCATCAGCAAGACCAAGTTCGGGCCACGGGCCTGCAGCTATTGGCTGGCAGTTTCCCCAACCAACCCCGCCACCCACGGGGTCGATCACCCGAACTGCTGTGTCGCGAATCTGATGCAAACGCCGGGCTGTCTGTGGGTCGCTGCAGTCCTCGAAGCGTTCCCCATCTAGGTGGAACTCACCTCGCCACTCGCCGTGATGGTGGCCGTCCAATCCAAAGTACAAACCAGCGCCCAGTTGCACACCCGTGTCGCCAAGGACCTCAATCTGAATGGGTCGTTGACTGCCATCTTGCATGGTGCCCATGACGGTGCCGCCGAGCAGTCGGCGGTTCTGCGGATCAAACCTCAGGTCGGGTTGAAGATCAACAATTGGGTCCACGCTGCCGTCGAGATGCTCAACTCCAGCAGTCACAGTCTTTTGAGCAAAGCCCGGCATCTGCACCAAGGTGAAATGAAGGTGCAACGCATAGCGAGACCCATCGGGCCGTTCCATGAGTGCCGGACACCAGATCATCATGAACCCCACCCCCGCTGGAAAGGCAGTCGAATCTGCGCGGTCTACCGTTGGTGGGCCTACGTCATACCGGACTCCCCAAGAGTGGTCACGAGTGCAGACCCAAGACTCGGGATTGACTTCGGTGCGATGCCCGTCGAGTTGAACCCAACCCGTTGCTACTCCGGTTTGGTGATAGCGCACGAGGTCAGCAGAGACTCGGTACTGATCGCGCATGTGCGTACGCTCCTCAAGCTGCGGCGGCACGATGCCATCAAAGGTGATCTCGAATGAGATGGGCTGCACCTCGTTTGCCTCGAGGCTAAATCGCACCTGCTGCAGCGGCTCGAGGACCTGATAGCGAATGGGACCAACAGAAGTTGACTCCGGGTCCGAGGACAAGCTTCGGCTGCTGCGAACAGTTGTCTGTTGGGTACCTTGGCTCACGGCGGCGTAGGCGTCCAACACATTCCTGTTTGGGTAGCGGCCAAGTCCGAACCCAATTTGTAGGCTCCCGTCACGGGCCATCGCCATTGCACAGACCTTCTCAGTCCAGGCCGGATCGCTAGTGCCCACTACTGCAAAGGTGTCGGCAACCTGATGGGTGAAGCCCTCATCTGCTGCTCCGAGCGGGCCTATCGGGTTGTGTGCCATTGCGTTGCTTCTCCCATGGTCAGCGAGTTGCGGTTCACCCTAGTTCTGGCAAGGCAAAGCGGATGATCCTGCAAGTTGCGTCCGAAACCTGCTGGCATGGGGAGATGACGAATTCGCCCCTGCCATCCTCCGAGCCTGACAGCACTCAAGAAAAAATCGGCCAAAGCCGAGTGTCTGCAGAGGAGAAAGCAGAAGCTGCAGAGCTTCTGGCTCGTTATGCCGAGTTCATCGACGCTGGTGACTTTGAGGGATTAGCCGAGTTGCTAGCTGATGCGGAGCTGCTCGACGAGTCTGGCAATCGCATCGCCCAAGGCAAAGCAGAAATGCTCGCTCTGTACTCGGCCATGACCCTGCGACACGCTGATGGCACGCCGCTTACTGCGCACGTGATTACGAATGTGATTGTCGAGTCCGCCGGCCCGGATGAGCTTCAGATGCGGTCTCGCTTCACAGTCTTTCAAGCCACCGATTCCTTACCTCTGCAGCCCGTGGTCGTTGGCAGGTATGTGGACACACTGAGGCGAATTGATGGGTCGTTGAGATTCACAGCCCGCGTCATGATGCCGCAAGCCTGGGGCGACGTCAGTCAACACCTGAGCTTTGACCCACGTTAGTTTTCGAAGCAGAAACTCACTCCGGAGACGCCGAACCCGTCTCTCTGGTCTAGGCCTTGTCGGACTGCTGCTCGCTCTTCGCCTTTTTGTCGTTGCGCTGCTTCGTTGCTAGGACGAATGCAAGAACAAATCCGACTATTCCACCAATGATGAGGTAAATATTCAGATCCACTTTGGCAAGCTACTTATTAATGCAGAATCTCGGCTAGCTCGCGGGTGTCTGCTTTGTAGGGGCCTTGGGGGTCTTCGGGGTCGCACAAGGTTGTTGCATCTAGGTACACGCGAGGCGTGCGATACAGGTACGCAATAGCAAATGCGTGGTTTGGCGTTACGTAACGATCGTTCTCGTTCTCCTCAAGCCAGGTCCGCAGGCGAGGCGCATGTTTTGCGCTCATATTGGGGAACAGGTGATGCTCAACATGGTGGCTGAAGTTGAAGTGCAGGCGATCAATGATCGGCAGTGTGGTCACACTCATCGAGTTTTCGATCGGGTCATTCGACTTGGTCATCGGCCGCATGAAGTGATTGGTGGCGATATAGCCCATAACGAGAGCGTTGGTCAGCATCACGGGAATTGCGATGACGAACAGGGCGTAGAACGGTCCAGCCAAGATACCTACGGTGATCCACAAGGCTAGGCAGACAGCGCTATCGATGATTGCTCTGCGGCGATTGAATCGAGCAAAGGTGCGCATGTACTTGGCCTGAATCCACAGAACGACTTGGCCGTGGAAGGTGAACCAGTAAGCAAAGAAGAACACGCTCGACCAGTGCCGCGATCCGGGTGCCAGACGAGCCACAAAGCGAGTAGATGGAGCTTTTTCGAATCTTGAAACAGTGCCAAAGCTATCTGGATCGGAGTTGCCCATATTGGTTTTGCCATGGTGTATCTGGTTATGCCAGACCCGCCAGAGCGAGGGGGATACCAGCATGGGTGCAAACCCTAAGTAGCCCAGAAAGTACTGCAGGCCTTTAGATTTAACGACTGCACCATGGAGCACCTCATGCGCCAAGAATCCCATTGATGCGAAGCATTGGCCCATCACGAGCCCGAGCAGCACGCACAGATACCAAGGCGGCCGCACAACGATGATGGTGGTTCCCGCAGCGAGTGCAGTCGCAACAAGCGGAATGAACCAGAGCGCTCGCTGTGGTTGACGCTCAAAGGTGTCGGCAGGCAAGTCAGCTTTGATCTGCTTGCGGGTCTCTTCGGTACTTGGGGGAGTCATGGAGTCGGTCATGGCATTCCTCGCGTGTCGTGTTTTTTATGAAGTGTGCGTAGGACAGTTTGGGTGACCCAGACCTGCCTTACCCAAATAGCTCTTCCTGTATCGTAACCTACAGTAGCGTAGCTTACCGGATCGTAACTTACTTTATCGTAACCTACGCGAGCGTAGTACACTTGTCCATATGGCAGATGGCACACGTACCCGGCTCTCCGCTGGTGAGCGCAGAAATCAACTCGTTGAAGTGGGTCGGCAAGTCTTTGCAGAGAAAGGTTATGAGGCAACTTCCGTAGAAGAAATTGCTGAACGCGCCAAAATCTCGAAGCCCATCATCTACGAACACTTCGGCGGCAAAGAGGGCCTGTATGCCGTCATTGTGGATCGAGAGATGGACTACGTCATTCAGCAAATTTCCGAGGCAATCTCTACGGGTCCTCCTCGGGAGCGGATTGAGGGCGCAGCGCTTGCTTTCATGAAATACGTTGAGGAACGACCAGACGGATTCGCTGTTTTATCCCGTGATTCACCAACTCAGAGCGGCCTCGCCAACTTGTTAGCCGAGGTTGGCTTTCGAGTTGGCAACGTGTTCACCGAACAGTTCAAGCGTGCAGGTTACGACCCCAAAGCTGCGCCCATCTATGCGCAGAGCCTGATCGGTATGGTCACTTTTGTGGGTCAATGGTGGGTCGATAACCCCAAGATGTCTGCCGAGGAAGTTGCCGCACACATTTCCGCGCTGTCATGGATGGGTCTGCGACACCTCCCGAACAAACCACAAAAAGCAGTGCAGCCGAAAGCAGTGCACTCTCGCTCGAAGTGAGAGTGTTGTTTCCATGAGTCCGAGCGAGCCAGTTACCCAGATCGCAGCAGTCGACCGCCTGGCCGTTCGCGTCACAAAAGATGCTGCCCGGCAGATTCGCGGCGGTCACCCCTGGGTATTCAACAACTCCATTACCTCGCTCAAGGGGGATGGGCAAGCGGGCGACCTTGCGGTGATCTTCGATGAGCGCCGTGAGTTCATGGCGATTGGCCTGTATGACCCTGACTCAGCAATCAGCATCAAGATTCTTCACCATGGAAAACCTGTTCAGATTGATGCTTCGTTCTGGACACAGCGTCTGACTGCTGCAAACGAACTGCGCGTCGGCGCATTCGATCCAACCCACACCACCGGCTACCGCTGCGTGCACGGCGAGAATGATTCCCTGCCCGGTTTGGTGCTCGACCGCTACGCCGATACCTATGTACTCAAGCTCTACAGCGCCGCCTGGTTCCCTCACTTAGAACAAATCCTGAGCAGCATCAGCGAAGTGTTTGAGCCGCAAGCTGTGGTGTTGCGCTTGGCTAGAGGCTTGCAGAATCCCGGCCAGCAATTCCTGTTCCGTGGCGCAGCGCTGAGAGACGGCCGAGCCCTGTTCGGAGAGCTACCAGAACAGGCTGTTGCCTTCATCGAGAATGACCTGCGTTTTGAAGCGGATGTTATCCACGGTCAGAAGACAGGGTTCTTCTTGGATCAGCGAGACAACCGGGCTCGGGTTCGTTCGCTAGCCCAGGGTTCTCGAGTGCTTGATGTGTACTGCTGCACAGGCGGGTTCTCGGTGAACGCCGCTGCTGGGGCAGCAGCATTAGTCCACAGCGTCGACATCAGTGCTGCAGCAATTGCATCAGCGAAGCGCAATATGGCCAGAAACGCAGGCCGCTCGGCCGTGCGCGCTTGCGCACACCAAGTCTCTGTTGGTGATGCCATGACCGTTATGTCTCAAATGATCGAGGCCGGCAGGCTCTTTGACATGGTCATTGTCGACCCACCCTCGTTTGCCTCAAAGCAGGACCAAATCGATGGCGCCCTACGTGCCTATGGCAAGTTGACCGAGTTGGCGGTCCGGCTCCTTAACTCGGGGGGCATGTTGGTGCAGGCCTCTTGCTCGGCCCGAGTCACCTCTGAACAATTCATGGAGGCGGTGGGCGATGCCGCGTATCGATCTGGCGTTCAGCTTGACGGAATCAGTCACACCACGCACGCAATCGATCACCCCGATACCTTCCCGCAAGGGGCGTACCTCAAGGCGATTTTTGCCCGGGTCCTGCCGTTACGCTGATTGCGAATCTGGCTCTTCAACCCGGCCGTCTGTATGGCGCGCAAAGCGCTTTGGTTCTGCTCCATGAACCGGGCCGTCCTCTGGCCATGGCCATCCACCAAACTCGGTGCGCCGGAAGTCCTCGAAGGCCTGCTCGAGTTCGGCTCGCGTGTTCATAACAAAGGGACCGTGTTGCGCCACGGGTTGGCCGATTGGTCGGCCTTGCAG
>Ga0194041_10001150_pt1 | contig 11099 bp, 10 predicted proteins | sample JunL449m_MetaG_FD_160082 | JGI IMG/M metagenome (GOLD analysis project Ga0194041, IMG submission 160082) | Anoxic zone freshwater microbial communities from boreal shield lake in IISD Experimental Lakes Area, Ontario, Canada - Jun2016-L442-9m | ecosystem: Environmental > Aquatic > Freshwater >...
GATAAATAATCTATTAAAACGCAGTCTGAACTTGAAATATTAATACACAAAAAAATTAACTTTTTTAAAGAAATAATACAAAAAACATTGATTCATATTCAGCAAAGTAAATATTATGATGTTTTAGCAATAAGTGATGTTACATATTGTCTTGATAAATTGGAAAATATAAATAAAAAGATAGATGATACTGTATCTTTAATAGATATTAATAACTCTGATAATGTTATTAATCATTTGCAACTCATAAATAATGAGTTATCTGCATTATTAAAAAGTTATGGAACCATGAATTTAGATGATTTGCTATGTATTTGTTTTGGTAATAACAAATTGTATTATACAGAAGAAGAAACTTTGAAATTTAAATTATTACAAAAATACTTTCACCCAACCGGATATAAAGTGTTTAATAAAAAGGAAAATAAAAAAGAATTCAAAAAGGAATCTACAGTTACCAAGACAGAAAACAAAAAAAATGATAAAGAAGAAGATATTAACAAAAAAATGTCTAATGTGTCATGTCTTGAGGTAGATGATGACGGGGGGAAAACCCCTTTTCATATGAAAGTATATGGGATAAAAACATATTTTTATGATGATACCATAGATAAAGGATTAATTATTTATGGAATAATAGATGATATTATGGTTGATTTTTGTAACAATGAATTTATCCAAAAGAAAAAAAAGGAAATATATGATAATATTCCAAGTGAATTTTTGACACAAAAGGATACCTTTCATTATTTTATAGAGTCTCTTATACTAAAAGATTATTTGATTTACACATGTAAAGAAATATATCAACATTTTTCTGGATATATAAGTCAAATAGCAAAAATAAAACAAACAACGATACCGCAAAAAATAAAGGAATTTCTCTCTGCAGAAATGTTTACGAAACGTATTTATTTATTGCATTTATTGATGAGTCGTGAAAATTACGAGAACCAATATTTTGCTTATATACTATATGATTTGCTTTCAAGTGATGTAAATGGAAGTGTAGATACACAGGAACAAATTACAATTTTTAATAGTTTTCCTTGGTTTATCAAAAAACAGTTTTTTGAGTCAATGAAAAATACAGTACAATATGCGAATGATTTGACCACTGTCAACACGAATAAAATACCATTAGAACAACAAATCTCTCTGATGAAATGTCCTGAAATAGTAAAAGAAAAGGCAGTGCTTAAGTTGAAAGAAGTCAAGTCAAAATCAGAAGATTCGGGCACAAAAGCGCGTCAATATTTGGAAGGTTTAATTAAAATCCCATTTGGTATTTATCGCAAAGAACCTATTTTGAATGCAATGAATAATATTAAAATAAAATTTAAAGAATTTTATAAAACACATAAAATAAATAAACTTTTACCCGATATTTCTTCCAAAGATTCGTATACAAGTATAGAAATTATGAAATATATTGATACAATAAGTACGCATTACCAACCATCAAATACACCTTCATCGGTAAATATTAAAAGCAAGAAAAATAAAATTATTCTTACTGATTTGGCAGGGATTCAAACAGATTTGACACAAATACAAAAATCAATATCTCAAATTACAGATATTATGAATAAATCTGTTCATGGGCATACAAATGCAAAAAAACAAATAGAGAGAATAATTGGGCAATGGATAAATGGAGACCACGAATCCGGATATTGTATTGGGTTTGAAGGCCCTCCCGGGGTAGGTAAAACAACCCTTGCAAAAGTTGGGTTATCCAATATTTTAAAAGATACAGATGGTTCTAATCGTCCATTTGCATTAATACAGTTGGGCGGTGAATCAAGCGGTTCTACTCTGCACGGGCATAATTACACATATGTTGGCTCTACATGGGGTTCCATTGTTCAAATACTTATGGATAAAAAATGTATGAATCCAATTATATTAATAGATGAAGTAGATAAAATAAGTAAGACGGAGCAAGGTAAAGAAATAATTGGTATTTTAACTCATTTATTAGACCAAACACAAAATGATTGTTTTCAAGACAAATATTTTTCAGGGATTGATTTAGATTTATCTAAAGCGCTGTTTATTCTCTCTTATAATGATGCCCAGCTTATTGATAAAATATTATTAGACCGAATTCATAGAATCAAGTTTGGGAATCTTACTTTGGAAGAAAAAGTCTATATTTCCATTCATTATGTGATGCCTGAAATTTCTAAAAAATTTGGATTGGAAAATATGTTTGAGATTGACGAATCTGTTTTTAAATTTATTATACAAGAGTATACAAATGAACCAGGAATTCGTAAATATAAAGAAATATTATTTGAAATAATAGGAGAAATTAATTTGGATATATTAAAAAATGGTGTTTCGTATGACCTTCCTATTAAAATATCTATTGAGGATATTAAAAATAAGTATTTTAAAGACAAACATGAAATGAAACATAAAAAAATACATGCATCTAGTGAGGTTGGTGTAATAAACGCATTGTGGGCAAATGGTATAGGCCAAGGCGGGGTATTGCCCTTACAAGTAAAATTCGTACCTTCTAATACATTTTTAGAATTAAAATTAACTGGTTCGCTAGGAGATGTAATGAAAGAATCTATAAATGTTAGTTTAACAACTGCGTGGAATTTAACGACACCATCAGTTCAAGCAGAATTAATTAAAAAGTATAATGATATCAAAAACAACAAAGTTTACGGAATTCATGTACATTGTCCGGATTGCGCAACACCTAAAGATGGACCTTCTGCTACTACTGCATTTACCGTTATTATTTATAGTATTTTTAATAATTTGAAAATCAAGAATTATTTTGGAATTACGGGAGAAACTAGTTTTGATTATCAATTGACAGAAATTGGTGGATTAGAACAAAAAATATTGGGAGGAATACAAGCAGGAATTACTGAATTCATTTATCCCACAGAGAATGCAAAAGATTTTATGCTTTTTATGGATAAATACAAAAAAAATGATGTTATTAACGGAATTCAATTTCATGGTGTAGATACTATTTCCAAAGTATTAGAGTTAATCGTGGATAAATAAAAACAAGAAAACAAGATGAAATTTATAATAATAAATTATTTTATTATTATATGAATAGTAATATGAATACAGTTGGCGCAGGAGGTATTCCTGTTGCAAAGGAACCTCTTAAATTATTTCAACCATTCAATATTATCGTGTTTTTATCCTTTTTCTCTCCCATTATTGTTGCGATAAGTATGGTTTCTATGTCTTTTGTTTTTAAGAATTTTAAGGGGTTTATCTTTTTAGGATTTCTTTTAGGTGTTTCTCTTGTAAGAAGTTATGTATATTCTTTGTATGGCGCCGCATCTCTTCCAATAGGTGATTCTATTTGTAATTCGGTTCAATACACCAAATATGGAAATGCAACCTTTAGCGCTTTTGTATTTGCATTTACAATGATGTATTTGTTTTTACCCATGTTTATAAACGGGGAAACCAATTTTTGGGTCATTTCTTCTCTAGTAACATATTTTATATTTGATATATCCATTAAAACATTTAAGAAATGTATTGTCAGCATGAGTGAATTATTTTTAAATATATTAACTGGACTTGCGTCTAGTGCATTAATTGTGATTTTAATGTATTCGGGGGGGTCTTCTAAATATTTATTTTATAATGAAGTGGTTAGTAATAGTGAAACCTGTAGCATGCCAAGTAAACAAACTTTCAAATGCCAAGTCTACAAAAATGGGGAACTTATTGGATAGGGAACTTATTGGATAGGGAACTTAATGAATAATTTAATTTATGAAGTAATATATTTTTTGTTTATTGAAAATGTTTTATGTTATTTATTAGCCATTGTCTAAAACCTTTAATCACAAACTGACGTTGGAATGATTCATTTAACATTTGCATATTTCCTTTTGTATTATAAACATTTATAAATCTATTATATACCTGTTCAATATTATTGTTTTTGTATTTTTCAGTCTCTGCATAATTAAACAGTGCCTTTTTCTTTCTGACATTCACCATATTGTGAAAAATATATAACATATTTTTAAAATCCTTTTTATTTGTTATTTGAGTTAGTTTTATTTTAGAAAAATACTGTGTTGCATGTGCAGCACATTCTGGACACGGTAAATAAGCAGATATTCGTTTAATATGATGCAAAAGTGGTGGAAATAACTGATTAAATTCTTCTTCCTTTATTTTTTCTGCTAATGTATGAAATAAGGTCCAAATAGGGGGTCCCCAAACTTCTGGCCCAGGCATTATTATATATATTTTAAACATATAATAATTGTATAGATATTTCACAATTATAATATGTATAATAAATTAAAGATACTTCGCAAATATAATATATATGAAGTATAATACAGAAAATAATATTGATTTTTTTTCTGAATTATATAAATCGTTAGATACAATAGAAACACAAGAAAAAACAGATGATGATGATAATTATTGTTTAATTAGTGGAGAATTGTTAATTGATAGATTTGTTACTATGAAATGTGGCCATAAATTTAATTATGCGCCATTGTTTAATGATATTATGCATCATAAACTGAAATTTAATTCACTGGAATCTAATAATAAATTAAAATGTGATGAAATACGATGCCCATATTGCAGACATAAACAAAACGAAGTATTACCTTACTATGAAGATATGAGTTTTGAAAAAATGAATGGGGTAAACTTTTATTCTCCTGAACTACCAGAAATAAAAAATTATTATAATTATCACAAATGTGAATTTAAAAAAGAAAATCCATATTTTGATAATACACTTGAGGAAAGTTATTTGAATAAAAAAATGGTTGAATGTTATTATAATGGAACTGCTTTAAACAAATATAATGATACAAAATGTTATTGTTACAAACATACAAAGACAATGATATCTAAATATAAATTAGAAATATATACTAAGACAAAAGAAGATGCACGAAAAGTAAAAGAAGAAATAAAGATGAAAAAAGAAGCTGATAAAAAACTAAAAGAAGAGGCAAAACTACAAAAGGCGCAAGAGAAATTGGAAAAAAAAGCGGCTAAACCTACTAAAAGGGTTAAAAAAATTGTAAATTTAGAGGATGAAAATGTGGTTATTTCTTCTGATATAACAATTGAGACTGAAATAATGCCCATAAATTTGAATAAATGCAATGTTATATTAAAATGTGGAATTAACAAGGGAAAACAATGTATGGGCAATATTTTCAAGGAGTCATTATGCAAACGACATTATACTATATCTAATCCGCAGGTATAATAATATAAATATATTTTGTATACTATAAATTTGTATACTATAAATTTGTATACTATAAATTTGTATACTATAATTTTTATAATATATTTTTCAAGGATATAAATATAAAAATATACCTAATATATATTTTTATATGGAAACAAAGGAACAATTAATGGTAAATATTAAACAATGGATTGCAATGGATACGGAAATTTCAAAATTAAAACTGCAAATGAAAGAAATTCAAAACAAGAAAAAAAATATTACACAGGAATTATTGCAAGTTATGAAGACAAATTCAATTGATTGTTTTGACATAAATGGAGGCGCATTAATATACAAACAAAATAAAGTGAAAAAGCCGATTAATGGCAAAACACTTCTTGCTGCATTACATAATTATTATAAGGATGATACCAAAATGGCCGAGGAGATAACCAAACATATTTTAGATAATCGTGAAGAACAAGTGAAAGAAGTTATAAGACGAAAAATAGATAAATAATTGAAATTAGGAGGGAGCAGATAATTTATATATAATTTTAAAATAACTATATAAATATATAAATATGAAATGAACTAACAACTATATGGAGGAAAATAAATACGAATATAAAGCAATAAACGACTTATTAATTAGTCCATCTGATAGTTCTCTTTATTTACAAAATAAGTTCCCGCATTCAGATTCAGATGAGAAAAAACTTGTAAACTTGTGTATTTATCAAGTAGTTCAAGGAAACTATAGTCCGTTTTTAACCTTTTTGTTGCAAAAAAACATAACCCAAGATGTTACAACGGTGAGTTTCCCTTCTATGCCTTTAACGAATTCTATGATATTTGAAAATGACTGTTTTTTAGATAATACAATTGAATACATTCAATTATTATTGATGACTAAATTTATTGATGTAAACGAAGAAGATATTATTGTAAATGGATTATGTGAACATGAGTCAAATACATATGTTTTTATTGATATAACTAAATGCAAAATAGATATTTATGATGTATATGCAAAAAATCATTTGTGGTTTTGTCTAATAGACGAAATCGTAAATAGTGGACACATATGCAATATTAAAATAAATTCTAGGGTGAGTGATTTTTTTATTGAAAATAAAGACTTTATGTTTTTGCATAATACCGAAAAAGATGAAAAATACGAAATCCCAATGGTTGCATATGTTGGAAAAGAAGTAAGTAAATTAAATTTTACTTATATTTTTGGTGTTGCTAAAGCAGGGAATCAGTCTATTATGGGTCCATATTATTATTTTACTAATTATAAAAATGCGGTGTCGCAGGGAGCGACTATTATAAATGATAATGGGCAATACAAAAAAGGAGGAATTATCCGATTTGCAATCTTTTTAGGTAACTTGTCTTTAAAACTAAATAATGTAGAAGATGATGTAGATATGTCTGAAACAAAGATGGAGAGATTGACAGATAATAAATTATCACAATTATATGAACAATTGACCAATCGTATATCAGATCATAACGGAAGTTGGAATGAAGAATACGATAGTGTATATTTACCTAATATTATATTGGATAATGGAGAACATTTAAAAGAAAGTGTTACTTATGTATTAAAAAATTACAACCAACAACACTCATTAAGTTATCATTATATAGATACAAAAACATTAGAGACGGGAAAATATTCTATAATATAATGTGTAATATAATATAATGTCTACTATAATGATAACTAAATAATATCTTCAATAGAAAAAAGCAATTTAAATATACTTTTGTATTATATTTAAATGTCTTGTAAGTATTTTATTTTGTCAAAACCAATAAATAAAGATGTTGGGTATGATGATGAAAATAAAATCATTTATATAAACTCAACCAGCTATATTTTACCGGAACCAAATATGACTTATTATATTCAAAATGGATTATTTGAAAAACATTTAATTGAATGGTCTAAACAATTCTGTAGAAAAGATAAAAACATGTTAGATATTGGAGCGCATTCTGGGACATACACAATTAGTTTAGCTCAACACTGTAATCATATATATTCTTTTGAGCCTCAAAAAATGACGTATTATTCTTTGTGTGGAAGTGTTGCATTGTCTAATATTACCAATGTTACTTGTCTTAATATTGGATTAGGGTCTGAAGAACAGGTAGGGACTAAATTGCTAAATATTGTTAGTTTAGATGGTGGAGGCTCTACACTTCATTCAAATAATCACACTACTATTTTAGCAAGCGAAGAAATTGAAATAAGAACACTAGATAGTTTAAATATTACAAATATAGGGTTTATAAAAATAGATGTGGAGGAAAATGAATTGGACGTTTTGAGATTTTCTCAAAATACATTAAAAAATTCAAATTATCCAAAAATTTTATTTGAATCAAATACTACAAATAACAATTTATTTTCATTTCTTATTGAGATGCAGTATAATATTATTAAACTGACGGGTACTAGTAATATGTTTTTAGCATCTTATAAAAACGAGGTCTAAAAAATATTTTATTTTATTTTAGTTATATATGAAAAATTCAAATATAACTAGTTTGATCGGCGTAGCTGTTTTATTATTTTACAGTGTAAGCAAAATTCTTCAATTTTATGGTATAGGTGAAAGTGTTTATGGTGTATACATGTTATTTTATATTTTTATTATTGCATTGATTGTGGTTTTGCCAAATAATTATCCAGATATTGTATAAGTCGGTTGTTCTTTAAGCTGATTTATGAATATAATAAAAAATTGAACTAAAGATATGCGCATATAAGATATAACATAAATATAATCATGGAAAAACGCTTAAACAAAAAAGCAGAATTATATGTTACTACATTCAAGGATAAAATAAGAGACAAGGCTGCGGAATTAAATATGACCAAGCATGATGATGTGAATAAATTAATTCAGTATATTTATGATTATGACCGATTAACTTTTGATAAAGATGATTTAATTAAACGAAAACGAGTTAAAAATGTAGTGCCTTTCTTTGATAGATGTTGCGCGAAAAGAGCAAATGATGAGCAGTGTACGCGAAGAAAAAAAGAGGGCAGTGAATATTGCGGAACACATTTAAAAGGCTCTCCCCATGGAATTTTTGAATCGTCTACAAATGATAATAATGCGCAAATGCAAAAAGTGGAAGTTTGGGCACAAGATATTCAGGGGATTATTTATTATATTGATAAAAATGGGAATGTGTACGAAGCAGAAGATATTGTCATGAATAAAGTAGACCCAAAAATTATTGCCAAGTATACTAGAACCGGAGAAGAATTTAGTATTCCGGATTTTCAAATTTAACTTGTTGTATTGTTGTATTTGTATTAAGGCTTTGAATATTTTATAAATAAAAAATTTTATAAAATAAAAATGTGTATATTTTCCGACTTGCTGGATTTGAACCAGCGACCTATTGATACCTTTATAAACTTCTACAGTCAATCGCTCTGCCAACTGAGCTAAAGCCGGGAATGAGTAACAGATTAGTATTCTATTCTTTACTACTATAATTTATAATATTGTATTTAAGTTCTTTTTTATTTATATATTTTAAAGTACAATTGTAAAATACAAAAGGTACAACTGTAATATACAAAAATATATATTGAATAATACAATATAAAAATAAATAAATAATATTAATAATGAAATTTATTCATCTTGGATATTTAACTGCTGTTTCGGTAAATGCGTTTAAAAACAGTTTTAATCCCATACCGCATAACGCACTTTTAAATAATCCGCGAATGTTTCTTCATATGAAAAAAGAGAAAAAAATAAATTTTCATTCTGTATATACGCCCAAAAATGCGAATCAACAATTATATGTAGATTATTTGAACAACCCAAATACAAGTATTATTGTTTCCATTGGTCCTGCCGGAACTGGTAAAACCATGTTTGGGTGTATCAAGGCAATTAAAGATTTACAGTGTGGAAATATCAATAAAATTATTATTACTCGTCCACTTGTAACCGTAGAAGAAGAACTTGGGTTTTTGCCAGGAGATATTTTGAAAAAGATGGACCCGTGGACGAGACCTATTTTTGATATTTTTTTAGAACATATCTCAAAGACTGAATTAAATACGATGTTATACAATGGCGTAATTGAGATTTCTCCGTTGGCGTTTATGAGAGGAAGAACATTTAAAAATGCGTTTATTATTGCAGATGAGATGCAGAATAGTTCGCCAAATCAAATGAAAATGTTGACTTCGCGGTTGGGAGAGAATACTAAAATGGTTATTACGGGTGATTTAAAGCAAACTGATAGACAAATCAACAATAATGGTTTGTACGATTTTATTACCAAATACAAAGCATATAATACATTTATGAATGAAACTGAATCAGAATATATCCGTATTGTTGAGTTTGAAACAACTGATATTGAGAGAAGTGTTATTGTGGAAAAAATCATCAATATGTATAATTTTGGGGAGACTGCGAATACAAAAACAGAAAATAAAGAGTGTGTAAAGTGTGCGACCCCTAAAAATAATGACTGTGCCATTATTCCATTAAATTTGATTCCGCGTAACGAGAATCACCCGAAAGAGAATCCACCGAAAGAGAATCCAAGGAAGCCTCGTAAGATATGGGAACAAGAGATAAGTAGTTAAGTATAAATAAAAATATTTGTAAAATAAAAAAATATTTGTAATATACAAATGTACCATACTATAATAGTAACTATGAATTCAAATGAAATAGATATAAATGAATGGATAGTTCATAATATTTTATTGGGGTTTGAACATATTTATATATACGACGATAATAGTAATCCATCTATAAAAGAAATAATAGATGAACTGCCAAAAAATATAAAAGAGTGCGTGACAATATATCGTTTAGATAGTCATTATGAGATAAATAAAGGCGAATATTCAAGTGATGAAGGTGAAAATTTATTATATTTTGATGAAAATGTTTATAATAAACATAAATGGAATAAACAAAGATACTTAATGAATTATTTTTTATTAAAGAACAGAAATATATCAAAATATTGTTTTTTTTGCGATATAGATGAATTTATTTATTTACAAGACGATAATTCAATAGTTGATTATTTATGTAAAATGAGTGAATATGATATAATATATATTCCATGGATATATTATGGTACATCATATAAAATAGAAAAACCAGATGGATTATTAATAGACCATTTTAGATGTTGTAGAGATAAGTACCACTGCGGCAAATCAATAATAAAGATGGACAAAGTAGAAGAGATATTGTGTATTCACGAGATCAATAATGATAGCAAATACAATCGTTATGAGTATGATAAGGATGCCGAACTGTTTAGTTTACCGGTACATATAAATCATTATATAACAAAATCATATAAATCTGTTTTAAGAAAAAAAAAAGAACACTGTTTAGGTCAAACTAATGAGTTTTATAGATCCATTCCGGATATTCTAGGATTGGGATACGTCTTAAATGGAATTCGTAATAAACATATAATGAAAAAATATGTAAATAAAATAAATAGTATATTAAATAAGGTATTAATTGATACAGAAGTGGATTATGAGAGTTATTCAAACAGTCTTATTTCTGTAAATGGAGTTATATTAACGCATGATTATATAGATAAACACGGAAATATAGAATTAATAAATGAAATAATAAATAGTGATGATGTGAAATATATAATAATTTGATTTAACATGATTTTTATATTTTAGTAAAATTTATTGAAATATAAAGACGGGATTTATTTGGTGATTTTATTTTTGTGTCTGTGTCTGTTTTGGCATATGGCATGCACCTTGTTTTCTATCATGTATTCATTCAAGTCCCGAATTAACTCCTGTTGGCGGGCCAGAGTTAAATCCTTC
>Ga0194041_10001151_pt1 | contig 11096 bp, 10 predicted proteins | sample JunL449m_MetaG_FD_160082 | JGI IMG/M metagenome (GOLD analysis project Ga0194041, IMG submission 160082) | Anoxic zone freshwater microbial communities from boreal shield lake in IISD Experimental Lakes Area, Ontario, Canada - Jun2016-L442-9m | ecosystem: Environmental > Aquatic > Freshwater >...
GCATGAATACCCAACGCCCTTGCCTCATATGTAGCAGAGAGCACCACGCTTCTTGGCCCGGCACCAATAACTACTGGCTTACCGCGTAACTCCGGGCGAGCGATCAAGGATGCGGAAGCATAAAATGCATCCATATCGATATGCAAAATAGTGGCTTCCTCACGCATCCGTCGTCCACCTCCTTGATAAAGTTCCATCACTTCTTAACCAACGCTACCCGGGCTGGTATGCCAGAGCTTTCGTACGCCCTCGCCTGCTGGCTTGATATCAGCATAGGGAGATTGGCGATAGCCGGTGGGGTGGATCAGAGTGCGCTGCGCCGTCGCCTTCGTTGCTGGGCGATCAGCCACATACTCACGCACCGCGTCAATGCCTTCCGCCAACCAAAGCTGGTAGAGCGCAGTGATTTCCCAACATCCAGTAGCGCGCAATGAGACACCGCGCTCGCCCGTGCGCCGCACAACACCTTGAGTCAACAAGAGCCAAGAGTGGAAGAGCGTGTAAGAGTAATTCTCTTGAGCGTCATTAAAGAAAGTGGAGTCCGAACAACCAGTGCCATCATCAAGAGTAAGGAAGACCACTCGTTTGCCGGAGCGCATCGGTGGGGTCTGTGATGCCACTTTCACCCCCGCTACAAAGACGAGCGCACCTGATCTCTGCTTTACTAAATCTCTAGATGGCACAACCCCTAGTTCGCTAAGGAAACTTTGATAGAAATCCAACACGTGACAGGAGAGATCCATTCCAAGTATCTCTAGCTCATCACGCACTCGCTCAGCCAGAGTAATGTCGGGCAGCCCGCTCATGACTACTTGCGGTGCGGGCAGATCTAACGCCATTTGATCCACATGGGAACCACCCCACTTCGATACATCTGAGACATAGAGAAAGAGATCTCGCCGAGTAAGCGTGCGCTTGCGGCCAATCACTTGACTTGATTGCGAGGTGATTCCATAAAGAGAGTCAAACGCTCCTATGGTGACTAGCTTTTCCGCAGTTGGCTGTGAGACTCGAGTGCGCTTCATAAAATCACCGATATCAAGAAAAGGTCGGCTTGCGACGATGGTCGCTGCTTCTTTTTCACTTATGCCATGAATATCACTGAGCGACATGCGAAGCGCGAGGCGACCATCAGACTCTTCTACTCGATAAGTGATATCCGAGTGATTTACTTCTATAGGGAGCAGCGTGACGCCTAACTGTCGAGCTTCATCGAGGATCAGCCGCTTGGGATACATACCGGGATCATGAGTAAGTAAACCTGCAATGAATGGCGCCGGATAATGTTGTTTTAGCCATGCTGACTGATAAGTCGTTAACGCGAAAGCCGCAGCATGAGCTTTGCAAAAACCAAAAGAACCAAAAGCACAGAGCACTTCCCAGAGTTCGTTGACCACCTCAGGGGAATAACCGCGTTCCCGTGCGCGCGCGATAAACCATTCACCAAATTCGATTAAGCCATCACGACGCCCTAGCGCACGCCGATACTCATCTGCCTGCGCCAATGAAACGCCCGCAATAATGGAGATGATTCGAATCACCTGCTCGTGAAAGACCACTACGCCTTCGGTCTCGTAAAGCACCTCTGTGAGATCTGGATGAATCATTTTTGCCTCACTCCATCCATGCCTCGCTTTCAAGAACGGAGTGATCATGTCGCTCTTCACTGGACCTGGACGAAAGAGCGAAATATCGATCATCAGGTCGTTGAAGCTCGACGGCCCAAACTTGCCTACCAGCTCTCGTTGCCCAGGACTTTCTACCTGAAAGATGCCAAGAGTCTTAGTGGACTTAATCAGATCGAAAGTCTCTTTGTCATCGAGTGATAAGGAGTCGAGATCTACCTCCTCCTTCTGCTCACGTTTAATCTCTTCAATTGCATACGCCATCGCCGACTGCATCCGCACGCCAAGGATGTCTAACTTGAGTAGACCCATAGCTTCAACATCATCTTTATCGAAAGCCACCATGGGGTATCCCTGAGCACTGAGTTCTGTAGGGGCGCGATCAAGAAGCGATGCATCGGAAAGAACCACAGCGCATGGATGCAGTGCGAGATGGCGCGGAAGACCATCTAGTTTCTCGGCAAGGGAGAGCCACATCCCTAACTTCGTCTCGCCGATTGAGTTCTGCAGCGATCCATTTCTGAGTTCAGGCAATTCTGCTAAAGCATTCTTAATACTTCTTGCTCTAATGTGCGGAAAAGACTTTGCCACCATGCCAATATCTGCGGGAGGCACTCCTAACGCAGCCCCCACATCGCGAATCGCATGGCGCGCTCGATACGTCTCCACCATCGACACCGCCGCAGTACGAGCTGGCCCGGCTGGCCACGTCCCAGTAGGGGCATAGCGAGCAAAAACTGCGTCATATATTTCAAGGCGCCTGGCAGATTCCACATCGATATCGATATCTGGAAGATCTCTTCGGAGTGGAGAACAGAAGCGCTCCATTAACAAACCGTGATCGATGGGATCAACGCCCGAAATGCCGAGGAGATAGCAGACCAGACTGCCGGCACCGCTTCCTCGAGCAGCTACCCGAATACCACGCTCTCGCGCCATGGTGGCAATATCTGCCACCGTTAAGAAGTACGACTCATATCCCAAACTCTTTATGACTGAAAGTTCTTCTTGCAACCTATACGAACCACGAATACGCAACGCTTCACTTTGATACCGCCACGAAAGACCCGCTTCGCACCTCTGAGTAAGAATCTCAATTAATTCCCCATGCGAGAAACCACCCACCACCTCTGGCTCCGGAAGATAAATGCCGCCGAGATAATCGCCTGGGTTGAGTATGTGGGTCTCCCCGCAAGCGATGGTGTCATGCAATAAGTCGCGGCCACTTTCTCCTGCAGCGCGCGCAATTTCATGAGCAATCCGACTCATCTCTGCTGGGCTCTTTAAATACGCCTCGCCATTACTGCGCTCTACATGCCGATGATGCAGTGGCACTAGTTTGCGGGCCGCATCGAGTACGTCAGCCACTGGGGCATCTTCCTTGTTGAGCATGCGTACTTGGTTTGTAAGAATTGCCTGTACCTGATGCTCGCGAGCGAACTTAAACAGCCGAGCTGCACCCTCCACTGACCGGATACCTTCGCGGTGAAAGTGCGAGACACATTCAATAACAATGCGCTCTCCTGCGATCTCGCGCCACTCTCTTAAATGCTCCGCAGCGAGATCAGGGCGTCGCCTACTCAACGCATGTGCAATATTAGAATCTGCACCAAGCAGAATAGAAAAACCCGATCCTTCTTGCAAAATATTTCGGGTAAGAATCGGCACACCACGATCTTGTTGACTATGAATAGTTGAAATGAGTCGGGCAAGCCCCCTCCAAGAGTCCCTGGCGAGCAAGGTGACACGTGGGAGTGCACTCTCTATCCGCACACCACCATGAGCGGGACTCTTTCTCCGTTCCCGCACTCCATCTGCGCTATATGCAAGATTGCTACCAACGATTGGCGAAATACCTTCGCGAGCGCATGCCTGCAAAAAGCGCACCCCTCCGGCAAAACCATCACGATCGGTAAGCGCTAGTGCGCTCATCCGAAACTCGCCCGCGCGTTCCACTAATTGATGTGGCATCGCAGTGCCATATTGAAACGAGTAACCACTCACCACATTGAGGTGAATAAAACTCTCTTCTTTAACCATGGTGAGTAATCCGCCAGAGACCCGAACTTTCATCTCGTTCCAAGTCATAGACCGCGAGCGCACCCTCGGGCGCAGCTTCTACACGCCATGATGTGCGGGCACCATCGTTGATCCCGCTCTCACTAGTTGTTGAGCTCTCAGGTGAGTTCTCAGTTGAAGCCCGTTGCCACCAGCCACCTGATTCACACCATCGAGAGAGCACCGAGTACACCCGGTATGAGCGCCCGCGCCAGGTAAAGAAGAGTGGCTCACCCGCAGGCGCGACCACATCGAGCAGAAACCCGCGCTCCGCTGCTGGCCCGGCTGACATGAGACCCTCCACTCGCTCTGGTGAGCGGCGAGGAGCGCGCCTTGAGGCTTTCCTCCTCAAGGCGCGCAGGTACTCAGATCCCGCTCATATATGAGACCGATAGGAAGACCCGCGTGTATGTGGGTGGAAAGCCTGCTATCGAACATTTGTTCGAAAGGATACCTTGGGGAGGGTCCGCACGCAAGGAGACTCGAGCTCTTCATCACCGGGCCTTCGTCCGAATCTGAATGTGAGTTTTCAAGGACTGAAGGTTCTCTTCATCCAAAAAGGAGAGACCCCTTGGCTGAGCTCAAATGGGTACCGATCGAAGGCGGGCACATCCGTGTTTACTGTGCAATCAGGGGTTATGCCGGGCAGGCTGTCAGGGGTTAAGGATGAAGACCCTAAAATCTACCGTCGTCAGATTTATTAATATTTTTTAACCCTCACATGTTGGGGTTGCGTGAGCGCCAAGTAACCCTCTCGTCCTAGCTCGCGACCAATTCCGCTCATTTTCCAACCCCCGAAAGGTGCATCAAGTTCGGTAATGTCATTCACATTAACACCAACACCGCCGACCTCCAGTTGCTTGGCTACCTTCGTGGCTCGTTCTAAATCTCCTCCAAATACGTAAGCCGCTAACCCGTACTGTGAATCATTGGCGATGCGTATTGCCTCATCCTCATTTTTCGCCGAGAAAATTCCGACAACTGGCCCAAAAGTTTCTTCTCTAGCCAGATTGGATAAGGGATGGACATTATCAATCACTGTAGGCGAGAAAAAATTTCCTTTTCCGAGAGCCCCGTCAGTAAGACGCTTGCCGCCTGTTAAGAGCCGACCACCTCGTTTGAGGGCATCTGCAATATGAGATTCACTCTTTGTGATCACCATTTGAGTAGTAGTCGGACCAAATTCGATATCAGGGTCCATTCCATTCCCAATTTTCATTTCTTTGACTAAATCCGTCAAAGCATCCGTGAACGATTGTGCTACTTGTTCTAGAACGATGATTCGATTTACAGCGATGCAGATTTGACCCATATTTGAGAAACTACGACGTAACGCTGCACGTGCAGTTGCTTCTATATCGGCATCATCTAGAACTATCAGCGGACAATTTCCACCTAACTCAAGTAATAACCGCTTTAATCTTGGCGCCGCAGATTCCATGATTGCTTTGCCAGAATCGGTTGAACAAGTTGCGGTGATAGCGTTGACCTCTGGATGAGTCACCAATCGCATCCCTGCCTCAAGTCCGCCAGGCAAATCTGATAGCAAACCTTTAGGAAGTCCAGCTTCATATAACAGGCCAGCTATTAAACCTGCAGCTAAAGGAGTTTCAATTGGCGGTTTTATTACTACTGAATTTCCCGCAGCAAGGGCAGGAGCCACCTTCCAGCACCACAAATCAACTGGGTAATTCCAAGGAACTATTGCCCCCACTATACCTAGAGGTCGATGATAAACCTGGCTTTCTATCGCTAGATCTGAAGTTTTCCTACCATCTGGCACAGAAGTGATTATGAGATTTGCGTAGTATCTAAAAACCTCGGCGCCGAAACTAATCTCTTTCTTAGAGTCAGGGAAGGGTTTGCCCTGTTCGAGAGTAAGGACTTCGGCAATACGTTCGCAACGTTCGTCGATTAAATCTGCCGCACGAAGTAAAACTGATGCTCTTTCGCTCTCTTGGCTAGCTGCCCAACTTGGTTGTGCCTTGAGCGCGAGATCTACTGCCTTGTCGATATCTGATGCACCAGCGCAGATATATGTACCAACCTGTTCCCCAGTTGCCGGATTGTAAACAACCCGTTCAACTCCGTCAAAGACATCTTCTCCACCAAGATTGAGGCCACGCATCAATCTCTACCGCCCCTTCAGGCGACGCCAAAGATCTTGATAATTCAAGTCATTGTGTTTGTTGGCCTCTAAGGAAGAGGCAGTATTCGGATTCACCATGACCATTGGCGTATAACCGCGCTCAACTAATATTTCCGTCGTTCGAGAATTAATTGAATTCGAAATTGCTACGACAACTGGGGTTGAAACTGGTCCTACCTTATAGGTGAAATTTTTGATTTCCACTGCAGCATCTTGGCTAGGAACCCCACTGTCAATAACCACGTCAGCCACTTCGAATAACCTTTTCTTGCTGGAATGTCGACCGTCTACTTTGCTAGAGTGAGGGATCGACGTAACGGCAATTACAGGTAGTTTTAACTCCCTAAAATGCAACGCCATATCGATAATTACGGGATTTATTCCGCTATGACTAAAGAGAATCAACGAATCTGAACTTGCGATGTGGTGACTTTTTAGAATGGCTTCACCAAACCCTTCAACTTTATGGATGAAACGATATTGCGAAGTCCCGGTATCGCCCCAAACATGATGCATTGAAAGTAGACTACTTTCTACAATCGGACGAAAACCAGTCACCGAACCTGTGCGAGGAAAACTTTCTAAAGCCGGGAAGGCACCGTGGCCAGTCCCAAAAGTAAACACTAAGCCATCTGCCTGAATCGAATTAGCACAAATTTGGGCAGCACTTTCAATGGATGCCGATTGATTCTCCGCTACCCAACGTAACTGATCTTGCACAGCTGCCAAATATCGATCTATTGCGCTCATTTGCCTCCCCTTTTTGTAAGTGACTGCAGGCCTATTAGTGATAACTTTTCCTCAGCCAAAGTTCTGTCTTTGTTATCCATCTTTTGGCGAGAGTCCCCAACGACAGTCGCTAAACATAAGGAAGAAACCTCTATATCGAAGCGCTCCCCTATCGCAAATAGCGCTGCAGTTTCCATGTCCATCCCAATGCAATTATCTCCCTCAAAAGATAATTGCTTACTCGCAACATCGAAGGAATCATCCGCATCTAAACTCATCATTTCTGTATAGAAACCATCACAGGAAACAACTCGACCACGACGGGGACTAATCCCGTGCTCTTGCAATGTCTGATCGATGTCTGCATTGAGCTCATTACTTGAAGAAAAAACATCTCTGGCTGCAACGTAGGTCTCAGCAGTTCCATCTCGCGATAAGGCAGAATCGGCAAGTACGTAATCTCCCAGTATGGTCTCTCCTAGGGTCATCATCGTTCCAAGCCGAAGAATTTTTGTAACACCAAGATCGATTAACTCATGACACACAACTGCGGCGATAGGGGCTCCCATTCCAAACGCCACGACAACGATCCGAAAACCGTCGAAATAGCCGGTGACAGTGAGCAGTCCTCGGTCCTCGTTCATCACTTTAACATCCGTCATCAATTCGTGTATGACACGCACGCGTGATCTATCTCCAACAATAATTGCACATTCGGAAACGTCATCTTCAGAGAGTCTAAGGTACCAGGCAGTTTTCATTGAGTACCAACTTTCTCATGAGCTCGATTGAGGAGAAAAGCGAAAGTCTTTGAAATAGCAATATTTACGCTATCCGAAATATTGAGCGTTGAGATGTATGATCCAATACATTGCCCAGCGAAGAAATCGCCAGCGCCAGTGGCATTGACTTCGCCTTCTACTGCCGCAACCGAATAGGAGGATCTAATTCCATTGTGTGCACATTCGACATCTGACTTTCCCGAGGTCCTAATGATCAATTTGTCTATGAAATTTGCATTGAGTGGATCCTTACCGCCAATGAGGGGAATCTCTTGAAGAAAAGTAAGCTCTTGGTGGGAGTAAATGATCAGGTTTGCTCTTTCAAAGAGTCGAGTTCTTATTTTCACAGGCAAAGACTCTCTATCAGCTTTAACTATCCAGATCAGCTGGGTCGTAGATTCAAGAATGTCAAGTAATTCATGTGTAGCCACTTCGGGAGCCACTGCAGCAATCACGTACGATGCATTCTTGAGTAGACGACTTTGAGTTGGACTAAGAGTTTGCCTTGAGGAATCCAAAATCCCAGGATCGAAGAAGCAAGAGGATGCTCCTACAGAGTCGTGAAATAGATACGCGGTTGGGGCCGTACCTGGCAAAACGGTGATGGCGAAAGTCTGACCACCCAGTCTTTCAATTTCTCTGATCCACTCTTGTGACAGAGCATCCGATCCAACCCAAGATATGGCTGAAGTTTCAAAATCTCCTACGAGTCCGGGGAAAAAACGTGCGATACCTCCCGCTTCGGGCCACGATTGCGAGAGTCGGTGTTGAACGAGCGTTGTATTCCCCACTCCTTGGAAGTCTCGGACTTTCATCGAATAGTCAACACTTGAATACCCAAATACGACAACGTGCCGTGTGCTATCTTTCATGAGATCTATCCACTGATGAAAATAGCTCTAACGTTTCGAAAAGGTCTGGAGTACTGCCCATGTAACGTTGAATATCTTCAAATGAAGCATCTGCAAGATGTGGGCGATTGGAATTTGAGCAATCTATCGGAACTACTACTTTATACCCCAAAGCAAACGCGTCCTGGGCAGTAGCCCTAATGCACACATTAGTTTTCACTCCGACGATTACGACGCGTTGAATGTGGTTGGATCTCAAAATCAGATCTAAGCCAGTATCCATAAACGAGGAATACCTACGCTTGGGGAGCTCGATTTCACGCGTCCGGTTTCTAGGCTCTGCTCCAGCAACATATTCACAATCTAAAGTGCCGATGACGCAATGCGGCGGTATGCGCTTTCCTTCGTCATCAGATAATCCTGGAAAATGTCTTTCAACTGCATGAACAACCAGCGAGTCACTTGATCTGGCAGCGCCAAGAACTTTGATGATATTAGGCAGCACTTCGTTTGCTTCGGCATAGTAGGAAGAACCCTCTGGATGAAAGAATGCTTTCAGAAGGTCAACCATAATAAGGGCTGTTGGATTCATATTCGTATACTCCTCCGCGATCTCATTTTATACATGAACTGCGATGCCGCAAGTGCCACAATGACCATCGCGTAAGGCAAGGTACTGACTAAGTTCGAGGAAAAATCCATGAGTTGTAATTGGACTTGCAATGAATCAAAAAAGGCGAATGTGAGACACGCAAGAGCTGTTGGGATCGAGGCTAGCCGACCAAAGTAGAATGCCGCTAGGGCAATAAATCCACGGCCAGCGATCATTTGTAAGTTAAAGAGGCCTACCTGCCCTAGACACAATGCGCATCCTGCCAGCCCAGCCATCCCACCAGCGAATAATCCCGAAAAAATCTTGATTCTACTGACTGTAAGACCGAGTGCGGTCGATGTCGTGGGGGCTAAGCCCACTGATCTGAGTCTCAATCCGGAACGAGTTTTTGCTAAGAAGAATGGGATTGCCACAATCAGAAGTATTGCAATCCAGTACAAAATGTCATGACCGTTCAATAGAACAGCCAAAAAGGGAGGAGCCGTTTCAGAGACTAGGTCAAATTTTGGAATCTGCACAACATTTATACTATTCAGAGTGCCTGAAATATTTAGAACACTCTTTAGTACGTATCCGATGGCGCCGACTATTAGAACATTGAAACCCAAGCCCACTAAAATTTCATTTCCTTTCAAAACAGTAATTAGAAAGGATATGAATGCACCGAAAATGGCGCCAACTATCAGGGAACTCACGATGCCGGCTTGATAGTTCTTGAAAGTTGCCGATGCCACAAAACCAGCGAGAGCCCCACAGATCATCTGCCCTTCAATGGCAATATTGACAGTTCCCGCCCGCAATTGAACCAACCCACCCAATGCGGCGAGAATTAAAGGAATGGAAAGATTGAGCGAATCGTGTATGAGACTAGTCCAATCAAGTGACATGGTTATCCTGCAGCTTTAGGACTGTGACGGCGAGTGAAAATCAAATTTCGGCCCTCAATTACGGCAGCAATCATAATGAAGCCTTGCAACACATTGATGATGTCTAATGGAATATCCGTAAAGAGCTGAACCGTAGACCCAGCAGAACTGATCGCACCTAACAATAAAGAGCCCCCAATTAATCCTAAGGGTCTAAATTTAGCAAGAAGGGCGATCGCAAGCCCGGTGAAACCATACCCGGCGGAAAATCCAGAAACATACCGGTGGACGAGCCCTGTCAAATGGACAGCACCCCCGAGCCCGGCAATCCCGCCAGTGAGAAGCATCGCAAAAAGTACTGTTCTCGATTCCAGGACACCGATTGCTCGGGCGAAAGATTTCGAATAACCGAGTGATCTAAAACTGTAACCCAAACGAGTGCGATTAATAAAGATTGAATAAAGCAAAACCAAAAGTAAAGCAATGAAAAAGCCAGCTGACAGGCGGACCCATAGAAAATCTTCTGGTAGGTTGAAATTAGGCAAGATGTAAACAGTCGCCGCATTACCCATCCGTGGAGCCAAAAAGAATGACTGAACTAACCAAGTAACAAGCCCTGCAGTTACGAAATTAAACATCAAGGTTGAAACCACCTCATCAACCTCAAGGTAGGCTTTCAATAGGGCTGGAATCAAGGCGACTAAGGCACCCGCTAGGAAACCAACCAGCAACAAAAGTAAAATGCCCACCCAGCCGGCAATGTGCATAGTCAGTGCACCAACAATTGCAGCCGCAAATCCCCCAGCAATAAAGGCTCCTTCTGCTGAAAGAGTGAAGATTCCTGCCCGAAATCCAATAGCAGTTGCAGTCGAAGTGAAAAGTAAAGCAGTTGAAGACAAAAGTGTGGCGCGGATATGCGACCAGTCTCCAAAAGATTCGCGACCAAGCAACCAATAAGTGCGGAAAGGATTACCACCGGTAACCAAAATTACTAAACCGCCAAAAAACAGAGCCATTCCAATAGGCAATAGCGGAAGAAATAATCGCTTCAAACGCTCAGCCATGTCGGGTGATTCCCATCATTGCGCTGCCAAGCAAATTCCGGTCAAAAGGGTGCCTGAATGTGCCAAAAATCGAACCATTGTAAAAAACTGCAATTTCGTCTGATATCTCAATCAGTTCATCTAAATCTTCACTCGCGAAAATAATTGCAGATCCAATTTCTCTACTTTCTTGTAGAAATTCATGAATCTTCTTGACTCCACCTAAATCGACGCCGCGACTTGGTTGCGAAGCGACTAGAACTTTAGGGTTATGAGCTATCTCTCGACCAACCATGAGCCTTTGTTGATTTCCTCCGGACAGAGATGACACTGGATCCGAAAGTTCACCATGTGAGACCTCATACTTTTGAAGAATATTC
>Ga0194041_10001154_pt1 | contig 11085 bp, 6 predicted proteins | sample JunL449m_MetaG_FD_160082 | JGI IMG/M metagenome (GOLD analysis project Ga0194041, IMG submission 160082) | Anoxic zone freshwater microbial communities from boreal shield lake in IISD Experimental Lakes Area, Ontario, Canada - Jun2016-L442-9m | ecosystem: Environmental > Aquatic > Freshwater >...
TATGATCATGGTTAATCAAAATATTTTAATCCTTCGCCCAAAATTTAACATATTTTGGGCTATTTTTATCAGGCTTTTCTTAACATTCAACACTTCTGGAATAAAAGTTACTTTTATAATTCTTCGAGATGCTCAATAAGTAACCAATTTCCGGAAAAATTTGGCCTCCCCCAAATCTTGAGCATTTTTGCTGGAGGAAAAGCTTGTAATTGCTGGTCTATATGCGATCGCAATGTAACAAGCTGCCAATTTTTTGTAGTTAAATTGGTTTCATTTGTAATATTAAATTGGTAATTTTGGTAATCTAGTGGGTAGAAATTGCCTGTGAAGCAGTTAAGGTCGAATTTGTTGTCTGACTTTACTGAAACACAAGGACAGTTACCATCGTCAGGATAGGCTTCTGGATGATCTAAATAATAAGTTTGCCAGTATAACCAATCGGGATGATGAGTTAATAAGTTAAACAGGGGAACAATTAGGCTAGGTGCAGTTTGGTCTGTCAATAATGCAGCTTGCAAAATTTTCACTGATAAATCTCTGGGCTGACATTGTAGCAGAATACAAAGAGAGGCTGCCATACCTGCGGCTTGACCAATTCCCATGACTACTGGTTGAAGTCTTGTACACCCGTTAGCGATATGGGAAACGGAAATGTTTTTTTCGCAAACTAAAAAACCATCTGTGGTGGTGGGAATCAGAGCGCGATAAGGGATAGTAAAGGGCGTTCCGGTCCATCTTCCACCCCAACGGATAGATTTAGATTGTAGTAAAAATTCTACACCAGGATAATGATGATCATTGGCATAGTTACCAACAGCGATAGCATCAGGAAATAGTGATGCGGTTTTACTGTTCGCTAAAGGCAAAATATCCTGTTCAGAAATGGTTGTTAAGCCTACCAAACGGCGACTTTCCCGATAATAGGGATGGAGAGCAAAGGCGGAGTTAGCATGAGGAAAAAGGTTTTCTGCTAATCCGTAACGCTGACCAAACTGAGTTTGAATGAAATGGGCAAAATTCCGACTGTGCCAGTAACATTCTTGCACAAATTCCTGCTTTTTGCCATCTATATCTAGTAACCGATTGGCATTTTGGCAGTAATCGTTGCCTGCAATAGGCCAGTTAATCATAAATCTATCTGCTGGTAAGCGTCCATAGTTCAAAAATTTTTCTGGACTATAGTGATCCCAAGCTGTTGTAAACTGGGATGGATCATAATTAGGGGCTGGGGTAATTGCTGGGGCGTTACTGTCCCCAAAGTCTTGCATGACTACTACCCAAGTCGGCGCTTGTACTGGATAGGTTTGGACTAGGGAGTTAAATGTTTCTGGGGCGCTGGGTTCTCCCCATTCTGACTGTAATTCCCAACCCCAACGGTGAGGGACTTCTCCTAAGGCTAATAAGTCTCCTAATTCTGTGCCGTCCAGAATAATTTTGGCGTTGATGGTAAAATTGGCAAAGCGTACACCTGTGATACAGTCTTGGGTTCGCAATACTTCTAAAGGAATTTGTCCCGAAATCCATTGGAGATTAGGTAATTCTCGCACCCAATCGGCAAATATTTCTGCACCTATGCGCGGGTCATAACTGAAGAAACTCACCCAACTATGATCCAGTCCTCCTGGTTGTCTGCGTTGCAATTCCTGTAAAAAAGCACCCCATAACCCTGTTTGAAAGGCCTGTAATTCGTTTCCGTCTGGTGCGGATACACCGGCGGAGGTAAGCATTCCTCCTAACCAGGGAAATTCACTTACTAAGATGGTTTTTACACCTTGTCTCGCTGCTTGAATAGCGGCTGCTGTGCCGCCGGTGCCACCACCGACAACTAGGACATCGGTTGTATAGGTTTGATTCATAATATAGCGTTCTGTCTGATGTCTGAATATATCTTGGTTAAAAGTATTAGTTAACAATCAAGGGTAAATTTTATGGATTCCTATTCCCCATTATGTCAAGTTATAGCTCATCGGATTATCACCAGTCCCCAACAACGAATTACCTTTGCGGAATATATGGATATGGTGTTATATCACCCAGAATATGGTTATTATTCTAGTGATGCGGTCAAAATCGGATTTCGGGGTGGTGATTTTTTCACATCTGTCAGTTTAGGGGCTGATTTTGGGGAGTTACTGGCTAGGCAATTTTACCAAATGTGGGTGATTTTAGATCAACCTATACATTTTGATTTGGTGGAAATGGGTGCGGGACAAGGTATTTTAGCATTTCATGTCCTTAATTATATCCGGCAAGAATACCCAGATTTTTGGGCGGCTGTATCCTATATTATTGTTGAAAAATCACAAAGTTTAAAACAAGAACAACAACAACGGCTACAAGATTTTGCTGTAAATTGGTGTAACTTGGAAGAAATTCCATTGCAATCCCTAACTGGTTGCTTCTTTTCTAATGAATTGGTGGATGCTTTTCCCGTCCATCAATTTACAATAGTAGCGGGGGAATTGCGGGAAATTTATGTTACTATTCGGCCACAATTGGAGGAAATAACCGCTAAGTTACCTATATTTATTGAAGTCATAGGAGAACCATCAACACCGCAATTAGGAGAATATTTACAGTTGGTGGGGATTGATTTAAGCCAAAATACTTATGAAAATGGCTATCGCAGTGAAATTAATTTAGCAGCTTTGAATTGGTTGGGTATAGTGGCAGACTGCTTGCAACGGGGGTATGTGTTAACAATTGATTATGGCTACTCCGCTGATCGTTATTATAACCCCAGGCGATCGCAAGGAACTCTCCAGTGCTACTACCAGCATTGTCATCATGATAATCCTTATGTCAATGTTGGGCAACAAGATATCACTGCTCATGTTGACTTTACGGCTTTATCATTTTGGGGTCAACGGTGCGGACTCCAAAAGGTTGGTTGGACGCAGCAAGGTTTATTTTTAATGGCATTGGGAATAGGTGAAAGGTTAGCTGCTCTTTCTTTTCAACAGCAATCAATATCACAGTTGCTACAGCGACGGGAAGGATTACACCAATTAATTAATCCAGGGGGGCTAGGCAATTTTGGAGTTTTAATCCAAAGTCGCGGACTCACTGCACAAGAGGCCTCAAAACCACTGCTGGGATTAGTCGTACCAGGGTAGAGATCAAAGAGAAAGGTTAAAAATCTCTTTAACAATCCCGTATGAGTCTTGTTTGCACTAGCATAACAGAGATGACATTCAAATGACAAATCTACCCCAGAGAAATAATTATGACTGCTCATGATCTGTTAGTGCTAGTAACTCTACTGTCTCCTGGACTCTTACTTTCCATAATCATTATGGTGACTTTTGCCGCGGGAGGCTAGTACCGCTTCGCGGAAGTCAAAAGTCAAAAGTCAAAATTAATTGGGTATGGGTAATAAATTCTTCCAATTATCCGTACCCACTGACAACTGACAACTGACAAATAACAACTGACCACTGACTAAGGAACGTGAAACATGAAGGTGGCATTTCTGGGAACTGGATTGATGGGACTACCGATGGCTCAAAGGTTATTAGCTACTGATATAGAGCTAATTGCCTATAATCGCACCCCAGAAAAATTAGAACCGCTACGGGCAGCAGGTGTGGAAATTGTGACAAAACCACGGGAAGCCATCCGCGTTGCTGATTGTATAGTTCTAATGCTTTCTAACGCCGCAGCTATTTATCATGTATTGTTGACAGATACTTCTTGGCATACTTTATCAGGACGTAGTATCATTCAAATGGGGACAATTAATCCCTTAGAAAGCCAAGAAATCAGAGATGCAGTAGTTGCGGCTGGTGGTGAATACATAGAAGCTCCTGTCCTCGGTAGTATTCCTGAAGCTAAAACTGGCAAGTTAATTGTCATGGTAGGTGGAGAAGAGGAACAGTATCAGCGTCATTTAAAGTTGCTTCAACATTTTGGAGAAAATCCTGTATATATAGGTGCTGTGGGTTCTGCCTCAAATCTTACCCTAGCACTCAATCAACTTATCGCTTCACTCACAACTAGCTTTGCTCTTAGTCTGGCTTTTATCCAGTTGCAAGGTATTGATGTGGATTTGTTTATGCAAATTCTGCGCGAAAGTAAACTTTATGCTCCCACTTTTGATCAAAATTTGCGGCGGATGTTAGATGGTAATTATACTAACGCTAATTTACCGACAAAGCAATTGATCAAGGAAATAGATTTATTTATCTCGGAAGCGAAATCCTTGGGTTTGAATCTCAGTAGTATTGAGGGTGTAAGGCAAATCTTACACGCAACTATGAAAATGTCTTATCCAGAAGATGATTATTCATCCGTATTTCCCGCAATTCGGGAATGGGGTGAGGTCAGTGGAGGGTGATAGAGGAAGACTGATGTTTCTGGACTAGGTCTTGTAGGGACGTTCTCGGAAATGTCTCTACAATATTTTCTACCCCTATCGCGTGCCCTATAGCATCGTCTTTGTATGTTACCTGATAGCTCAAAACTCTATAGCAAAGTTTTTCAGTGATATATATGTATTTATTGATATATCTATATTCAAAGAATATTTATCTTAAAAAATAACTTTATTAATCCGTATATTTACAATTGATTTTTGAGGCTCTAGGCATTATCAAGCAAAAAAAATCGTTTTTAAGTATTGTTACGCAAGGATAAAAGAAAGTCCGACCGCAATTTTGTCTAAGCACTATGTTTATTTAATTCTATATTTTTACTAAAAAAGATACAACACTTTCTTGATAAAATCCTCTTTTTTTCAGTAATTTAACTGGTTGACAAGAAATAAAAGTACAAATTAAGTTTATAAATATCTACCAAACTTTACAAAACAACATAAAATTATAACGAATACAGGGACATTTGATGCTTCTTTATTAACTGGTATTGCTACCATTAATGCCAATTTAGTAACTCAATCTGTAGTTATTAATACTGGGATTCCCGGTTTCCCAACTTTAACCCTTGGCGTTACTGGTATCGGTAACGTTATCGGTACAGCCAATAATGACACACTTACTGGAGATGATGGCAATAATACACTAATAGGAAATGGCGGTAATGACATTTTAACCGGCAATGGTGGTAATGATACCGTTAGTGGTGGAACTGGGAATGATACTTTAATCGGTGGTACTGGTAATGATAGTCTGGACGGTGGTACTGGTAATGATACAGCGGATTATAGTTCCATAGGTCAAGCTATTACCCTAAAACAAACAGGAGTAGTTACCAAAGGTACAGCAGGAACAGACCAACTGGTTAATGTAGAGAACATTATCGGTGCTACAGGTAGAACCAATATTATTGATGCTTCCACTGCTACTGGAACTGCTACAATTAATGTCAATTTAGCGACTAATTCTGTAGTCTTTAATAATGCTGTTTTTGTCATTGGACCGTCAGTCTCTGTTCCCACTTTGACTTTTGGTGTTACTAATTTTTCTACTGTTATTGGTACAGCCAATAATGACACAATTGCTGGAGATAATGGTAATAACACACTAATAGGGAATGCCGGTAATGACATTTTAACCGGCAATGGTGGTAATGATACCGTTAGTGGTGGAACTGGTAATGATACTTTAATCGGTGGTATAGGTAATGATAGTTTGGACGGTGGTACTGATAATGATACAGCCGATTATAGTGCCATAGGTCAAGCTATTACCTTGTTACCAACAGGAAATGTTACCAAAGGTACAGCAGGAACAGACCAACTGGTTAATGTAGAGAACATTATCGGTGCTACAGGTCTAACTAACATTATTGATGCTTCCACTGCTACTGGAACTGCTACAATTAATGCCAATTTAGCGACTAAGTCTCTAGTTGTTAATACTGGTGTTAGCACTTTCCCTACGTTGACTTTTGGTGTTACTAATTTTGTTACTGTTATTGGTACAGCCAATAATGACACAATTACTGGAGATAATGGCAATAATACACTAATAGGGAATGCCGGTAATGACATTTTAACTGGCAATGGTGGTAATGATACCGTTAGTGGTGGAAATGGTAATGATACTTTAGTCGGTGGTATAGGTGATGATAGTTTGGATGGTGGTGCAAATACTGATACAGCCGATTATAGTGCCATAGGTCAAGCTATTACCCTCAAACCAACGGGAGTAGTTACCAAAGGTACAGCAGGAACAGACCAACTGGTTAATGTAGAGAACATTATCGGTGCTACAGGTCTAACCAACATTATTGATGCTTCCACTGCTACTGGAACTGCTACAATTAATGCCAATTTAGCGACTAAATCTCTAGTGGTTAATACTGGTGTTATTGCTTTCCCTACGTTGACCTTTGGTGTTACTAATTTTGCTACTGTCATCGGTACAGCCAATAATGACACACTTACTGGAGATGATGGCAATAATACACTAATAGGAAATGGCGGTAATGACATTTTAACCGGCAATGGTGGTAATGATACCGTTAGTGGTGGAACTGGTAATGATGCAATTAACGGTGGTTTAGGAAGCGACACGGTTGATTATAGCAGTTTTACGGAAGCAATTACCCTGTTAGCGAGTGGAATCGTTAATAAAGGCTCTTTTGGCACTGATACAATTGTAGGCGTAGAAACTGTAATTGGCGCTACAGGTCAATCTAACACTATTGACGCATCAACGGGAACTGCTACTACTACATCCCTAAATGTTAATCTAGGTAATAATAGCCTGATTGTTAACGGACTACCTTCACCGATTAATTCTATCACCTTAAATGTTCAGAATTTCCTAAATGTTTATGGTACTACTCAAAACGACACAATCACAGGTAATAACCTCAGTAATTTGTTAGCTGGAAATGCTGGCAATGATACTATCCAAGGTAATGATGGAGATGATGGGTTGTTTGGTGGTGATGGTAATGATAGCTTATTAGGTGGTGTTGGTCAAGATGTTCTTTTGGGTGAGTTTGGTAATGACTTTCTCTTTGGTGAAGTAGGTAATGATTTACTATTTGGAGATGATGGTAATGATCAGTTGTATGGTGGTGATGGGTTAGATGAATTATACGGGGGTATAGGCGCGGATTCTCTTTATGGAGGCAATGATAATGATGTCCTCTGGGGAGAAGATGGTAATGATATTCTCAATGGTGGTAATGGCAATGATATTTTTGTAATTGCACGAGGTTCTGCTGATATCGTTCAAGACTTCCAAGATGGATTTGACCGTATTGGCTTAGGTGGGGGTTTACTATTTAGTCAATTGACAATTTCATCTTTAGGTACTAATACTTTAATCAGAAGTAGTGGTCAAATTCTTGCTACTTTGCAAAATGTTAGTTCTACTTTGATTACTAATACTGATTTTACTGTAGTCTAAGTTAGTATCATTTTTAGGGATTTACAGCACTTTCCGGTGTTATGAGGTACATATCTAGCGGGCAAGATGCCCGCTCCACAAGAGTTTTATGATTCAATTTTGTACCTCATAAGAGCAGAAAATGCTGTAGGACTTACGCTGATAAAGAAAAGGGTGATTTGATTTACAGCTAAATATCCTGTACAAACTCTGTTAAGAACCTAAACGCCTTTAAAATATAATTAGCGCAATCTTGAGGAGAACTATTATAAAATGATGGCCATGCAGTAGCTTTATCTTCATCATAATTATCGCTTCTGTGGGGATGATTTTCTAACCACGCTAACCTGACTGCATGACCAATTAAGACATCTAAAACTATATATTCTTCAATTTGCAAGTTAGGGTTATTAGCGACGATTGTAGCTAATTCCATCAAGGCTTCTACATTGACTTGGCGATATTCTGGGGCTTCAATTTTATTCAGTAAATGTTCAACTAATAAGGCGAAATTTCTTTCTCCTGCTGTCATTTCTGAAAGCATGATTTCACTTTCTAAGCGATTTCGCCGTTCTAATTTATCGCCAATAACTAAACCTTTGCAATGCTGCATTAATAGCCAAACTTCTTTAAAAAAGTTTTTGGGTACACGATTTAATGCGCCTTCTGTTTGACGAAATCTCCGCCAACCGTCAGCGGGAATTTCTATTTCTTCACTAATTGTAGGTAGCACAACCCAAGCAATATCACTTTCTTTTTGTTTGACGTGCAATGATTCCTGTTGACGTAATAAATTACTCACGCCACTATATCCAGTTAATACTTGACGTAAACGCATTTTCACTTCAAAAGGTGATAATTGCATTAATTGTTCGTAAGCTTCATCTTGGGTAAGGACAAATTCTCTAGCAATGTCGCTAGTAATTAAAAGAATCAAATAACCAACTCTTAATGTGATAAATCCGCGAAATAATTCTGGTTCTGATTTGATTAAAACACCAAGATAAATTAAGATTTCTTGGGTTAAAACGCGATCGCGGATATCCTCACGACAGAAGTGATTAATTTTCTCGGTAATCTCATTTCCAGATATGGGAACAACTATGAGGGAGGCTTGACTGTAAGCTCTACCAACTGCAATTTGCTTACCTTGAACCAAAATGCTGGTTATCGCGTCTGATAGGCGAATATCGAGCATTTGGCGTAAACCCGCAGCCCGTCGCACCACCGCCCACAGCCCTAAATCTCCAGCTTTGGTATAAACTTCATCAAGTAAATCAGCTACGGTGACAGGATGATTAGGACCTGCATAGCCTGTATCAAATTCTAAACCCTGTAATCGAGTTAAAGTTTGCAGGAGTTCAATTTGCTCATAAATATTTTCTGATGAGCGCAGATATTCTAATAATAAATCTAAGTTAGTTTCGCATTCCATTTGAAATTCTTGGGTATGTCCCAAAGACCAACTTTTTGCTAAATGAGAAGTCAGGTAATGACAAGGAATGCTCTGATTCGCGACTGATGATTGCGATAATTCTGTATCTGACAAAAAATCAATTCTTTGAATTGCGGCTGTCAGCATTAATTGATTAAGTTTTCCTAATTTTACCTGGACTCCATGACAAATACCATCTTTGAGTTCTTGCATTAATTCTAATAATGCTTGTGAACCAGTTTCTAGCATTGTCCGAGTAATCATTAAGGTTAAAGTCGGACGACCTAAATCACTCCAATATTTTTGGATATAAGCTAGTTCGCTTCTAATTTCATCTAATAAAAAGTGATAATCAAGAGTCAAATAAAATTGCTGAGAATCTAGAAATGATGGTAAAAAGACTACTGTTTGATCTCGAATCCGAAAGAATCTTGATGTGGTTAAACTTCTCAATCTTCGCAGGGGACGGCCTGTTAAACCTAGTTGATCATTTCTACCAATTTGTGTATAAATTTTGGAAAGTTCCTCAGATTTTCTAATTTGAATTGGTGCGATTTGTGTAGGTGTTTGGGTTTCGATTCCGTATATTTCTAATTGGGTTTGTAATTGTTCATCTTCAGCTATTAAAGCAATTTGAACTAATGCACTCTGTTTTTTCCCAACGTTTAAATGTCTACCTAAAGGGTCAATATCTCCCAAGGAGATTAAACCTTCGCTTAACATTTCCCCTAAATAATATAAACTTTGCGCCCAAACTAAGGGGATATTTTCATTTGGTAATCTTAATTGAGATTGAGGATTTAATTTCTCAGTTTCTATATTTTCTGCGGGAACATAATAAATTTCTGGTAATAGTTGTAATCCGTTTTCTTCTACCAATAATGATTTTAAAAGTTGCTGATATTTTTCAACTTGTGTTTGTTCACCGCGAAATAATCCATCCAGAACTAAATAGGTGAAAAATAATGGCCATTCACATTCAATATGCTCAAATTGCTTGAGTTCACCAGGTTCATAATGTAAGCGTTCGGTGTCTTCTAAAACGGTTTGATGTCCATCTCGTAAAAATCGTTTACAACCATATTTTCCGGCGAGTTTACTAATAATTTCATTAAATGTACGTTGTCTCAATTGCTCATCTTTGACAGCAAAAGCGGGATAACTAATAATACTTAATAGTGCAGCATCAACTTCTTTAGAACCTGATTCTCTGGGTAATAATGATTCTAAAGTAATTCTAGCTCTGGCGATTTCATCTGGTAATACATGAATTACTGATGATTGACTACCATGTACACCAAATAAGTTTAATCCATTTATGGATTCTAAAGCTGCTTTAGCCATTCCTAAAGAACTGGCGTTTAATTCTGCACTACCATGATTAATTTTATTTCCCCGTTCCCAAATACCAAAATCTGGTGTCCGGTAAGCCCGTCCAATATAATAAACTAGGTTTTGAACAAAGTTTACTTCGTCTAATGTAAAAATAATTGATAATCCACTGGCGGTCATTTGTGCTAACATTAATAGAAAGATAGATGTGGCATCAAGTTGCAAATGTCCCCATTCATCATCACCGACAACTATATCACCTGTGGCTGTATTATATTTGGCGTGAAGTCCATCTAATAAGGATTGTGTATGTTTGAATATTTCAACTTTATGGGATTGTCGCATCATAGAGAATAGCAGGCCACGCATTAGTTTAATGACACTATGTTCAAGTTCATAGGTGCGGCCGTTATCATAATCTAATTTGCGATATGCTAATGCTAAACCCCAAACTGCTAAAATACTATAAACATTATCTCGCACCCAGGCATCTGTATAATCACCATGAGCAGTAATAGCGGTACTCGCTGGTAATAAACCAGTAATGGGGTTTTGACGCGCTAAAATAATTGTCTTGATTTGTTGATAGTAAAAGTCTAAGCGCGTATGTGATGTAATGGATGTGTTCATTGTGGTAATGAGAAAATTGAATCGGTCGCTGTAAGGTCAATAAATAGAAAAGTGGTACAAATTCTCCGGTGAGAGTATGTGACAATTATACTGAGGGGAATTTTTTGCGGAGAGGGTGGACTACAATTATATATACAATGTGGCTCAATTTTCTATTAATTTCCAAAAACCTAACCCCCCCTTTTTTTCTAGCTATACCTGACCCTCCCCTAAGAGGAGCTATCGTGTAGACACAAGTTAAATTACCCCCCTTAATCCCCCAGGGGGTTTTCATTTTCTAAATTCTAGCAGAAGAAAGAGCGAAACTTTTACTATTATTCGCTCTTTTTTCCGTTGATAATCTATTGAGCAATTATTTTATTTTATTATTAAGTATTCCCTAGTTAT
>Ga0194041_10001157_pt1 | contig 11076 bp, 10 predicted proteins | sample JunL449m_MetaG_FD_160082 | JGI IMG/M metagenome (GOLD analysis project Ga0194041, IMG submission 160082) | Anoxic zone freshwater microbial communities from boreal shield lake in IISD Experimental Lakes Area, Ontario, Canada - Jun2016-L442-9m | ecosystem: Environmental > Aquatic > Freshwater >...
GGTGGTGACCAACGCATTCGCGGCAAAGACGGTTACAAGTACGCAGATGGCGACACACAAGACACTGTTGATCGCGGTCGTTCTGGTCGCTTGCATATTTTGGAAGTACAACGCCTAATTCGTTTCATGCCAAAAGTTGTGATCAGTGTTGTACCTGGCTGGGCAGCTGGTGGCGGACACAGTTTGCATGTTGTTTCAGACCTCACTCTTGCCAGCCGTGAGCACGCTCGATTTAAACAAACCGACGCAGACGTTGCTTCATTTGATGGTGGATACGGCTCTGCTTACCTGGCAAAGATGGTCGGCCAGAAATTTGCTCGTGAAATCTTCTTCCTTGGACGTGAATACTCAGCAGATGACATGAAGGCCATGGGAGCTGTGAACGAAGTAGTGCCGCACGCAGATCTTGAAAAAGTTGCTCTTGAGTGGGCGAAAGAAATCAATGGCAAGAGCCCAACTGCGCAACGCATGTTGAAGTTTGCTTTCAACCTTGTCGATGACGGCCTCGTTGGTCAGCAAATATTTGCTGGCGAAGCAACTCGCCTTGCATACGGCACAGACGAAGCAGACGAGGGTCGCGAATCATTCCTGGAAAAGCGCGCACCCGACTGGTCACCGTTCCCGTGGTACTACTAATTCATTTCGTTAAATGATTATTCATGTCACTGATGGGTCTGACCCGCGGCTAGACCCATTTCGTTGGCGTGACAGACAATTAGCAAGCAGGCTTGATCGGCTTGATGCAGTTGGTGCAGGCATGTTTGTCGCTGAAGGCGACTTGGTAGTGGATCGAGCAATTGAACTGCGCTACGAAGCCATCGCATTGTTGTGTGACGAACCAACCGGCATACGGCTTGCTGAAACGGTTGATGAATCTGTTCAGGTGTTTATCGGATCAGAACAACTACGCGGAGATGTGACGGGGCTTGGTGTCCCCTTGCGCGCCACTGGGTTATTCCGCCGGCCCGCTTTAGCATCAGCAAACGATGTGCTGGCTAAGGCAACCCGTGTTGTTGTGGCTGAAGAAATCGATAACCCCACGAACTTAGGAGCCATTGTGCGCAGTGCTGTAGCGCTTGGGTGGGACGCCATTGTTCTGTCTGCAGGCAGTGCGGACCCTCTAGCAAGACGAGCATTGCGCGTATCAATGGGCTCAGGTTTATCAGTCCCCTTTGTTCGATTAGTTCAAGGTGAGAACATCGGGAAACTATTGCAGCAACATAACTACGTGTCGTACGCCATGACACCCGATGCTTCTGCAACGTCACTCTCGTCAACCACTGTTACGCGCGGACAAAAGACAGCACTACTTCTTGGCAGTGAACGTGACGGACTTGAACAAGCCACCATGACCGAGGCAATTTATGTTGTTCGCATACCAATGCATGGTGGAATTGACTCACTGAACGTGGGGGCAGCAGCAGCCATTGCCATGCACGCCCTAGGACCTGATTCGCATCACACGTAATCAAACGTTGCGCATTGCCTCGGCAGCATTCACCATGTAGTGCGCGAGCTCTGTGGTGACATGTTCTCGATATGCCTCATCCACTTCAGGAATGGTCTTTTCAATTGCCGACGCCATATGCATCAGCCAATGATCACGTTCTAATGCGCCGATAACGAATGGGTTGTGTCGCATACGAAGGCGAGGGTGGCCTCGTTCTTGCATATACGTATCAGGCCCTCCCCAATACTGGATAAGGAATAGGGCGAGGCGCTCACGTGCTCCCGTCGTTTCGCTTCCTTCTGGATAGAGCGGCAACAACACCTGATCAGTTTCTATGCCATCGTAAAAAGCATCGACAAGGTGGACGAAGAAATCTGGACCCGCAATTTCATAGAGAGACTTGTCGCCCGAGACTTCAGACATGAGTTAGAAAAACTCTGGTTCTTCCCAACCAGGAAAAATGCTTGGAAGTCCATCACTTACTTTGTCGGGATACACAGCAGCCCGCTTTTCAAGGAAACTGACGACGCCTTCTTTTGAGTCGGCGCTGCGTCCACGTTGTTGAATGCCACGCGAATCTGCACGATGCGCTTCCATCGGATGAGATGCACCCAGCATGTGCCACAACATTTTTCGTGACATTGCAACAGACACAGGTGCTGTGTTATCGGCAATTTCCCGCGCAATGGCAACAGCAGCAGCCATGAGATCGTCTCCGGCATGGACACTGCGCACTAAGCCGCCTGCCAATGCTTCAGACGCGGGGAATACACGACCGGTAAATACCCATTCTGTTGCTTGAGCAATTCCCACAAGACGTGGCAAGAAATACGACGAGCATGCTTCAGGAACAATTCCGCGCTTTGCAAACACAAATCCAAACTTCGCTGTATCACTCGCAAGACGGAAGTCCATTGGCAAAGTCATGGTGACCCCAACACCGACTGCTGGGCCATTTATAACGCCAATGACAGGCTTCAAACTTTCGTAGATACGCAACGACACGAGTCCGCCACCATCACGAGGAACGCCTTGCTTAGTTTGTACATCACTGCCGCCCTTAGCAAAGGTGTCTCCGCCCGAAGAAAGGTCTGCTCCGGCACAGAAGGCACGGCCAGCGCCTGTGAAAATCACAACTTTGACATCGTCATCAGCATCAGTGATATCCAACGCAGCAATGATTTCGTACATCATGCGTCCAGTGAACGCATTCAACTTGTCTGGTCGATTCAAAGTGATTGTGGCAATGCCGTCAGATATGTCGAGGAGAATGTCTTGAAAATCCATACCACGACCCTAGCGATACGGGCCAATGTGTCGGTAGTTCGACTAGACGTCGAGAAACTTACTGGAGGCAACTCCAGAGCCGACGCCGCCTGCAGTTGCACCAATGACTAGCAACGCAATCATGACGCCGTTCAAATACGAATCAGGCACAACGAGTGAACTGACACCTGTGCCAGCTTTGAAACCGGCCACTCCGGAAGTCCACGCACTGTTGAGAGTCCATAAACCGACGCATGAAAAAATCGCGCCGACGAGTCCCTGAATAAGGCCCTCCATAATGAACGGCACTCGAATAAACCAGTCAGTGGCACCGACCAGTTTCATCACTTCAATTTCACGCCGTCGAGCAAAGATTGCAGTACGAATCGTGTTCCAAATAAGAATCACGGCGACAGCGAGCAGAACTAACGACATTGCAATCGTGACAGTGCGCACAAATCCGGACAAAGTGGAAATGACATCAAACTCATCTTCTGCAAGCGACACTCCCGCGACTCCTGGCAATGTTCGATATTGGTCTGCGAGGCTACGCACCAGTTCAGGGTCTGTCGTTTTTGGTACCACCTTGAACTGAGACGGAATCGTTTCTATCGACAACAGACTCAATGTTGTGGCATCGCCAGCAAACACGCGCTTAGCTTCTTCAAAACTTGCCGCCTTGTCAAGATACGTCAGTTTTGTGACATCAATGATGTTCGGCTGTGATTTCAGGTTCTGCTCGACAAACTTCAATGCTTCCGGTGTCACATCAGGACGAACAAACACGATCATGCCGACGTCACCGCGCCACTGCACGAGCAAATTATCAAAAGCACGCTGCATAAGGAATGTTGCACCAACCAGCAGCAACGAAACAGCAGAAGTGATGACTGCTGCCACCGACAATGTGATGTTGCGACGGAAACTCGCGATTGTCTCGCGAAAGGCGTAGGAGATGCGCTGAATCATTCGTAGACCCCGCGCTCTTGGTCGCGCACAATGACCCCGCGGTCAAGCTGAATCACTCGCTTACGCATGGCATTAACAACGCGATGGTCATGAGTTGCCATGACAACGGTGGTTCCGGTGCCGTTGATGGCTTCAAGGAGCGCCATGATGCCTTCGCCCGTTGATGGGTCAAGGTTTCCGGTGGGCTCATCGGCCAACAAAATCAGGGGACGGTTCACGAAGGCACGCGCAATAGAAACTCTTTGCTGCTCTCCACCGGAGAGTTGGTGTGGCAATCGATCTTGCTTGTCGCCTAGACCTACAAGATCGAGGACTTGTGGAACTTGCTGGGCGATGATGTGTCGTGGTTTGCCAATAACTTCCAAAGCGAACGCGACATTTTCAAACACACTCTTGTTTGGCAACAACTTGTAGTCCTGGAACACGTTGCCCATCGTGCGACGCAAAAAAGGAATCTGACTATTTGCCATTTCGTTGATATTGCGACCAGCTACCCACACGTTGCCGCGCTCTGGACGTTCCTGGCGATTCATCAGACGAAGAAGTGTTGATTTTCCCGAACCAGATGGACCAACAAGGAACACAAATTCACCCTTTGGAATATCAAAGGATGCATCGCGCAGGGCCGGAGTATCAGAGCCATAGACCTTGGAAACATTTTCGAGACGAATCATGAAGAGACCCAACCTAGCAATGCACAGCTACCCCGCGAGGGCGGGCACGAAAGCCATACAGGCATTACTCTGCCTGCCCCCTGCGCCAACGCAGGAAGCCCTCCATAAAGGAATCAAGATCACCGTCAAGCACAGCAGCCACATTGCCTGATTCCACTTCGGTACGGATGTCTTTCACCATTTGATACGGCTGAAGCACGTACGACCGAATCTGACTACCCCATCCGACTTGTGCGGGCTTGCCGGCAATGCGATCTTTTTCGTCTTGATGCTCTTCTTCAATCTTTGCAACAATCATTGCCTTCAAACGCGTCAATGCTTTTTCACGGTTTTGTAATTGACTGCGCTCTTCTTGACTCGTTGCAACTGCACCTGTTGGTTCATGAATGAGGCGCACTGCTGATGAAGTCTTGTTGACGTGCTGACCACCAGCTCCTGATGCACGAAACACTTCCATGCGAATTTCAGATTCGTTCACTTCAAGATCTGGAGCATCCATTACTGGCCACACCTGCACGCTGGCAAAACTGGTTTGGCGGCGACCTTGGTTATCAAACGGGCTAATGCGCACCAAACGATGAGTTCCGCGCTCTGATGTCATCAACCCGTATGCATAACGGCCCTTGATTGTGAATTCAGCCGACATGATTCCGGCTTCGGTGCCAGGACTGACATCGTCAACATCAACAACAAACCCTTTACGTTCAGCCCAACGCGTGAACATGCGCATTAAAAGTTCAGCCCAGTCCTGAGCATCAACACCACCGTCTTTGGCATTGATTTGCACGATGGCATCTGCGTCATCGTGTTCACCAGTAAACAAACTGCGCATTTCCAAAATGCCAAGTTCAGCTGCGACATGAGCAATACCTGCAGCAATGTCTGCTTCTTGCGACGCATCGTCAATCTCGCGAGCCATTTCATGAAGAACATCGAGGTCGTCAAGCTCTGCACGCATCGCTTCATACGCATCAAGGTCGGAGCGCAGGTTGGAATACTCCCCCGTTACACGCTTTGCGACATCTTGGTCATCCCACAAGTCAGGTCGTGACACCTCAATCTCAAGTTCTGAAATACGTGCGCGTGTTTGATCGATATGCAAATACTCGTGCGATTCAGCAATACGCGTTGCTAGTTCGCGAAGGTCGGAAGTGAAATCACGCATGACGAATTATCGCTCGGAATTGGGCAGTCAGGCGGCAGCGCCGTGGCACATTTTGTATTTTTTGCCAGAGTTACACGGGCAAGGCGAGTTACGTGGCGTATTAGACCAGTCGCTTGCATCTTTCACGATGGGCTTGCGCACTTCTTCCTCTGGCGCAGACAACAAAGATTGATCAACATCATCACTGCCTAGAGCAGCAGCGGTAAAACCATCGGTGGCAACGTTGTCACTACTTGTCTCTGTGAGGTTTTGTACACGCAGAACTGGCTGCTCGTCGTTGACTACCTGCACGTGCATGACGTAACGAACAAAGTCTTGAGCAATTCCGGTCATCATCTGACCAAACATCTCATATCCCTCACGCTGCCATTCAGTGAGTGGATCTTTTTGACCCATAGCGCGCAAGTTGATTCCCTCTTGCAGGTAATCCATCTCCTCGAGATGTTCCCGCCAACGTTGGTCAATGATGCTGAGCATGACTTGGCGCTCAATCTGACGCAAGGTCTCAGAGCCCAACTCTTCTTCACGGATTTGATAATGCTTGTTCGCATCAGCCATCACAAGGTCGTAAATGGCATCAGTACCTAGACATTGTTCGATATGAGCTGCGGTAATGGAAGCAGGCCAGTAACTAGATAGTTCAAGCGCCAAGCCATCAACATCCCATTCGTCGCTTGCCTCAGAAACACAATGAGTTTCAATCAGCGAGTCAACAGCCTCAGCAAGATATTCCATTGCTGCAACTTTGAGATCTGCACCCGACAAGATCTGATCGCGGCGCATGTAAATAACTTTGCGCTGCTCGTTCATCACTTCGTCGTACTTCAAGACGTTCTTACGAATTTCACCGTTGCGCTGTTCCACGGTTGTTTGCGCACGCTCGATTGCTTTTGTCACCATCTTTGCTTCGATGGCTTCATCGTCAGGCAATGCACGGCCCATGACCCAACTAAGAGCACCGGTAGCGAAGAGGCGCATGAGCTCATCATCAAGGCTGAGATAGAAACGACTCGCCCCTGGGTCACCCTGACGTCCTGCGCGACCGCGTAACTGGTTGTCAATACGGCGACTGTCGTGGCGTTCAGTTCCGAGAACATAGAGACCGCCAATAGCGCGAACTTTATTGCCCTCTTCGACGCACTGCGCTTTCTGCAATGGCAACAATTCGTCGTAACGAGCTTGGGCTGCAGCGCGAGCAGTCTGGAATTCTTCTGGCATCTCAGCAATCGGTGCTGGCAATGCGAAATCATCAACCAAAAGGTCTGGGCTGACGCCTTCTGAAAGCACCTGTTGACGTGCAAGAAGTTCAGGGTTTCCGCCAAGCAAAATGTCAACGCCACGTCCGGCCATGTTTGTGGCAACTGTGACCGCCCCAAGGCGTCCTGCTTGGGCGACAATGAGTGCTTCACGGGTGTGCTGCTTGGCGTTCAGAATCTCATGTTTGATTCCACGCTTGGTGAGTTCACGCGAGAGATGTTCGCTCTTTTCCACGCTGATTGTTCCGACAAGAATTGGCTGGCCTTTTCCATTGCGAGTGACAATGTCTTCAACGACGGCACGGAATTTAGAATCTTCTGACTTGAAAATGAGGTCAGCTTCATCGTCACGAACAACATTACGGTTTGTCGGAATTGGTACAACGTTTAGCCCGTAGGTATTCACCAATTCAGCAGCTTCAGTCTGAGCGGTACCGGTCATTCCTGCGAGCTTGTTGTACATGCGGAAGTAGTTCTGCAAAGTAATAGTTGCAAGAGTTTGGTTCTCTTCGTTGATGCGTACGCCTTCTTTGGCTTCCACAGCTTGGTGAATACCTTCGCTCCAACGGCGACCTTCGAGAATGCGGCCAGTGAACTCATCGACGATCTTCACATCGCCAGCATCAACGATGTAGTCCTTGTCCCGGCGATAGAGCTCTTTCGCTTTCAGTGCGACAGACAGTTGATGCACCAGGTTTTGCTGCACGGCGTCGTACAAGTTGTCAAGACCAAGTTCTTTTTCAACTTTTTCGATTCCAAGTTCAGTGGGAACAACAATGCGCTTGTCTTCTTCTACTTCGTAGTCAACATCGCGCTGCAAAATACGAACAATGGATGCGAATTTGTAATACATGTTGGCTGCATCAGCGATGCGGCCCGAAATAATGAGTGGCGTACGTGCTTCGTCAATGAGGATGCTGTCTACTTCGTCGACAATTGCAAAGTTATGACCACGTTGCACCTTGTCGTCTAACGAACCAGCCATGTTGTCACGCAAATAGTCGAAACCGAATTCGTTGTTGGTGCCGTATGTAATGTCGCATGCGTAATCAAGGCGCTTTTCAGCCGGTGACTCGCGACGTCCGGGTATGACAAGTCCGACATTGAGGCCCATGAACTGGTGGATACGACCCATCCATTCAGCGTGGAATCGGGCCAAGTAATCGTTGACCGTGATCACATGCACGCCGTCGCCCGACAAGCCATTGAGATATGCAGGCAAAGTAGACACAAGAGTCTTTCCTTCACCGGTTTTCATTTCCGCTACCCAACCAAAGTGAAGCGCAGCTCCACCCATGAGCTGGACATCGAAATGGCGCTGTCCGATGACGCGACTCGACGCCTCACGCACAACAGCAAACGATTCGATGAGGAGATCTTCGAGAGATTCGCCACGATCAAGACGAGACCTGAACTCACCAGTCTTTGCCTGCAATGCCGCATCGGTCAATGCAGCCATCTCAGACTCGAGAGCATTGATGTCAGGAACGAGACCTTGGAGGGCTTTTACTCGCTTGCCGTCGCCGGCTCGAAGGACGCGGTCGAGAACTTTCATGCAGTGTCCAAGCCTACCTGCGCCCTTTGCCAGAGCCAGTTCGCCCCGCGGCCCTGAACCCAGCAATACTTGTCGTCCATATGACCTCTCGAGCAGTTGACACAGTGATTTTTGACCTCGGAGGGGTGATTATGCGCAACGGCGGACCTCGCGACTTCACGAGGCGCTACCCCGACCATGACCCCGCCGTGGTGGCTGAAATCGTGATGGGCCCACATCACCTTGACACCGACCACCAATGGCACCGCGTGGAGCGTGGCGAGATCACGCTTGATGAGTGCCGCGCGATTACAAAACAGAAACTGGATGATGCCGGCATTGTCGCAACCGTCCCCGCAAACGCCCCCGCATCGAACGCCAACCCTTTCAACTTCCAACTCAATGAAGAGATGGTCACATTCATTCATGATCTGAAATCAGCAGGAATACCGATTGGAATTCTGACAAACAATGTGAAGGAATTTCGCCCAATGTGGTGGCCACTGATGGACTACGAAAACATATTCGACACCATCGTTGATAGCCACGAGGTTCAAATACGTAAGCCGAACCCAGCCATTTACGAACTCACGATGACACGACTCAATGCCACCCCGACTCGCACCGCATTTCTTGACGACCTGCTTGCCAATGTGCAGGCCGCTAACGCTCTCGGTATGCACGGGGTTCATGTCGAAGAAGACTCAACGGGTGCAATCGCCACAGCCCGTGCCCTCACTGGACTTCTCTAGTCCCATTCGCCCCAGAGGCTCCCTCTAAGTAAATTAGGCAACTGTTACTGTTTCTAGGTAATGAAGCGCTATTCCGCCAGCCTCCTCGACCCGGCGGGTACACGCCACGTTGAGTTACGGGTACGCACGAAGGCCTCATGGGGATCAGACGCATCCACTGTCACTGTTCGGTCGAGAGTTCGAACTGAAGCTGCGCAATCCACCCCTGTTGCATTGCATCTTCGTGCTGATGCCATGCGGTCAATTCCCACCGGATCTGTCACCGCGCAACTCACACCGTCTTTACATGAAGTCACCTTCACTATTTCGCCATCTGGCGAATGGATCACATCATCGTTCGCCGTCACGCGAAGTCGCGGAGATAAACGAGTCGTAACGCACGCACTTCTTGCTGGGCGCGCGATGACATCATCCACCGTTAATCGCAAGGTGTACGTCTCAGTGTCCACGATGGTCGCAACATTGCTTTTGTTTTTCGGTTCACTTGCAGTGTCTAAATCAGCACGTGACACAACCGTGCTTGCTGACCACATCACAACAGCGCCGCTTCAAACATCTGGCTCCACAATTGATGCTCCGGCCAGTACTGCTCCAGTCACGACAATTCCTGACACCACCACCGTTGCCCCTCCAGCCCAAAAATTCTCAGCGCTGCCGGCCAAGTCTGAATTTCCCGCAATGGAATCCACAACGGAGCAAGAACTCCTCGGTGACATACCAAACGACGGAAAAACATGGATCGTTATCCCTCGCCTTCACCTGCGTATGCACATTGTCAGCGGTATCAGTGATGACAGATTGGCTCTCGGAGTTGGCTGGTACAAGGCAAGTCAACAGCCTGGATCGAAAGGCAATATTGGCCTTGCCGGACATCGCACAACGTTTCCAGCCCCTTTCTTCTTCCTCGACAAAATGCGTGTCGCCGATTCTGTAATTCTGATCGTGGGTAACGAACTTCACCGGTACTTGGTGAAGGCGAATGAAGCGGGCGAACCATACGACGTCGTGCAGCCAAACAACATGGGCGTTCTCGCCTATCTCGGTTATGACTCGGTCACCTTGACAACATGCACGCCAATCGGAACAGCAAACCAGCGCCTCGTTGTTCACGCCAAGTTGATGAAGCGCTTACCCTTTGAACGAAAGGACTGATATGTCGGAAGATATTTCAACCACAAGCAGCGATACCGCCGAAATAGCTCGAGACGCCATCGTGTCAAAGATGGTCAGCCCTCAACGCGGCATTGTGCTTCCTGACCTCAAGTCACGTCGTCGCAAATATAAAGCAGCAGATGTTGAACAAGCATTTCGTGATATTGCAGCACAAGTTGACGATTACCAAACAACAGTTACTCAAGAGATCGTGCAGCTACTAGCACTGCTCATCATCGAAGTTCACCGTGAGACAACAACCCAACGACAAGTGGCTCAAACTGAAATCGCCGAGATGCACGAAGAAATCAAGCGTGAAGGTGCACTGATTATCTCGAATGCGCAACGTGAAGCCTTATCGCTTGATCACAAGATGGAAGAAATTCGCAGAATTGCTGCCGAAGTCTCCAACGTCGCAAACAGCACCCCTACTTCATAAATCCTCACACTGTGCGCGATGGCGCAGCACAGGTCACCGATAATGCACCAGTGCGTACAAGGGCAGAAACTGCTGCACGAAACGTTGCACCAGTAGTCACAACGTCATCAATCACCAGCACATTACGCTGACGCCTCAACGGTCGCGCCACAAACTCTGGCGACGCCAATCGTTCATCACGATCTAATCCTGTTTGCGAAACCGTGTTGACCCGCCTTAATAATCGTTTCGCTGGCAAGGCCAACAGAACACCAACATGACGAGCTATGAGTTCTGCATGGTCCATGCCCCGCTCTTGCTGATGCTTCATCGTTGTGGGAGCCCATGTCACAACATCACAGTTGAAATCAGACCAGCCAATTGCATCAACAACAATGTCTGCCAACAATCGAGCATTCTTCCGTTTCTTTCCATATTTC
>Ga0194041_10001160_pt1 | contig 11067 bp, 8 predicted proteins | sample JunL449m_MetaG_FD_160082 | JGI IMG/M metagenome (GOLD analysis project Ga0194041, IMG submission 160082) | Anoxic zone freshwater microbial communities from boreal shield lake in IISD Experimental Lakes Area, Ontario, Canada - Jun2016-L442-9m | ecosystem: Environmental > Aquatic > Freshwater >...
AGTGATACTTTTGTAATTTTATCAACAAAAGATCACTTTTCTTTTCTTTTTTACCCCCGAGAATGAAAATGCCCTGCTAAACAAGCACCCAAACCCCAACGTTCTAAAAACGCTAACCAAGCTACACCACGTTCTTGATAAGGTCTTAATTGTCCGGTAAAATTGACAGGAGTTGGTAAAATTTGAATTTCCTGATTATTAGTTAATGCGCCAATTAATTCTTCCAATGCACCAGAAGCTTCAAAACTAACAACAGGTAATTTTTCAATGACTTGGGTATCTCCTTTACTAATACGTAAAGCATCTTCTAAAGAAAGAGACATTTGCTCTTTGCGAGAAGTAAAAAAGGTTTGGGCAGTTTTAATATCTTGAGGACGAAGTTCTACCCATTCTCCATTAATTTCCACTAAAGGACTATTTAATTTCACCAATTTATCAAACTCAGTTTTAGAAATTGTTTGTCCACCAATTGCTAATTGCCATTGAAAATTTAATAAACTTTGTAACCCCAAACGTCCTGATTTTTGTTGAGGAGTTTCAGCACTAATTTTTAAGCCTAACCGATTTGCCCACCCTTCCCGATTTGTTAAACTAGAAGGTAAAATTACTCCTAAACCACTATCTTCAAATCTCCAAGTTATAGCTTTGATAAATTCATAAGCTTCCATGGGGGTAAGGTGACAAAATTCGGGAGATGCAGTTTCTAAACTTGAATTAATTATAGGATACAATCGAGAAGCCAAACCCAAACCTCGCAAAAATGTTTCTTGAGGTTGTTCAATGGTGCGATTTTGATAAACTAATTTTTCTACAGGTTGCTGCCAAATTATCGGTGCTTCTATTAAAAATTCCAGGTTATCCACTGCTTGAAGAAAATACTTTAAAATCCAATTTGGTTCTTCATTTTCTGGAGGTAGCAATTGAAAACAAGTTCTAAATGAAGCTTTGCCTGTAAGTTGATATTGTAAGGGTAAAGTCCAAGCTTTTAAAGTAGTTTGTAAACGTTCTCCGCTGACGGTATCAATTGTATTATTTGTATTAATTAACCCCTGTAACCACTGCTGTAATGTCGCAGGTAAAGACATCATCATTCTTGGTTCAAAGGAAGATTGAGAAGCAACCATTAACCGCAATTGATTATCAGTAATTCTGTTCAGGAATGATAATATTATTTCTTGAGGTAATAATGGTAAATCAATTGCTAAATTTTCCCTAGTTTGTTGATATGTTCGACAAGCTAAAGGCATTTGTAAGGAGAATTTTTCTAATCTATTGACATCTATAGCACTATCTAAAAGTACCTGCCATTTCGCAATTAAATTGCTATCTTGTTTTTCAACAGTTGGTAAAAATTTACAACGGGAAATTAAATCTAAATGCCATCTATAAATATGTACCCAAAAACGAATATCTGCTCCTAATAAACTTGCTTGACTATCATTTGTACTCAGAGGTAAAGAAGTAAGAAATTCAATTGCTAATGTTGGAGTCAAACAAAAACCATCAATTTTCCAAGGATGCAAATATTGTGCAGACGGGAAATCTATATCTACACTGACAGAATGCACCGGTGAAATTGCTGTTAGTTCTGATTTTTTATTTTCTAAAAAATAGGTCGGTAAAGAAACTATTTCTGAATGAATAGGTAATTTTATTTCCGTTGGTAGTTTACTCTTAACCCTTTGTTTATTAGTAATTGATAAATTAGATACTTCTAGCCATTCATTTAATTCCCCTGCTGTCATAGCCAATGGGTGTAAAAGAACTTCAGCGGATAATTCAGTATGCACCTGTGAAGAACGCCAAATTTCCCCCCAAATAAAGAAATAACTATTTTGATGATTTATTATCCAACTTCCGTGTAAAATTGCCATGTTTAAATATACTAATTATTTTTTAAATTATCAATTACAATATCCCATCTTCAGTCAAATTCAAAGATACAGAATCTGCCCTTCTAACTTCAATATTAGCAAACATGAGGCTAAACCAAAACTTTTATAACCTCATTTTTAACAACCCCTAATACTGAAATAATTCTAGCAGAACGAATATTGTACTTCAATTGATGCGTAAACAGGTAGAATATTTCTCTGTCCTCTTGACCCATAACTCCCATGACCACATTTGGTGAAAATCCCTTTTCTCCCCAAGAAATTGCCTCAGAAGGCATAAAACCAGAAGAATATGCAGAAATCGTTCGCCGTTTAGGTCGTCACCCCAACAAAGCCGAACTAGGTATGTTTGGGGTCATGTGGTCAGAACATTGCTGTTATAAAAATTCCCGCCCCTTACTTAAACAGTTTCCCACCACCGGACCGCGGATTCTCGTCGGACCTGGGGAAAATGCCGGAGTTGTGGATATCGGTGACGGACTACAATTAGCGTTTAAAATAGAATCCCATAACCATCCCTCCGCTGTTGAACCATTTCAAGGCGCTGCAACTGGAGTAGGTGGAATACTAAGAGATATATTTACCATGGGAGCGCGTCCTATTGCTTTATTAAATTCTTTGCGGTTTGGTGATTTGAATGACCCAAAAACCCAAAGACTGTTTACAGGCGTAGTCGCAGGTATAAGTCATTATGGTAATTGTGTTGGCGTTCCTACAGTGGGTGGTGAAGTGTATTTTGACCCCGCTTACTCTGGAAATCCCCTAGTTAACGTCATGGCTCTCGGTTTGATGGAAACTTCGGAAATTGTCAAATCAGGGGCTTCAGGCGTGGGAAATCCCGTGCTGTATGTAGGTTCAACTACCGGACGAGATGGTATGGGTGGAGCAAGTTTTGCCAGTGCGGAATTAACCGAGGAGTCTATGGATAACCGTCCCGCTGTACAAGTGGGAGATCCATTTTTAGAAAAGTCCTTAATCGAAGCTTGTTTAGAAGCATTTAAAACCGGAGCGGTAGTGGCAGCACAGGATATGGGTGCGGCGGGTATCACCTGTTCAACATCAGAAATGGCCGCTAAAGGTGGTGTCGGAATTGACTTTGATTTAGATAAAATTCCGGTGCGGGAGTCGGGAATGATACCCTATGAATATCTGCTGTCGGAATCTCAAGAAAGAATGTTATTTGTTGCCGAAAAAGGGCGAGAACAGGAATTAATTGCTATTTTTCACCGTTGGGGACTACAAGCGGTAGTTGCAGGTACAGTAATTGCTGAACCCATTGTCAGGATTTGGTTTGAGGGAAAAATTGCCGCTGAAATTCCCGCAGATGCTTTAGCGGAAAATACGCCCCTGTATGAAAGAGAATTATTGACAGAAGCACCAGAATATGCTATCAAAGCTTGGCAATGGACAAAAGATAATTTACCCGCTTGTGATGCTACAGGGATTGAAATTGGCAGAAATTGGCAAAATTGGAATCAAATTTTATTGACTTTGTTAGATACTCCCACCATTGCTTCTAAAAGCTGGGTTTATCGTCAATATGATCATCAAGTTCAAAATAACACAGTATTATTACCAGGAGGGGCTGATGCTGCTGTAGTTCGTCTTCGTCCCTTAGTAGAAATTCAAAATCCCAAATCTCAAAGCCAAAATCGCAACTCCGCTGTTGCGGCCACCGTAGATTGTAACTCTCGCTATGTCTATCTTGATCCTTATGAAGGGGCTAAGGCAGTAGTAGCAGAAGCTGCCCGGAATCTTAGCTGTGTGGGTGCTGAACCCCTGGCTGTAACAGATAACCTCAATTTTGGTAGTCCAGAAAAACCCATTGGTTATTGGCAATTAGCGTCCGCTTGTCGGGGGTTGAGCGAAGGTTGTCGGGAGTTGGGAACACCGGTCACTGGGGGGAATGTGTCTCTCTATAATGAAACTTTTGACACAGAGGGAAATCCTCAGCCAATCTATCCGACTCCGGTTGTGGGTATGGTGGGTTTAATTGAAGACTTGACGAAAATTTGCGGACAAGGTTGGCAAAATGTCGGGGATGTAATTTACCTTTTAGGTTTGTCAATTCAATCTACAATTGAATTAGGCGCTTCTGAATATTTGGCAACAATTCATCATACAATTGCTGGCAGACCCCCTAGAGTTAATTTTGAGTTAGAACGGTGTGTACAAAATGCCTGTCGTCATGGTATTCGCGCTGGTTGGGTAAAATCTGCCCATGATTCCGCTGAAGGTGGCTTAACTGTTGCTATAGCAGAATCTTGTCTTTCTGGAAATTTGGGGGCAGAAATTAATTTCCCAATCACGACAAATCATGATTTACGATTTGATGAAGTGCTTTTTGGTGAAGGTGGAGCAAGAATTTTAGTTTCTGTAAGTGGGGAAAATCAAGAAATTTGGGAATCTTATTTACAAGAGCATTTGGGGGAATATTGGCAAAAAATAGGTATTGTAGCTAATTCTGGAAATTTGCAGATTTTAACCGCAGATAACTATAAGTTAGTCCAGGTTAGTATTGAAGATATGCGCGATCGCTATTCTTTAGCAATCTCTAAACGCCTAGCAGTTAATAGTAACATTTGAACCAGATCAAAAATCAAGCTTTGAACATGAAAATTTACAATTCATACTTGATAATTCACCAATTTAAGGTACTGTTTTAATGGATGGTTAACGATTTATTAAGAAGGTTTGAACTATCCATAAAGTAAGGTGACAGGTAGGATTTCTTTACTTTTGACTTTTGACTTTTGATTTGTGACTTTTGAACAAAATCCCCACCAGGAGCAATACCAGCATGATTCCCATTAATTCCGTCACCTTAGATGAATATCCCGAAATTGCTAACAACTTGATCAACAGTTATGAAAATACCAGTGATAAACCCGAAGAAGCTTGTGGTGTTTTTGGCATTTATGCTCCAGAACAAGATGTTGCTAAATTAACCTACTTTGGATTATATGCTCTCCAGCATCGGGGTCAAGAATCTGCTGGTATTGCTACCTTTGAAGGTTCACGCGTCTACCAGCACAAAGATATGGGTTTGGTATCTCAGGTATTTAATGAAACCATTTTAGAGCAATTACCCGGAAATTTGGCAGTTGGTCATACCCGTTATTCTACTACTGGTTCTAGTCGCAAAGTTAACGCTCAACCCGCTGTGGTGGAAACTAGGTTGGGTTTATTAGCTTTAGCACACAATGGGAATTTAGTCAATACTGTACAATTGCGTTCTGAGTTAATCAAAGATAAGTTTAACTTAGTCACGACAACAGACTCAGAAATGATTGCTTATGCGATCGCTCAAGAAGTCAATGCTGGTGCAGATTGGATTACAGGTGCGATAAGTGCTTTTAAACGTTGTCAAGGCGCATTTAGCCTAACTATTGCTACAACCGCAGGTATAATGGGAGTCCGTGATCCTAACGGGATTCGTCCCTTAGTAATTGGCACATTAGATAGTGAACCTGTGCGTTACGTTCTCGCGTCCGAAACTTGCGGTTTAGATATTATCGGTGCGGAATATCTGCGTGATGTGGGACCTGGGGAATTAGTTTGGATTACCGAAACTGGTTTAGAATCATTCCAGTGGCATCAACAGTCAGAACGTAAACTTTGTATCTTTGAAATGATCTATTTTGCCCGTCCCGATAGCCTCATGCACAATGAAACTTTATACAGTTATCGAATGCGGTTAGGACGGAAAATGGCAGCAGAAGCACCAGTAGAAGCCGATCTAGTTTTTGGTGTTCCTGATTCTGGTATACCTGCGGCCATTGGCTTTTCCCAAACTTCTGGTATAGCTTATGGTGAGGGACTGATTAAAAATCGCTACGTCGGCCGCACCTTTATTCAGCCTACCCAAGCTATGCGCGAATCAGGGATTAAAATGAAACTTAACCCCCTTAAAGATGTTTTATTCGGTAAGCGAGTTGTAATTATTGATGATTCCATTGTCCGAGGAACTACTAGCCGTAAACTTGTACAGGCCTTGCGTGATGCTGGTGTAGCAGAAGTGCACATGAGAATTTCTTCTCCTCCTGTGACGCACCCTTGTTTTTACGGTATTGATACTGATACCCAAGATCAATTAATTGCTGCGACAAAATCAGTAGCGGAAATAGCCAAACAATTACAAGTTGATAGTCTAGCTTATTTAAGTTGGGAAGGAATGTTAGAAACAACCAGAGAAGATACTAATAGTTTCTGTTCTGCTTGTTTTACTGGTAATTATCCTGTTGCTATTCCTGAACAAGTAAAGCGTTCTAAATTGATTTTGGAAAAAGTTGTAGTTTAGAAACCTGGGAATATTCGAGAGGTAATTAAATTGATAATTGATAATTTATAATTGTCAATTGTCAATGGATATCAATATCACTGTAAACATCAACTATAATAAATTTATCAATTAGCAAATAGACAAATTTTGCCAGTCTTACTTATTTTTAATTCTAACCATGATTTACCTTTCTCCTGAACTTAAAACTAGACTTTCCACTCCTTTAAAAATTGGCTCATTTGAGGTTAAAAGCCGTGTTTTACAGTCTCCTTTGTCGGGAGTGACTGATTTGGTATTTCGTCGTTTAGTACGTCGTTATGCACCAGAATCTATGCTGTATACAGAAATGGTAAATGCTACAGGTTTGCATTATGTTAAACAGCTACCAATAATTATGGAAGTAGACCCGAACGAACGTCCAATTAGTATTCAATTATTTGATTGTCGTCCTGATTTTCTCGCGGAAGCAGCGATAAAAGCAGTCGCGGAAGGTGCGGATACTGTTGATATTAATATGGGGTGTCCGGTTAATAAAATTACTAAAAATGGTGGTGGTTCTTCTTTATTACGTCAACCAGAAATTGCAGAAGCAATTGTGCGAGAAGTGGTAAAAGCGGTAGATGTTCCTGTGACCGTGAAAACCCGCATTGGTTGGAATGAACATGAAATTACTATTCTTGATTTTGCTAAAAGAATGGAAGACGCGGGAGCAAAAATGATTACTGTTCATGGAAGGACTCGCGCTCAAGGTTATAATGGTAATGCACGGTGGGAATGGATAGCTAAAGTCAAAGAAATTTTATCAATTCCGGTAATTGGTAATGGGGATATTTTCTCTGTGGAAGCTGCGGTAAAATGTCTAGAACAAACTGGTGCAGACGGGGTAATGTGTTCTCGGGGAACTTTAGGTTATCCCTTTTTAGTTGGTGAAGTTGATCATTTTTTAAAAACGGGAGAATTATTACCACCACCTAACCCAATTCAACGTTTAGAATGTGCGCGAGAACATCTTTTTGCTTTATGGGAATACAAGGGAGATAGGGGAGTTCGTCAAGCCCGTAAACACATGACTTGGTATGCTAAAGGTTTTGCTGGTGCTGCTGATTTACGAGGTAAATTAAGTTTAATGGAAACTGTCCAACAAGGTTTAGATTTAATTGATGGTGCAATAGAAAAATTAGGTCATGGTTATGAAATTGAGGAAGAAACAGTAGAGCCATGATATATATTATATGATTAGTAAACTCTATGTTATATTATTTCACAACTTTGACAGTTTGTAAAGTTTCATCAGCACAACCGCTAATAAAACCACCCATATTTTGAATTTCCTGCAAATATTCTAAGGCTGATTTTGTAATTATTTCTCCTGGCATTAATACAGGAATTCCTGGAGGATAAGGACAAATAATTTCCGCACAAATCCTTTCTTGGGTTTCCGCTATAGGTATTACCTCGCTATTAGCAAAAAAGGCCTCACGGGGAGAAATGGACATAATACTGGCAATTATAGCATCGTTTATATTATTACACGGTTGACACTCAGATGTCAAGGGGATGACATGGGTAAGATTATTTAATCCTTGAATTAGTTTTTGAATATCTGTTTTTGTGTTTCCTAAACTAATAATAAAAGTAAGATTTTGCCAAGATGAAAATTCTGGAGTAACATGAAATTTTTTATCTAGAATTTCTTCAGACGCAAAGCCTGTAAATTTTATTTTACTAACATTTACAGTTAATCTAGTTTGATCTAAGTCCATAAATCCTGGTGATTTTTTGCTATTAATTAAAGGAGTAGATAAACCGGGAATTTGATTAATTTTAATTCTCGCTTCCTCAGCTAACTCTAAGGTTTGAGATATCAATTTTTCTCCATGTATTGCCATTTGTTGACGCGCAGCATCTAGAGAGGCTAAAAGAATAAAACTAGGGCTTGTAGATTGAACTAATTGCAAAGCTTTATTAACTCTATCAATATCAATTCTTTTACCTTGAAAATGTAACATTGATGCTTGTGTCATTGCCCCTAATGTTTTATGAATTGATTGTACTGTTAAATCTGCACCTGCGGTTAAAGCAGAAATTGGTAATTGTGAATGAAAATGAAAATGAGCGCCATGTGCTTCATCTACAATTAGGGGAATATTATATTGATGAGTAAGATGTACAAATGCTGGCAAATTTCCACAAATACCATTATAAGTAGGATAAACTATCAGCACTGCTTTTGTATCTGGATGTTGTACTAATGCTGCTTTTAATGCTTCTGGTGTAATGCTATATGCAATATCTAAATCTGAGTTGTATACAGGATTTATAAAAATAGGAATTGCACCGGAAAGAATTAAACCAGAAATAACTGAAGAATGGACATTGCGCGGGAGAATAATTTTTTCTCCCATTCTACAAGTAGCGAGAATTGCGGCTTCAATTCCGCAGGTAGAACCATTAACTAAAAACCATGTTTTCTCTGCACCAAAAGCTTCTGCTGCTAGTTCTTGTGCTGCGAGAATTACGCTTTGAGGTGTGAATAAATTATCTAATTCTGCTAATTCTGTTAAGTCAGCACGAAAGACATCTTTTCCGATTAAATCGGTTAAAAGTGGGGAAATGCCCGCACCGTGTTTATGCCCTGGGGTGTAAAATGGTGCATGAGAACGGGTTGTACAGGCTTTTAAGGCATCTATGAGGGGGGTTTGGTTTTGATTTAGCATTTTTATGGAAAAGAAGCTTTTCTAAATTATCTAATTTTGCTGTAAGGTGGTCAAATATATTGTGAGTAGTTAGCATGAAAATTGTTCAAGAAGTTACTTTAATTAGTGTTGGGAGTTTTGAGGAATCAACTGATTGGTCAATTATTCGCACTGAAATTCGTGATGCTATCTCTCTTATAGTCCATCCTCCTGGTACATCCAGCTTTACAATTAATCCCACAAAACATGGTAATGGTGTCAAGCCAATTAAACAAGCTTGCATGATTGCATTGAAAAATCAGTTTGGCTGGAAATTGGAAACTTCAATTAACTATGCAACTAAATCACCAGGAAAGATAGACGCAACAAAAATGATTGACAATTATCTTTTCGCTCTTGAGTGGGAAACTGGTAATATTTCCTCAAGTCATCGAGCAGTTAATAAAATGGTTCTTGGATTACTACGTGGTGTTTTTCTAGGTGCTGCTTTGGTACTCCCCAGCAGAAAAATTTACCCTTACCTAACAGATAGAATTGGTAACTATGAAGAATTAGAACCATATTTTGATGTTTGGAAAGCAGTTCAAATTCAAGAAGGATTTTTGGCAATCTTTGTAATTGAACATGATTATCTAGATAGCAACGTACCAACACTTACTAAAGGCACAGATGGACGTGCATTAGTATAAAATTACTCTTATGTTAAAAAAGGAATTGAAAGTTGTGCAGTAGTTGTTTTGCGTTGCTTAAATTTCTTTTTTCCCCTCGCTGATTCCCATTCTTCAATAATCCCTTTATCCAAATCAGTTAATCTTTCTATTGCTGAATCTATATCCCCAATTTCCGAACCAATCCAATAACGTTTTAGTTTTTCCGCTGCATAAAATGTAGTACCAGAACCTCCAAATGGATCAACTACAATTTGTCCTGGATTAGATGCCATTGCAATAATTCTCTCTAACATAATAGGAGCAAGTTCATTTGCAACTCTTTTTTTATGCTGACGATGACGAACTGGTGGAATATCAGTCCAGATTTCTTCTATTAATGTCCATAAAGTTTCACTAGAATCAGCATCAGAAGTATCTTCCCAAACATCTTCTGGTGCTTCCCAAACATCCATTAAGTTAATACCTTTTTCATTAAGTTTTTTGCGATGTCCACCATAATCACGAATTTCTCCACCGCAATGCCGACATACTTGAATAGGTGTGTAAACTTTGTTGAAAACTGCTGGTTCCCCTTTAGTATAATAGAGTAGTCCATAGTGAGCAGGAGACATTTTTTTACCTCTGGGAAAAGCTTTCGGCATTCTGCAAGCAATCCAATGTCGAAAACACATTCCTTGTTGATTCAAATATGCACCATATTCTATACACCATTTAGGCAAGTTAAATATAAATAAACTACCACCATTTTTCAGGACTCGAATACTTTCATTAAGCCACTGTTGGGACCATATTAAATATTTATCTGCTGCTAAATTATCGTTGACACCTTCACCATATTCTTTACCAAGATTAAAAGGTGGGTCTGCAAATACCATATCTACAGACTCATTAGGTAATGCTGATAGAAGTTTCAGACAGTCTCCCTGATAGAGAATTCCATACTCACTCTTGTAAACCTGCTGCAATTTTTGTTGAGTTGCAAAATCAGTAGTAATCAATTGGAAAGGAAGCATTAATTTTACCTTGACTATATTAATCTAGCTTAAGTCTACATACTCTATTGTCATCTGTCAATAGAGTTGGCTTGAGAATTTGTCCGTCGAGGTTGATAAGGTTTTCCATTAGGCTGATTCTTGTATCTCTCTATTTCAGTCGGTTCTATGTAGTAATAACGTCCAAGTTTATGAGCTATAATCTGACCATTCTTAATTAAGTCGTGTACTCGTTGACGAGTTACAGCCAGTAATTTGGCAGTTTCAGCGACAGAGAGTAATTCAGGAGTGTTGTCAGAAGCAGAGTCTGTCATAGGTATTATTTAGAATAATGCTTTAATTCCACAGTTTAGATTTCTCAATATTTCATCCCAATGTGTAACTATTATGATATGAGAATTGCTAATTACAGCAGTTTGATATCAAGTCCAGTACAAGAATAGCTATCTAAATAGGGTCAAAAAACAATCCACAATGATTAAACCAATTGAGAGCATTTTCATCAGTAATAGCATTAACCGCCATAGTAAT
>Ga0194041_10001166_pt1 | contig 11046 bp, 8 predicted proteins | sample JunL449m_MetaG_FD_160082 | JGI IMG/M metagenome (GOLD analysis project Ga0194041, IMG submission 160082) | Anoxic zone freshwater microbial communities from boreal shield lake in IISD Experimental Lakes Area, Ontario, Canada - Jun2016-L442-9m | ecosystem: Environmental > Aquatic > Freshwater >...
GGATCTGCTCGACTTCGATGGCGACGAGATCTACTTCCAAGCCGAACCGAAGCTGACGGGCCATACGTTTGGTGACTGCCTGACGCTGTACGAATCTTCTGCCGTCATTGGCGTGCGAGCGGCTGATGGCACGATCACCTTGAGTCCCTCGATGCAGCGTGTCTTTGCCGATGGCGACCAGGTCATTGCGATCTCGGAGGATGACGATACGGTGGTGCTCAACGGCGAGATTGTTCCCGGGCAGGCCGCTGCTACCGCCTCCGAGCCACCACTCGAGTTGAAGGTCGAGAGAACCCTCGTGATCGGCTGGAACGCCATGGCGCCGCTCGTGTTGCGCGAGTTGGATCGCTACGTTGCGCCCGGTTCCGAGGTGCGCGTCTTGTTCGACCCAGCACGGACGGGCATGGCACCACGGGCTGCCGCTGTCGAGAACATGACGATCGACCCGGTCGAGATGGACACGATTGACGGGCAGTTGCTTGCAGCCGAGATCGGTCGCAGTGCCTATGACCAGGTGATCATCCTCTGCTACCGCACCGGCGATGTGGCCGAGAGCGACGCCCGCACGCTCTTGACGCTCCTGCAGGTGCGCCAGGCGACGGAACTGGACGGCAGTCCAAACAACGGCGTGCGTCTCGTCACGGAACTGCTCGACGTCCGCGACGTCGAGTTGGCGCGCATTGCGAATCCCGACGACTTCGTCGTCAGTGAGCGCCTCACGAGTCTGATGCTCGCACAGTTGTCCGAAAATGCCGATTTGCGGGGTGTCTTTGCCGACCTCTTTGATGCCAAGGGGGTCGAGCTCGTACTCGTGCCGGCAGCCCGCTACGTGACGACGGGCGAAGAGCAATCGTTCGCCGACGTCGTCGCAGCGGCTCGTCGGCGCGGCCACGTCTGTGTCGGCTATCGCCGAGTGGGCGATGATCAGGGCGACGAAACGCTGGGTGGCGGTGTCGTGCTCAATCCGCCGAAAAGCCAGCCTGTCACGTTTGCCGAGGACGACCAGATCCTCGTGCTTGCCTGACTCTGGTAGAGCATGGGCCGACAGGGAATCGAACCCTGACCGAGAGATTAAAAGTCTCCTGCTCGACCTTCGAGCTACCGGCCCGCTGGGAGTGTACGACGGGTGTAGCGGCGAGACGCTAGGTGTAGATGCCTGGCGTGTGTTCGCGAAGGCGAAGTACGGGGATCAGGGCGATGAGTAGCAGCGCTGCCAACGTGATGCCGACGGCTGGAAAACCAAAGCGGTCGAGCACGAAGCCAGCGGCGATGACTGCGGTTGCGCCGCAGAGCGCGACGATCTGATCGTTCGTTGCCGTCAGGCGTCCACGCTCCTGTGGCGTCGTCACATCCGCCAGCACCGTCGTGCCCGCGACCCAGCTTGCGCACCAGCCGAGGCCGAGTAAGAAGAAGAAGGGGAGGATCGCGATCGAGTGGCCGAGCAGCGACGTGCCGACGGCCCCGACGGCCGTGACGAGGATGCCGGCAATCAGCGTGCGGCGTCGCCCGGCCCGGTCGGCCAGCCGGCCGAGCGGCGCGGCCAATCCGAACATGCCGAGAAAGTGGGCGGAGATAAAGATGCCGATCACGGCTGGTCCCATGCCCTGCTTGTTCAGCACGACAGCCGTCACGCCCATCACGCCAACCATGGCAGCCTGGATGAAGGCCGACGCCGTAATCGCGGCACGCGCGGGCTTCAACTGCAAGAGCTCGCGGCGGGTGCGTGGCTCGCCGTGTTCGGGCTCATCCTCCGCACCGGGGAAGTAGTCGCTGAGGTGGCGTGCCACGTCGCGCGGATCGACGGCAATGCCACGCACGAGCATGAGGGCTGCGATCGCAGTGATCGGCACGAGAAACCACGGCGCGGCGCTCTCGTTGAGGCTAAACACTCCGGCGACCAGTACCAGCCCCGAGCCCAGCAGCGGACCGATGATGCTGCCGATTGCACCGGCCGAGACGACGAGGCCGACGCCGTGGGCTCGCTGTGCGAGGGGGTAGAGATCGGCGGCAGCTGCGCGGTGCATCATCGCTGGTCCCTGGCCGCAGCCGAAGACGATCGTGCCCAGCACGAGCAAGGGATAGGACTTCGTCACGATTGCCAGCGCGCAGATGATGGCGCCGACCGTGAGCAAGGCGAGCCCTCCGGTGAGAACGGGAAGACGGCCGTGACGGTCACTGACACGACCAGCCACCCACAGCGCTGCCACGCTCGACAACAGAGCGAGACCAACGCTGGTACCAGCCATTCCCTCGTGTCCCGAGAGGTGCGCGGTCGCGACGGCGCCGACGCTGGCGTTGAGGGGAATCGCGGCACTGGTCGCGGCCTGGCCGGTGGCGAGGCGCAGCGTCCACTGCGAGATCCGACGCGGGGTCTGGACTGTGGCCATCAGTTGAGCGACGGATCATTAGGCTGGAGCGCAAACACCGCGATTGCACCACCATGGCGGCGAAGGACGTTGCGCCAGAGCGTCTCTGGGTCCTCCGTAAAGCAATCATCGATCTCGGCCTCGACCAACACCCACGCCTCATCTTCGAGTTCGTCTTCAAGCTGGCCCGCGCTCCAACCCGCGTAGCCGGCGAAGACGCGGGCACGAACGAGCGTCGTCGGGTCGAGGGTCTCGTCGGCATCGGCGGGCAAAAAGCCAACGCTGCCAAAGGCGATCGCCGCCGAACGCTCGCCGTCAACGAAGTCGCCGAGTGCCATCACAGCCTCGGGTTGGACGGGCCCGCCGGAGTGCACGCTGGCGTTTTCGGCGACGAATTCGCTGAGGATTGGTACGGCGCTCGCGACTGTCACTCCGAGCGGACGATTGAGCACCAGGCCCATCGCTCCCTCGTCGGAGTGCTCGGTGATCAACACGACAGTACCCGCAAAGTTCGGATCGCCGAGCGTCGGCATCGCGATCAACAACTGGCCTTGGAGCGAGCGGTACACGCAGGCAGCATACGCCTACTCTCAGAGCGTGCCGGAGCTGATTGCCTCGGCGACCGTTGCTGCCCGAGCGCGAATCGCTACCTGCTCTTCGGCCGAGAATCGTTCCCAACCCCGGGCGGCCTGCGCGGTGCGCGGGTTGGCGGCCAGGCGCGCGTGGTGGCGAGCGGTGAAATCCCAGTAGAGCGTGGTGAAGGGACAGGCCTGATCGCCGGTGCGTTGGCGCGGATCGAAGCGGCAGCCTTTGCAGTGCCCGGTCATGCGCTTGAGGTACGCACCACCGGCCGCGTAGGGCTTCGTCGCCATCAGACCACCATCGGCATGCAGGCTCATGCCGGTGACGTTCGCTTGCATCACCCAGTCGTAGCCGTCGGCGAAGCGCTCGCGAAACCACGCGTTGGCGGCCTGCGGCTCGGTACCGAGCAGGAGCATCAGGTTGCCGGCGATCATCAAGCGATCGATGTGATGAGCCCAGGCGTAGCGCTCGACAGTGTCGGCGACGTGTTGGACGCAGGCGAGTTCAGTCGTCGCCGCGCCCGCGAGGGCCGGGGGCACGGGAGCGTGTGCATCGAGTTCATTGAGGGCCGCGTAGCCCGGCATCTCACGCCAGTAGACCCCGTTGACGTACTCGCGCCAGCCAAGGATCTGCCGGATGAAGCCCTCGACGGAGGCCAGTGGGGCAATACCGGCACGGTAGGCAGCCTCGGCCGCGGCGATGCATTCGCGCGGCTCGAGCAGACCGATGTTGAGGAGAGGCGAGAGCGTCGAGTGCCGCAGCCACGGGTCGTCAGGGTCACTGACGTCTTCGAACGGACCAAAGCCAGCGAGACGCTGCCCGACAAAATCCGTCAGCCACCTCAGGCTCTCGGCCCGCGTGGTGGGGAGCCAGAAATCCTCGGCGCGCCCAGGCAGGCCCGGGGCGTATCGATCGATGTCTGCCTGCACGGCTGCGAGCACGGTGTCGTCATGATCGATGGGTGGTGGTGGGGTCGGCCGCTCGCGCTCGTCGCTGCGACGCCAGGCGGCGAAGGTCTCGCGGTTGTCGGTATCGAACGACCACTTGCCTCCGCACGGCTCACCGTCGTCCAGCAGCACGTCGTGCTCTCGGCGCATCCACGAATAAAAGTCCTGCATCCGCAGCCGCCGTCGCGTCCCTGCCCACTCGGAAAACTGCTGACGACCACAGAGAAAGTGCGAGTCGAGAGTGGTCTGGATCGGGCAGCCGATCGCCTCAGCGAGCCGAGGAAGGTTGGCCTGTGCCTGCCACCCGGGCAGCTCCATCACGAGCACCTCGGAGGCAGCGTGGCTGGTCACCGCACGCTTGAGGGCCTCGGCAAATCCGAGCTCGAGCTCGAGACGAAATTCGTCGACCTGCCAGCCGTCGGCGCGTAGCTCCTCGGCGAAGCGTCGCATGGCAGCCAGAACCAGCGTGACCTTATGGCGATGCAGGCGTCCGCGAAGGACGTGCGGCAGCGATTCGATTAGCACGACGCGGTCGTGGTCACGATCGGCGGCGGTGAGGGCGCTGTTACGCAGCGATAGCTGCGTGCCTTGGATCCAAACCAGGCGGGTTATGACGTCTCCGTCATGACCTGCTCGTTGGGGCACCAGTACGTCGTGCGGCCGCCGACGGTGGCGCGCTCGAGTTCGCAGCTACAACGCGGGCACTGGCCGCCACGGCGAGCCCGCGCGAAGCGGCCTCGACCCGAGCCACCCTTCGGCGTTAGAGCTTCGTTCAGGGCGAGCCTCAGAGACGAGCGCAGCTGATTGAGCGCGTCTGTCGACAGCGTCCCCGCGGGCTGTCGGGGATTGATCATCGCGTCAAACAACGCCTCGTCGGCGAGCAAGTTGCCCACACCGGCGAGTACCGCCTGGTCGAGCAGGCGAGCTTTGATCGGTGCGCGGCCCGCCCCGACCCGCTTGCGGAAGGCTTGCGGAGTAATCGTCAAGGCGTCGGGCCCGAGCTTGTCGATGCCGGCACCGAGGTGCGCGCGCGACAACCGCCGCTTGTCGCGGAGGGCGACGCGCGACCCGTCGTCAAAGACAATGGTGATGCGATCCCAGTTGCGTGGCGAGGGCTTCGGGGCGCTGCGAATTGATCCGCCCATGCCGAGATGCAGTCCCAGCTCGTGTCCACTGTTGGTTTCGAGCCAGAGAAACTTGCCGTGGCGTCCCGCCGCGGTCACGATTGATTCGCGCAGCGCGCTATCGATCTCGCCCGGTTCGTGTGGGCGGCAGACCCATTCGTCGTCATCCTCGACGTGAACAATGCGCAGGCCGACGCAGAGGCGTTCGAGCGTCCGGCGCGCCTTCTCGGCTTCGGGTAACTCAGGCATATACGACCCTTCGCGCGCCGTCGTGCTGCGGCGCGAGGAACGGCGGCGTTTCGGAGCGAGCAGGCGACATTTTGGGCCCGGGCCCAAAATGTCGCCTGTCCTCATATCGCACCAAAGGCAAACCCATGGCAAACTCGTGGATATGGCTGACGTGATTGTGATTGGAGCGGGTCTCTCGGGACTGCGTTGCGCTGGCCTCGTGGCCGAGCGAGGCCTTGAAGTCGTAATCGTCGAGGCGTCCGACGGCATTGGTGGACGTGTCCGGTCCGATGCTGTCGATGGCTTTGTCCTCGACCGCGGCTTTCAGGTGCTGTTTGATGGGTATCCGGAGGCACAGCGGGCGCTTGACCTCGAGGCGCTCGATCTGCGCGCCTTTCTGCCGGGTGCAGACATCTGGTGGGACGGGCGCATGCGCACGGTGGGTCACCCACTGCGCGACCCACGCTCACTGCCCGATGCGCTGCGCGCAGGTTTGGGCAAGCCACGCGACATTCGGGCCGCCGCCAAGTGGCTGCGGGAAGCGCGCCCATTGGCCACGGCGACCGCGCCTGAGGTGACGGCTGACGAGCGCCTCCGTTCGCTCGGCTTCTCGGATGACATCCGCGAGCATCTGCTGCGCCCGCTCTACGCCGGCGTATTTCTGGACCGTGAGCTTGGTGTCTCGAGCCGTCTGATCGACCAGGTCTTCTTGCAGATGGCGGGGGGCCGCACGGTCGTGCCGGCCCGTGGCATGGGTGCGATTGCTGAGCAGCTGGCAGCACGACTACCTGCGGATGCAATTCGTCTCAACGAACGGGTTGCAAAGGTTGGCAAGCGCAGTGTGACGCTGGAGTCGGGCGAGAAACTGCGCGCGGAGATTGCGGTTGTGATTGCCGCCGGCACCGTTGATACCTGCACGCTGGCGGGTGTCGAAGCACCTGCGCCCAGAGGCTCGACGTGCCTCTGGTTCGACGCGCCCGAGGCACCCGCCGGGCGCCGCATCGTGCTCGATGGCGATGGGGTCGGCCCCGTCAACAATGTCGCGGTGATGAGCGCTGTTGCGCCGTCCTACGCTCCGTCCGGCCGCTCGCTGGTCGCGGCGTCGTGCGTTGGCCTGCCCTTTGTCGGTGACGATGCGGCACTCGAGGTGGCCGCGTACGCTCAACTCGCAGGCTGGTTTGGCGGTCGCGTTGATACGTGGCGCCTGTTGCGGACCGATCGCATCGAGTGGGCTCAGCACGCCCAGCCACCTGGTTCGCTGAGTACCGGTGCGCATTGGCTGCGAGACTGCGTCGTGGTGTCGGGTGACGGTACCGAGAATGCCTCGATTGATGGTGCGTTGCGCGCAGGACGTCGGTCCGCGGATCTCGTACTCGCCGGTGTGGTTGCGCAACAGTCGGAGGTGTCGTGATGAAGGTTGTGGTCGTTGGTCTTGGTGCGATGGGGTTGCCGACGGCACGGGTGCTGGCCGAACGTGGCCACGATGTGATCGGTATTGATCGGCACGGCATCTCAGCGCCGGCCGGCTCGTCGGCAGGCGAGACCCGCATCTTTCGGCTCGCCCATGACCGGCCGGAAGATATCCGCCTCGCACGCCGCGCACTCGAACTATGGCGCGAGCTGGAGCAGCTGAGTGGCGAGCAGATCATCGACCAGGTTGGTCTGATTCTCCGTGGCGAGCCTGTGCCAGCTTGGGTGACCGCAATGCGTGACGAGGGGCTTGCCGTCGAAGAGCTCGATGCCACTGGTGTTGAACGCGTCTTTCCCGAATTGGCGTTTCGCCCAGACGAGCCCGCAGTCTTGGTCCCTGCCGATGGAGTCGTCTTTGCGCGGCGAGGCCTCGCGGCTATCGCCGCTGCAGCGCGGGCCGCCGGCGCCGAGCTGGCGATGCCTGAGCGGATGCTGGAGATTACCGAGACACCAGCCGGCGTGCGCGTGAAGACCGATCTGCGCGTGATCGAGGCTGATGCGGCAGTCATCGCGGCCGGGCCGTGGGCAGAGGAGCTGCTACCGCCGCTCGGCTTTAGCCTCCCGCTGGTCCCAGCGATTGGACAGGTTTCGTATTGGCGTGGTGGTGGCAATTGGGAGCGCCGCCCGTCGCTCGTCGATTTTCAGGACGACGGCAAGATGGGCGTCTACGGTCTGCCGACGCCAGGCAAGGGCTACAAGATTGGTCTCGATTACGGCGACGAGGCAGCCTGGTTTTCGGATGCCACCGAGTGGGCGCGCCGGGAGTTCGAGGAGGAGTGCAACCGCGAGTGGGTTGCGAAGCACGCGCCCGGCCTTGTCGCGGATGGCCCGTACATGACCGAGGCCTGTCCGTGGACAATGACTCCAGATGCCGAGTACACGTATGGTCGGCGTGGGGCGATCGTGGTCGCGGCGGGCTGTTGTGGACACGCCATGAAGTTCACGCCCGTACTCGGCGAGATCCTCGCCGACTTGACCGAAGGCCGAGAGTTGTGGCCGGACGCCAAGGCCTTCGCGCTCGAGCGGATCCCCGCCGAGATGCCCTTCACGCGCTATGACACGCCGATGGGTTCGCGGATCTCGCTCTGACGATAATCGTCGGTGCTGGATGACGGTGGAACGCCTGTCGTGCCGTCGGCTGGCGAAATCCACCACAATGCGTGCAATGGAACGCTTTGCCGAACTCGCGCAGACCGATGCGCCACACCTCGACGTGCTGGCGCTCGCGATTGCCAGCGCGCTACGCGAGGTCGATAGCGAGGCCGCACTCGCCGAGCTCGACCGGTTGGCCGGCGAAGTCGTGCGTCATGGCCTAGGGGAGACACCGGACGAGCAGCTCGACGCACTCACCGCCGTGTTGGGTCGGCACGAGGGCTTCGCGGGCGATGTCGAGGAGTACGACCACCCCAACAATTCGATGCTCGACCTCGTCCTTCAGCGACACAGGGGACTGCCGATTCTGCTCAGCGTCGTCTGGATCGAAGTGGGGCGGCGGCTTGGCCTTCCCCTACGGGGGGTTGGACTCCCGGGCCACTTCGTAGCGGCGTACTTCGGGGACGGTGCTCCCATCCTTGTCGACCCGTTCAAAGGTGGCGTGCGCATGCCCGGAGTCCCAGCTGGCGTGACGATCGAGGCGACCTCGACCCACCAGACCGCTCTGCGAATGCTCTCGAATCTCGTTGGCTCGTATGAGCGCCGTGGCGACGTCGGCAGGACCTTGATTGCCGCCAGAATGCGCCTAGACCTGCCGTTAGACGACCGCGATCGCCGCGTCATGGAGTTTGATCACAAGCGCGTCTCGGCGCGTATGAACTAGTCGTACATTCCCCCGACCCGCCTCGAACGATTAGGATCTCTCCATGCATTCCTCCTACGCCCTCAACTCCGAGGATTTCGCTGTCGTTCGTGATGGCGCGTCCGCTCCGCTCACGACCCTCTGGCCCGGTGGTTATAAGAACGGCGACCGCTTCTGCGTGCTGATGGGAACCCCGATGGATGCGGTTGGGTGCTCGAATCTGATCGGTGGCACGAACACACTGTTCTACGACCACCTGCGCGAGACGCGCGGTACGTCGAACTTCTTTCGCTACGCCGACACCTACATGATTGGCGTCGACTGCGAGCCCGGAGACTGGAACCAACTCGACGTCTGGCCGATGCACAAGTTCGTCAGCATCATGTCGCCGACAGCCGAGTCGCTGATCCACACGATCAACGATCGTCGCATTACGCATCTCGCGATTCCCGAGACGGGCATTCGCGTGCGTGGACCGGTCGTGTTGTCGACGTGGAACTCGTTCCTCGACACCGTCAAGTGCATCGTGCTCTACAACCCGTTGACGGGCAAGGCGCGCGAGGCCGACGTCGCGCTGTTGGGCAACAAGGTGATTGAGTCGTACGTCGAGCAGGCGATCTTCTCCACGCCAGGTATCGGCGCTGGTGCGCAGGCGCGCTACCGCCGCATTCGCCGCAACCTCGATCAAGAGCCGATGCGTTGCCTCGAGGAGTACCGCACGCTCGCGAATCCCGCCGCGGCACGCGCGCTGCTTGGCGTCTCCGAGGTCTTGCCGCCCGGTCATCAGCCGGCCGACCTGCGCCAGGCACCGATCGTGATCATCCCCGTTGACAGTCCGATTGCCGCAGCCGATCAGGAGGGTTCACCTCCCGTTGACGCCGCTGGCATCACCGTCGTCGAGCCCCCTGCGCCACTGCCATCGACAGAGGGCCTTCGCAAGACGGCGTTCGACGGCATCCTGCGTCGCTATGGCGGCAACTTTGCCGAGTGGGAGGGCTGGTCGTGGATCTCCGACTTCGGTGACCCACTCAACGAGCATCACGCTGTCCGCGAGACCGTCGGTATCTGGGACGAGTCGCCACTGCAGAAGTGGATCTTTCGTGGCCCCGACGCCCTCAAGGCTGTCGACTACTGCTTTGCCAATGACATGGCTTCGATGCAGGTCGGGCAGGCGCGTTACTCATGCTTCCTCGATGAGCACGGCCGGATGCTCGGCGACGGTGTCGCCTTCAATACGGGCGATCCTGAGAAGGAAGGCATTCTCGTTGTGACGGCGTTGCCCAGCGATGTTGACCAGTTCCGCCGCGTCTCGAAGCAGCAGGGCTTTGACGTTGAGGTGCTCGATCGCACCGAGGAGTGGCCACACATTCAGGTGCAGGGCCCGAAGGCACGCGATCTCGTTGATTCGATGACGGACTTTGATGTTGCCAGCCTCAAGTACTTCCGCTTTACTGCGGAGCCAATCACCATCGCCGGTATTGATGGCTGCTATCTGGCCCGCACCGGTTATTCGGGCGAGCTCGGCTACGAGATCTACGTGCCGAAGGGTGCCGCCGAAGCGCTCTGGCAGGCATTGCTCGACCACGGTGCCTCGCTGGGTATCCGCCAGTACGGCCTCGCCGCCGTCGAGTCGCTCCGCATCGAATCGGGCCTGATCTTTATCGGCTACGACTACTTCCCAGGCCTGACGTCGCCGTTCCATATGAATTTGGAGCGTACGATCAATCTGGAGACGGGCGACTTCGAAGGCAAGCAGGCGCTCGTCAACGAGTTGGCGGGTGGCATTACCCACCGCCTCACAACCCTCGTGGTTGCGGGCAACGAGGCGCCAGATTACGGCGCCGACGTATTCGTCAATGGTCGTGGCGTAGGCAAGCTGCTATCGCCTTCGGACGGGCGCTCGCCGAGCGTTGATCGTCTGATCGGCATCGCGTGCCTCGAGGCCGACTTGGCCGAGCCAGGCAACCGCGTCGAGGTGGCGTTGCCGGATGGTCGTCTTGTGCCGGCCTATACCGACACGTTCCCGATCTACGACCCGGAGAAGAAGCGACCTCGGTCGTGACCTGGAGCGCCGACCCGGCTGGTCCAATCGGAGTCGTCGCAGAGGGCTGGGAAGGAGTGCGCGGAGCAGAGCTCCTGCGTGCTCAATTGCCGAAAGAGGACCTGGTGGTGGTCGCCGATCAGGCCTTCGCGCCGTACGCCAAGCGGCGGCCTGATCAGATCGTGCAACGCGTCCAGGACCTCGCAGTGGGGCTGCTCGATGAGGGTGTCAAGGCATTGCTCCTCGCGAGCGGCTTTGCCTCGTTCGAGGCCCGCCCCGAGACCGAGGGCATCGCTCTACGTGGCCTCGAATGCGGCCTGCGGGCAGCACTCGCCGAGGCCCAGGGACGTCCCGTCGTCGCCGTCTTTTCGTCGGCCGAGGTCAAGCCGATGGTGCTCGCCAAGACGATCCGCACGCTCCGCGGTGGTGGCAGCGTCACGCTGATCGAGCGCGGCGAGGATTCCGTCACCGATCTGCTCACTCGCCTACGCGG
>Ga0194041_10001170_pt1 | contig 11033 bp, 10 predicted proteins | sample JunL449m_MetaG_FD_160082 | JGI IMG/M metagenome (GOLD analysis project Ga0194041, IMG submission 160082) | Anoxic zone freshwater microbial communities from boreal shield lake in IISD Experimental Lakes Area, Ontario, Canada - Jun2016-L442-9m | ecosystem: Environmental > Aquatic > Freshwater >...
CTTCTAATGTGCCTGGCCTAAAGTTTTCAATCAGCACATCACAGGTTGCAATGAGTTTCCTGGCAATCTCGGCGCCGCGCGGATCGCCCAGGTAAAGCGCAACCGTGCGCTTGTTGCGTGAAAGCATCGCCCACCAGAGGGGGATGCCATTTTTGCTGGGTCCATGGTTTCGAACGGGGTCGCCTTTGGTGGGGTGTTCCACCTTGATGACATCAGCGCCAAAGTCTCCCAAGATGGTGGCCGCCATCGGGCCAGCAAAGAGGGTCGCCAAGTCGAGCACTCGCACGCCGGCTAACGCCCCTGGGGGTGAGCTCACCGATGGGTGATCAGCGCTCATCTTGGGCGTTCCACTCTGTGAAACCACGTTCCACACCGTACCGGGAGTGTAGGGTTCTGGACAAGGTCTGAGCGTGCATATTTACCACCAGGCGGAATCAGGTTACGCTCTGCGGAACAGACTTAAGGCCCGCGGGTGGCTCGGCAACCTTCATATGAGGAGATTTACATGGTCTATCTCGTCTACAAGATGAAGCTCAGTTCGCACTCCAGGCGGAATATGAAGGATTTCTGGCATTGGCTCGAGGATCGCGAAACCTGGTTCTACCAAGATCTTCCGATGGTGAAGTCAGTCCGCTGGTATTACAGCCTCGTCGGGGATGTCTACACGATCGAGAATTGGGCGGCTTTTGAAGACGAGGCTGGTTTTGGCGAGTATCGCAAGGCGCTGGCATCGCTTAAAGGGGACGCAAATTGGGAGAACCTGCGCGTCACTCAAGACCAGTGGTGGGAATTCTTGGAAACTCGCATGGTGGTAGATCCTCCCGTCACAATTGGTTTCGGTTCCTAGATGGTTGAATCCACCAGCCAAACAATTGCCACTGTAGAACGTGCGGCAGATGTACTTCTGCTTTTTGCAAAACCAAATCACCCACATTTGGGCGTTACTGATATTGCTGAACAGCTCACGCTCTCTAAGGCGGCAGTCCATCGCATTCTGGCATCTCTGCGCTCGCGGGGATTTATTGAATTGATTGAAGAGAGTCGTCGTTATCAACTTGGAGCCGCCTCGCTCTCGCTGGGAGTTGCCTATCTCGCTCGTATTGATGTGCGGCAGATAGCTTTAACTGAGTTGCAACAACTCTCGCTTGCGAGCAAAGAGACTGCCACGCTTTCCATCCGCACTGGGGATGAGCGCATTTACGTTGATCAGATACGTCCGGATCGTGAAATTGTGATGAGCGTTCCCATTGGCGTTCCTTTTCCGTTGCATGCTGGAGGTTCTTCGAAGGCATTCTTAGCTTTTCTAGCTCCGGATGAACAGGTTCGATATCTCGCTAAGCAGATGGTGTCAGTCACTGACAAGACCATTATTGACAGCGGTAAACTTCGCGAAGAATTGGCGGAAATTAGGCAACGGGGTTTTGCGAGTTCGTTTGGTGAACGTCAAGCAGGGGCGGCATCTATCGCGGCGCCGGTCTTCGATCACGCAGGTTCGCCTGCGGCGGTGATCAGCCTCAGTGGTCCAGCCGATCGTTTTAAGGATGAAATCGACGATTGTGTACCGCTTCTTCTTGCGGTCACGGCTCGAGTCTCCCGCCGTCTTGGTTATAACCCCATTTCCTAGCTCAACCATCACACAAGGAGCATGTCATGTCATTTGATCTCGTCATCAAGGGCGGAACTCTCGTTATTCCATTTACCGGAGAAGTAAAAGCCGATATCGGAGTTATTGGTGGGAAGATTGCGGCAATTGGTGTCGACCTTCAAGATGGCAAAAAAGTGGTTGACGCAACTGGCAAGTATGTTGCGCCTGGGGCAGTTGACGCACACTTCCATATCGGCATTTATCGTCCGATCGCGCTAGATGCTTTCGAAGAGACGCGCTCATCATTAGTGGGTGGTGCCACCACAGTTATTTCTTACTTCCGTACCGGTCAGCATTACCTCAACAAAACGGGAACGTATGCAGACATTTTTCCTGAAGTGCTCGATGCGGTGAAGGGGCAAGTTCACACCGACGTTGGGTTTCATTTAGCGCCGATGACAGCTGGTCAAGTGGATGAGGTGGGCTCGCTTGTAAAGGACCACGGCATTCCTTCGTATAAGTACTACATGTTTTACAAGGGATTTAATCTCGCAGCTAATAGTCGCGACTCTAAAGCGTTTACTATGAGTGAAGAGTATGACCTTGGCCATCTCTTCTCAATTATGGAATCAGTCTCGGCTGCGCAGAAAGAGAATCCGCAGACTCGCGTTTCGCTCAGCTTGCACTGCGAACAATCTGAGTTGATGCGCCTTTTTATCGATCGCGTGCAAACTAATGGAAGCCCGCAAAATCTCAAGGCGTATTCAGATGGGCGTCCGCCGCTCACGGAAGAAGTTGCCATTGGAGAAGCCACCACTTTGGCTGCTGCTGCTGGCACTAATATCAATTTGTTGCACATCTCAAGTGGTCCGGCGCTCAATGCCGCGCGTCGCGCTCGGCTGACCTATCCCGATACGGATATGCGTATCGAAGTTACCCTGCACCATCTCTGTCTTGATTACGAAACCCTTGATAAGAAGGGCGGTCTTGGCGGCAAAGTAAATCCACCTATTCGTACGAAGACCGATAATGAAGAATTGTGGAACGGTGTGCTTGATGGCACAGTTTCGTGGGTGGCCTCAGATCACGCTTGCTGCATGGAAGAAGAGAAGGGTGATCAACTCTGGCCGGCGCTTCCCGGTTTTGGTGGCACCGCACTTCTTTATCCTGTGCTCCTCTCGGAAGGTCATCACAAGCGTGGCCTCTCACTTGCTCGCGTTGTCGAGCTTGCCAGTAGTAATCCGGCAAAGGCATACGGTCTCTGGCCGCAGAAGGGCAGCATGAATATCGGTGCTGATGCCGATCTCGTGGTTCTTGATCTTGATAAAAAAGCCACGGTCACCACAGATATGTTGCTCTCTGCGCAAGATCATTGCCCCTTCGAAGGTGTGGAAGTGCAGGGCTGGCCAGAAACTACCGTGCTTCGCGGAAATGTCGTCTACGCAAACGGCGAAGTGCAAGGCGCACCTACCGGCCAATACGTTCGCCGCGCCTAAGAGAAATACGGTCAGACGATGATGAAAGCGGCAGTTGCTATTGGTCTTGCAGGTATTCCACTGTCAAAGTACGGCTCCATTATTGCTGATGCCGAAAAGTCCGGGGCTTATGCACTCTGTGTAGGAGAAGCCGCTCATGAAACGTTTGCTGCCGCATCATTCGTATCTGCGTTGACCACGAAGCCAAAGATCATCTCCGGAATTGCCACCTGGGCGCGGCCACCAGTCACTACAGCACTCGCTGCAGGTACGGTGGATGAGATCTCGGGCGGTAGATATGAATTGGGCCTCGGGACTATGCCCGAACATTGGAACCGTGATCATTACGGCATTGATCCTGCGCGGCCTTTGGTGCGTATGCGCGAATATGTCGAAGTCATTCGCTTAGCGTGGAAGGCCCATGGCGGTCTCTCATGTGACTTCGCAGGTGAGTTCTACAAGGTAGCGGGCTACCAAAGGATGATCCCGCCATTGCGAGAAGAGATTCCGATCCATCTCGCGGCTACTCGCCCTGGCATGGCCAGGCTCTCCGGCGAGATTTCCGATGGCGTCTTAGTGAATTGGCTCCATACCCAGGAGTGGCTCCACGAAGTGTTAGAGCCTGCCTTTGCCGAGGGAGTGGCGCGGGGAAGCAGATCGCCACAACGCTCAGCGATGGTCAGGGTCTTGGTGGAGCCAGATCCGGTAAAGGCGCGCAACTTGCTGCGCCCCTCCTTCGCCATGTACCAACAAGTTCCTTACTTCCATGAGGTGGCCGCCTCGGGCGGGTTCGTGGGAGCCGACTTGGACGACGGGTTAGTCGATGCCATGACAGTCCATGGCGATCTGGACTCCGTGGTGAGCCAATTGCAAGAGCGCTACGGTCAATGGGCCGATTGGCTTGAACTCACCCCGCCAGGTGCGGTGGGTGGCAGCGCGTTGGCGGCTGCCTACCAAGAGCTCTTCCAAGTAGTGGCCCAGCTCAACTCGGCTCCTTAGAATTCACCGGAAAATTCACCCCAAAATCCCTCGGGAAATATCTCTGCGAGCCTCTTGACCTCGGTACGATCAGCCGACAAGATTATCGGAACAGCGTTCCGCAAGGTGGAACCAAACGGCTCGCTCCCTACCCTGCTTGGAGGATACGTGCGTAAAACTCGTTTCGCGGTTGGATCGCTTGCAGTAGCGGCCCTTGCTCTTTCAATTATTCCAGCGCAAGCTGCCGATAGTCCGGGCCTTGTGCCTAAAGGCACGTGGAGTTCTGGCTTAAAGGAAATCACCATTGGCCTTGAAGCGCCGATGACTGGCGTTTTCGCCGTGCTTGGTGTCTCCCAGAAGAACTCCATGACTATCGTTGCCGATCAAATTAATAAGGCTGGCGGTATCGGTGGAGCTCAGATCAAGATCAGAGAGCTTGATGATGGTCTTGCCCCTGCTAAGGCTGTGGCCAACGCGAAGGAATTCGCCACCGACGACACCGTGAAGATGGTTGTCGGACCTTCGATCACTGCTTACTACCAAGCAGCTGCGCCATCGTATGAAGCCGCAAAGAAGATCAACTGCCAGGCGGCAGTTGCGGCCGGAAACTTCGCTGATTACAAGTACGGTTTCCGCTCACAGGATTATTACAAGGACGACATCAATGCGATGCTCGCCGTCCTTCAGGATAAGGGCGTGAAGAGCTTCGGCATGATCTATGAAGCAGGCGCCACAGGTACCGATTTCCATGCATACATGACTACTGTGGCTGCTCAATACGGCATGGTCTACATCGGATGGCAACAAATCACTTCGACTGCAACTTCACATAATGATCAAGTGGCGAAGTTCATTGATGCTGATGCCATCTGGATTTCCAGCAACGCTTATGGTGCTCTTACTGCTAAGGCAGCTAAGGCACTGAATTTTAAGGGTCTCGTCGTCGGTGGTTCTGGACTTCAGAACGTGGCCTTCCACGATGCTGGTGGCGATGACTTTGCCGGCACATACATGGCTGCGCCTAACTACCAATGGCCAGTACGCGACAAGTCAAAGTGGATGCCAGGTTACAAGGCACACATTGATGCCATCGTTGCTGCATATGGCACCAATACTGGAGCCATCGCGGGTGCGACTTCACCTAAGGGCACTGCGCTCGCCGCAGACTGCGTCTATGCGTACGCAGTTGCTGCGAATAAGGCACAGTCCTTTGATCCTGACAAGGTTGCAGCAGCCATGAGCACTTTGGATATCCCTGCTGATCAAACTCCTTCAGGTAACCGGATTCATCCAGGACCTGAACATAACCTCTACCAGGCTGATGCGATCCACATCTATAAGTGGATGAAGGACGCAACTGGCTGGTTCACAGAGGAGCAAGTGAAGGATGTCGTCCAGATCGCCAAGGTTGTCGAAGCTGTGAAGAAATCTGCCAAGGCCGGTGACGCTTGCACGAAGGCGGGAGCTACAGCGAAGTCTGCTGCTGGCAAGACCCTCAAGTGCACGAAGGTCAAGGGCAAACTCGTTCTCAAGTAAGTAGAGATCGAATTGAAAGGTGGGCTGAGACCTCTAGCGAAGTCTCAGCCCACCTCAATTTTCAGAGTGCGGACCGATAGTAAATTCAACATAAGGGAAAGTTCTCGAGGTCACGAAATATGAGTTTGCAAGCGCTCTTTGATGGTCTCTTTAGTGGCTCCGTCTATGGCCTTGTAGCACTTACTCTTACGATCACCTATCAACCCACGCGTATCATGAACTTTGCCCAAGGGGAGACCTTCATCCTCGGCGCTGCCGTGGGTTTTGAGCTCGTAGGCGTCCGCAAATTACCCTGGCCAGTAGGTCTTGCCGTCATGTTAGCTCTTGCGGTTGTGATGGGTCTGATTATGGAACGTATGGTGATGTTGCCAGTACAACTTTCTGGTAGTCGGTTTGCCTGGATTATTGCCACACTGGCCGCGGCGCTCATTTTTCAGGCCGTTTTCTCGATTCGGTATGTGGGTGACACGCTCACCTTCTTCCCGATAATAGATAAGACTTTTTCTATTGGAGGCGCCGCGGTAAGTGCACAACAAATTATTGCGATCGTGGTCTCTTTAACAATCATCGTCTTTTATGACCAATTCTTACGCCGATCGATTTACGGTCGCGCGATGCGCGCGACGGCGCACAATCCTGATACTGCCATCATCCTTGGCGTCCCAACCAAACGCTTAGTGGTCGGTGCATTTGTGGGAAGCGCGGTTCTTGGTGCGCTTGCAGGTTTTCTCTGGGCCCCAGAGAATTTTGTGAATCCGGCAAACGGCTTAGCTTTCACCATCAGCGGTTTTACGGCCGCGGTGATCGGTGGTGTCGGTAGCCCTCGTGGCGCACTCTTTGGCGGCCTCATAGTAGGGCTGCTTAACAGCATTGCCGGCGCGCTCTTTGGCGGTATTGCTGCAGGTATCGCAGTATTCATAGCGTTGGGTCTGATTTTGATTCTTAAACCCGCTGGATTATTCGGCAAGCCAATGGATGGTCACTGATGAAAATGGTGAAGGTTTCACTGCGGGGTTTAGGTTTTATTCTCATCACACTGCTACTTCTTTTTCCTTTGTGGGCAAACTCAACATCTAATCCTGAGTCCTACATGAATGTCATCATCACTGCAGGCACCTCTGCGGTGCTGACAATCTCTCTCAATATATGTATGGGCTATGGCGGGTTACTCTCACTTGCACACACTGGCATGCAGATGATGGGTGGGTACGCCATTGGCTTGGCCATGCTTAACTACGGCGTTGATCCCTGGATCGGTATATTCATCGCTGCGCTAGTGAGCACAATCTTCTCGGTCCTCATGATTCTTCTGAGTTTGCGCGCCACTTATCTTTATTTCGGAATGATTACCCTCGCGGCCAACTTGATTGCCATGGAGGGCTTCAGGAACGCACTTGGAAATGATGGCCTTATCTCTGGCCTTTATCTGCCGGCATTTCGTGGAGAAGATCTGACAATCAAGCAGTTTTACTACGTCACCTTGGTCATCTTGGTCATCGCATATGTGGTTCAACGGAACACCGTTCTTAGCGGTTTTGGTAGAGCCACCATGGCATTGCGGGAGTCGACTGACACCGCTAGTGCGTTAGGTGTTTCACCCAGTGTTCAACGAGTGAAAATCTTTGCGATCGCGGGAGGTCTCGCTGGAGTTGCTGGAGCCATCACGGCAATGCAAGGCGGTTTTATGGCTCCAGAAATTGGCGACCTCAACGGCGGCTTGATCTTCTTCGTAGGGCTCTTCCTGGGAGGTGTCGGCACGCTCTTCGGTCCGCTTGCGGGAGTAGGACTCATCGCGGCTATTGATTTTCAAATTCGATTTGCGGGCGCTTATCGGACCCTCATTCTTGGATCGATCCTCTTGCTCTGCATGATGGTCCTTCCTCGCGGAATCGTTGGTACCTTCAGGGCTTCAAAGATGGGTTCCCCGCAAGAACTTGCCGAAGAGCCAACTATTGATGACGAGGAGATCATCACGACTCTTAAATCGGCAAGTGAATCAGTGGCCATCGAAGCTACCAATATCGTTAAACATTTTGGCGGTATAAAAGCGATCGATGGAGTCTCTATTTCTATTCGATGTGGACGTGTTCATGGAATTATTGGTCCAAACGGATCAGGCAAGTCGACATTAATTTCGTGCATCACTCGATACCACTCGATAACAGACGGAGAGGTAAAACTCTTTGGGGCAGAGATGCCTAAATCTCCGCATCGAGTAGCTCGCGCTGGAGTGACGCGAGTATTTCAGATTCCTCACCTTTTTGAACGAGTATCGGTGCGCGATAATGTGCTTACGGGTATGTACTTGCATGAGCGATATACGTGGATTGAAGCTGTACTGCGCCTTCCTCGTTATCTTTCAACCACGCGCGCCGAAGAGAGGCAGGCTGCGGTACTTCTTCGGTTAGTTGGATTGGGCAGGAAGAGTGAGATTGCTGCGGCCAATCTAAGCCACGGGCAGAAGCGGCTTCTTGAAATTGTGCGTGCGGTTTCTGCACGGCCAAAGGTGCTTATTTTGGATGAGCCAGCGACTGGTTTGACGCAGAGCGAACTTGAGGCCCTCCACAACCTCATTCTCTTTTTAAAGAATGAAGGGCTCGCAGTGGTGCTCATTGAGCACAATGTCGATTTCCTTATGGGATTGGCAGACATTGTTACGGTACTTGAAAGTGGCAAGGTTATTGCTGAAGATTCCCCCGAAGAAGTGCGCAATGACCCGCGGGTGGTTGAGGCTTACCTCGGGCGCACAGATATCTCAGAATTGATGGGGGAGTAATGCTTCTTGAGATTAAGGACCTCACCGTGGCATACGGTGGGGCAAAAGCATTAGATAACCTGAACATCGGTATCGAAGAGGGCGAGTTCGTGGTACTTCTTGGATCTAACGGAGCAGGTAAGACCACCACGCTCCGCTCAATCTCAGGACTCATAAAACCCGCCCAGGGAGAGATAATCTTTGGAGGTAAAGATCTTTTAAAAACCCAAAGCTTTCGCCGTTCAGAGCTGGGAATCGCACACGTTCCTGAGGGACGTCAAATCTTTCCTGATCACACAGTGGCAGAGAATCTTCAACTCGGAGGATTTACTGCACGAAAGGATGTCTCCAAAACAAACTTGGCTTTAGAAGAAATCTTTCATCTCTTTCCGCGACTAGCCGAACGCCGCGATCAAAAAGGCGGCACGCTCAGTGGCGGCGAAGCCCAGATGCTTGCGGTGGGACGTGCGTTGATGGGACAGCCGCGTCTCTTAATGCTTGATGAACCGAGCCTCGGCCTCGCTCCACGTCTGGTAATTGAAATGTTTGGCTACCTCAAGAGACTTCATAAGGAAAAAGGCCTCACAATTCTGCTCGTGGAGCAACAAGCTCGCTTAGCTTTGCAAATTTCGCAAAGGGGTTATGTGTTGGAGCGTGGAGTCGTTGCTATCAGCGGTGCCTCTGCATCGCTGAAGGATGATCCAGCAGTCGTTGCGGCATATCTCGGTCACGCAGGCTAAAGATGGCAAGCGCACACCTAGATGGAGAATTGGTGAGTGCACTTAAGACGCTCAACACGCCTGGAAAATGGGTTCACCTCGCCACGGTTTCTCCCGATGGCGGGCCACACGTCACCCCGGTAGTACTGGGACATGACAAAGATGCGCTTTATCTCAGCGTCACGGGGAAGCAGAAGAACAAGAATATTGGACGTGACCCTCGTGTCTGCATCTCGATTTCACGTGAGGGTGATCTGGCTCACCTAACAATCTGGGGTGAGTGTGAACTCTCGGTCGGTCCAGCAGCACAAGAGAAATGGGAGTGGCTCATTCGTTCCACTCTTGGCGAGGAAGCATTAATTGGCATGCAACGCACACTTTCCATCGAGGGGACACAACTTGGTGTAGTTCATCCAAGTCGCTACCGGATATATGGGTTGAACTCATGACGTTTATCACTGGAGTAACAGGTGCCTTTGTGGGCGTGCAAGATTTTGCACTTCATTTAGATTTTTGGTGTGGCGAGCTCGGTTGGGATAACTGCAAGAGCGGTGTGATCTCCGCAGATGTGGCTAAAACGGTTTACCACGTTGACGGTGAGATTGAGGTGAAAGTTCTCTGCGCTGCCGGAGCAGACACTGGTCAGGTCTATCTTGTGCGTACTAAGAACGCCGCATCATTGGTACCGAGATATCCGCACACCAGTGAACTTGGTTTCCATGCGCTTGATCTCTATACGAAAGATAGTGCGGCCACGTATGAGCAGATGAACAAGGCTGGCCATAAGTGGGTGCGAGAACCTGAGGCTTACAAGGTTCCGCTAGGGGAAACAGTTGTGGAGATTACCGAAGCCTTTCTCTTTAGTCCTGAAGGTACCGGAGTGGTCTTCGTGGAGGCCAAGAATGCCCGCGTCACTAAGGCGTGGGAGGCCAATCCTGAGTTGCCATACACAGAACTCACTTCGGTGGTTTGTGGAGTACGCGATGTTGAAGGCCTGACCGCATTCTTTGGTCCACAAGGACTTGGAATGGCGAAGTGGTATGACGTGAGCTTCACTTCGGAGGGCCTCAATAAAATGGCACAACTGCCAGCTGATGCAGAGATTACTCTGGTATTCCTGGCTGGTGAAAGCACGGCACGCATTGAAGTAATCAAAGTAAACAATGTGGAGCCACCGCGTGATCTACGTGCTGAGCAGCGCCCCGGTAAAGCCCTTGGACACTCTGGATGGTCGTTTAAAACCCACGATCTCAACGGCGCTCTCGAAGTCGTGAAGAGGCAAGGCGGCGTAGTGCTCTCCGCGCCGATGGTTACCGATGATCCGATCCACGGCAGGGCTCGCCTTGCATCCGCTGAAACGCCCGAAGGTGCATTCATCGAGCTATGGGAGGCCATTTAATGGAGCAACACGCCTGGTCCGGTCGGATCGATTACATTCATGACGAACGCGGGGAACGTGGTCGCGAATGGTTTACCGTCACGACGCATCAAGATGGACATCGTGTTGTGCGAGCGCGTTGCGAAATGGATGACACCGAGATCATGCGAGATGTTACCTACTCGATGAATGGCTTCACCCCTGAAGAGGCGTACATCCGAATTGTGATCAAGGGAAAGCACGAAGGCTCCGGCTGGTTTACCTTTGATGAAAACGAGGCGCATTGCGAGGCCATCATCGCGGGTGGTGGACGCGTGAGCCAAACCATGAAAACCCCTGGCCCAGCCGCTTCGTTCGGTGCTCACCCAGTTCTTTGTGATTGCTTACACGCATCGCTCTACAAACATGGTGGCCCTCAGCGCCAGCGAGTCATCAATATTTTGAACTCGTCGCACTCTCCCGATGGTTCTACTGGACCGATGTTGGGGGAGTGGGAGTTTGATATTGAATTTATCGGAGAGGAGCGCATCACTGTTCCAGCGGGAACTTTCGATACGTACCACTACACCTACCATTTGGATCATTACGGTTGGGCCCCTGAGCTGGT
>Ga0194041_10001173_pt1 | contig 11021 bp, 4 predicted proteins | sample JunL449m_MetaG_FD_160082 | JGI IMG/M metagenome (GOLD analysis project Ga0194041, IMG submission 160082) | Anoxic zone freshwater microbial communities from boreal shield lake in IISD Experimental Lakes Area, Ontario, Canada - Jun2016-L442-9m | ecosystem: Environmental > Aquatic > Freshwater >...
CAGGCGAACAGTGCTGGCCTCATCTGGGTAACCGAGCGAGGTGCGCATCAAGAAACGGTCAAGTTGCGCTTCGGGCAGGCGGTAGGTGCCGGCCTGCTCAATTGGGTTTTGCGTGGCAATAACCATAAAGGGCGGCCCCACAGGGTGGGTAACGCCGTCGATGGTGACTTGGCCTTCCTCCATCACTTCGAGCAATGCCGACTGAGTCTTTGGCGAAGCACGGTTGATCTCATCTGCAAGCACCACCGTTGCAAAGATCGGGCCACGACGAAGCTCAAACTCGCCACTGCGCTGGTCATAGACAGTGCCTCCGATCACATCCGATGGCAAAAGGTCGGGAGTGAACTGAATGCGGCTATGCGAGCCTTGAACAGTGTTGGCAATGGTCTTTGCCAACATTGTTTTACCCGTGCCTGGTACGTCCTCGAGCAATAAATGCCCCTCGGTAAGTAAACAGGTGATAGCTAGTCGGACGGTGTTGTTTTTTCCAACAATTGCCTGCTCAACGTTTGCAACCAATTTGGTAAACGAATCGGCAAACCAAGTGGCTTGTTCAGGAGTAGTACTCATTATTCAACTTTCTAAGGTTAATTGGGAGGCGGCGTTACGGTAGTAGGTGTCACACAAACTGGTACATCTGGTGCACCTACTAGCAATTCCTCAGACTGGGAGTCGGGATAACCCTCATATTGGGCATAAATTGTTGCCGTCTGATCACACTCGACTCTCAGCTTGCCACCTCGACTAGAAGTGCCGTTTTTAACGATGTAGGAAATTGTAAAGTTCTTAAGTGGCGGCTCAACCAAGGATAGGTCGCAAGTAAATGAATCTGGCGACCCACCTGCGGCCACACATGCAGGCTTTGGAGCCTTGTCGTAGGCAATCCCTTTTGAAATTTCGACCTTTCCGCACTCTGGCCACTCATCGCTGCAAGCCCTGACATAAACAGGCAGAGAATCATCGGTTGGAACGTTTATAAAGATGTTTGAATCTAGCCATGTAGATCGATCTAAACTGTATTGAAGTTTATTTCCGGACCCTGTTGCATTTACCGTTAGCTGTTTGAATCCAGAGTTAACTGATGAAATAGATGCCGTTGGTTCGGCTGGGAATTGATAACTAGCAGGTGTTGGAACTGAAGGGCCCCGGTCATTCGTGGCTGTGATTGTGGCCACGATGTTTCCCGCTGTCCTGTCGCAAGTGAAGGTAGCTGGGTTTGATGTTCCACTTTGGCCGGAACAACTGATAGTCCAAGTAGGGCTCGCTGCACGGCCATTATCGATGACATCGGCAGACGCAGTGAGGGTCATACCACCCACAGCACTGGCCCAAGCCAAGGTTGGGGACTTAATAATCGGTGCGCCATATGGATTTCCCTTCGCGGTCCCAGATGGTTCACTCTCTGACTTGGCAGTAATTGTCTTAGCCGCCACGGTATAGTCCGTGCCGTTTGTAAGGCCCGGAAAACTACAAGTCGGGGTGTTGACCCGTGCTGAGGTACTCCCATTGAGAATGCAGTCGTACCCGATAATCGGTGACATCCCATTCGCAGCGGGCTTTGGCGGAGTGAACGCAAAAGACAGCGTTGTGTCACCTTCGACCGTCAACTTGAGATCGGTTGGCGGGGAAGGCTTGACGTCTGTCTGCACAACGTTCGAAGCAGGGCTTGGATCACTTATACCCGTAGCATTCTTTGCAGTCACGACGAAGGCGTAATCAATAGCGTTCTTCACTCCATCTCCAGCATCAACTGTGCAGGTCAATGCTGTTCCGCAATCCTTTGCGACACCCCCCGAAGTTGACTTGACCGAGTAGGTAACTGAGCTCGGGTCATAGTTCGGGTTGGCTGCGCCGTAAGCTAGGTCAATCTTGGCATCGCTCAGGCTGCCACCGTTTGCCTTTGGTTCAGTCAGACCGGTTGGCCTGCCCTTGACGAGTACAGCAATATTCCCCGTTGCAGTGCGGGGAACCCCATTCGAGGTTCGCTTTTCCCTAACCGTGAACGCAATATTGGCATTGCCAGCAAAGTCCTTACCCGATGTGTACGTAAGCGTGGTTCCCGACTCCTGGACCGAACCCTCACCAGGCTGAAGGGAGGCACTTTCAAAGGTGGGACCCTTTCCAGGAACCTCAAGTAAGGATGCAATTTCAACCGTGAGCGGCTGGCCCTGTGTGGTCTCGAGTGTGACTGGTTTTACTCGGACGGGCAGCTCAGTGCTCTCGATTACGTTTACCGTGCAATACACAGGTTCGGCTTTGGCTCCGGCCGCATCGGTCAAGTTCACCGCCACCTTGCCCCCGGCTCCTACTCTTGCCTCCTCGGAGGCACTAGCAGTGAAGTCACCACCGGGCGTAACCTCTGCGGTAACACCACCCTGCAACTCTCGGATCCCGCTGAAACGCAGCCCCGCCTTTGACAAGTCATCAGGGTCAGACGCAAAGGCAAGGAGAGCTACCTTCTTAACCTTCTCCGGATTACTTGCACTGTCTTGTTCGACTTGTACATCGCAGGGATTTGTTTGGATCCATGTAGGTGGAAGGTTGTCAGCAGGCAGGATTTGCACGGCCAGCACAATCGTTGAAGAGAGTTTTGCCCCGTTTTTTTCGGTAGCAGTCACCTGTATCTGCCCCAAGCCAGGGGCGTCTTTGGGCTTAAAAACGACCATGCCTTGAGACACGTTATCGTTGAGAACTGCTGAGTTTTCGGCCTGATCAGACTTTACATCCGAGAATATGAGATCAGTCCCAACTCCGGTGTCAGGATCGATGATGTATTCAGGGAGTATGATTGTAACTGGTTCGGCGTTGACTTTGGCTTGGATGGGAGCGTGGTTTGGACTCTCCATAGGTGGTCGATTCTCTGCCTGTCTCGGCACCCAAACAAAGGCAACTGCTTGAAGACCTTGCTTATCGGTAATTGAGTATTGAAGCCGTTGACTTTCTTCTTTTAGTTCAATTTTGACCTTGCCCGGTGAATCCTCTTTGCTGATCGACTTCGAGTCGTCACCAAAATCAATCGTTAGGTCAGAAGCAAGCCCATCAGGGTCTTCGTCGTTTGCCAACACATTCACGGTGGCAAACTTGCCGTCTGATCCAGCGAGAAGTTGTGCATAGTCATCTCGTGCAATAGGCCGAAGTCCAGAATATTTATCATCAACCGTAACGGAAACTATGCCAGATGATGGTTGAGTCTTTGGGGAAACAAACTTGGTATCTGTCGGGTTATAGTCAGCGACAGAGTAGTCGATCGTGCAGTTTGACTGAGCGGTGATCTTCAGACGGTCCCCATCGAGCACTGCTGTGCAATCAGGCGAGGCCGAATTCGACGATACAACTTTGAGTAGATCGCCGTCTAAGTCGGTGTCATTACTGACCGGGTTGATCCAAATAGGCGAACCCTTTTGAGCTATTACCTTGTCTGGAACTGCAATAGGCGAGTGATTCTTGTCTTGCGGAGAGATCTGCACCGTAACAATCGCGGACCCTTCACCACCATCTGTGTCCCTCACGAAATACCTAAATTTCGTCGTTGTGGCACTCAGGACTTCGGGGGGGGCCTTGAATTGGAGCGTCTGCGAGACGCTGTCGACTTCCGGCTTCCCCACCACAGCCTGAGAGAGTGGCTCCCACTTTGTTAACTCCACCGCGGTTCCATCCTCATCAACACCCACGAGTGGCACAGGGATAGAAATGACCTGCCCCGCACGGACTCGAACCTCAAGATCCTGGGGCACAGGCAACTTATTCGGAGCCTGAATCACTTGAATCTTGACGATCCCGGCTAGCGGAGTGTTCGCAGTGTACTGATCGCTGATCAGAACATGAACCTCGACTGGTTCTGCAGGCGACACCTGAGGTGCCACGTATTTCAGGTCATTTCCGCTCTGATAAATCTGCCCATGTCCCGCCGGTAACGGGGATTTCTGGTCGAGAGAGACTGTAATGGGGTCGCCTTCAGCATCTTGTGCAAACGCCCCAAGTGGAATCACCCCAACTTGTTCTGCACGAACAGTGAAAGGCTCGGGGTGGATGAATTCAGGCGGAGTATTCGCTGGTTTGGGTTTGATGATGACCACAATCTGAGCTGTAGCTTTTGCACCGTCATCATTCGTTATTTTGTACTCGAAGTTACAGGTTGTTTCGATCGCAGCTTCAAGCGCAACTACCTGAAACGTGTGAAAGTCATTCAATACGCTGCCCGAGAGTTGCACTGCGGAACAAAGATCAGGAGTCGGAGGTTCAGGTGGAGTCGGAGACACAAGATCTACCACTGACAGCACACCATTTCTGGCGTCGCTGTCATTCGCCAAAAGATCAACCGTCGCTGTTGACCCCACGTTGACAATCACTACATCGGTCAACGCAACCAACGAGGCGTCAGCGGGCTTGCTGGCCCTCACGGTGATTCTTCCCTCTACTGGCTCGGTCAAACCGTCGCTCACCTTGTAAGAAAGCGAGTAGTAGCCGGGTTTAGCAGCGTTCACTTCGAACGACTTCGGGTCAGAGGAAGGCGATACGGTAATGTCTGACAACGTGCCTTCAGGGAGTACCACGATCTTGTCTGGCACTAGCGTGAGTTCGTCGCCGTTCGGGTCGGAATCATTCAGTAGAGGCCACACGGTCTTCGGACTGCCGACCACTACCTCGACCACATCATTACGAGCAGTGGGTGGCTTAGACTCAGCAGCTACTCTTGCCTGCACGGGTGCAGAAACCTCAAGTCCCGGTGTATTCGGAGGCACATCCTGCAAGGTCGCCGTCACCGAAGAGGTCTTACCTGCCGAGGTGAAGTAGATGAACCCGGTCGGATCGAACGACACCTTGTCGCCCGATGCAGGGTCCTCTACCTTCGCCTCGGACAAAATAATTGGGTCACCCTCTGGGTCAATAAAGTGAGCCAACAAGTCATAGTTGACCTTCTTGTTAGGAACAGCATCGAAAGCAAGATCCGTATTCGGCAACGTCGCTGGCGGGTTGTTCTCTCCCCCTGGCACGATTCGAACCGTGCTAAGCACTGATTCTGAGGAGAGCTGGCCATCGCTCACCTGATAGGTGAAGCCGTAAGTCTGGCCTTCCTCTGTGGCGGAGGTCGTATCGATTTGAATTGAGCGGCCTCCCTGGGCGATCGAAAACTTCGGGCCATCGGGTGAATCTGGCTTAATTTCACCGCTCACCAAAATCGGGTCGCGATTTGGGTCAGTGTCGTTGGCTAGAACATTGAGGTACGTGACTTTTCCCTTACGGGCACCAAGTTCGTCAGCCTTGGCAACAGGCTTCTCATTGCTCTCCCGATTTGGAGGTGTTTCTTCTACCCGCTCGCTTTCCTTCTTATCCTCTTTGGGTTCTGGCCAGAGAACCTTCTGCAGTCCATTCTGATCAAAGACGATCCAGGAATTGCCGGTGTCAGGGTTGGTCAGCAGCGCTGTTACGCCACCTGTTCGGAAGTACCAACGACCTGGCTCGAGTGTCTTCTTCAGTACTGTTCCGCCGCCGCAACGAGCGACTACAACGCTCTCCCATGCTCCGTGAACGCAGTCGGCGTCTACCGCAGGACGGACCGGCGTTCCGTCACCATCAGAAGAAATGGTCGTGGGTTTTCCGCTCTTAAGGTTTACTGAGATGAGTTCCTGCTCAGCAGCTATGACCACGGAATCTGACTGAGGGCCCGGTAGCTGCACCTCTGGCTTGTTGAGAGCACCTAAGGAGATAGGGTCAGAACCAGGAAGCAGCAGTTGCTGGGCATCTGCATCGAGCAGTACCACTTGCTCACCAATCATTGTGAGCGTTGTATTCTCGCCCGGTGCGGGACTCAGAGTCTCTTTGCGAACATCTTCGGTGCTTAGCTCAAGGTACTGCAGGGTGGCTTCTTTCTTTCCGGCTTGTTGCGAATACGCAACAACGGTTCCTCCGCTACCAACAGCAACTTGGCTCTTCGGGCCAACCTTCATCAGTGACTGCGGCGACGGCAGCAACGTGCCACCACGAGCAACGAGGAGCACCTCGGACTCGGTTCGGGCCACAACAACTTGGCCGTTTCCTGTTCCCCCACCAAGAGCAAGTTCCTTCACACCGCTGACCGCCAACCGTTTTGGGTCTGCCGTTGGTTGTTCCGGCTGCGGAGCCTCAATCGACTTTCCATCTTTTGCGACTAGGAACACCGAACGCCCGCCCTGCACCAGAAGTGGTTCTGGCGTTTGGTCAGCGAGTATTTGCCGACCCTTCGCGTCGCCCACGTAGTCCATTTGTGCAACTTGGGTGTTCACTCTGCCAAGGTCTGCACCTTTCGAAACCCAAACTCCGCTATCGGAAAGTTCATACGCTGTTGTTGACCAAGGTTGCACCAGGCTCAGCAACAGCACAACAACCGCAACGCCAAGCGCACCGCCCGCATATTTCCAAGAGAACTTTGCTTTGACTTGCTCTTTCACGGCGCTGTACGTGCGAGATGTATTCATTTGCTCACTCCTGCAACCACGAAGCTGCGTGCGCCAAATCGCACGGTGTTATCGGCATGAACCAAAGTCTCAGTGCCCGGCTCCAAGGGCGTGACCTGCCCCTTTGCACCAAGCAGAGCCGAGCCATTGGTCGAGCCACGATCAGTGACCCAGATTTGCCCGTTTGTGATCTTCAACGACAAATGTGTTTTGGAAACCGTTAGATCAACGTCATCGATTGGCACCAACGCTGCCCGAGGCTCCCCCTCGGCAGGCTCTGGGTCTCTGCCAATCAACATGAATGGCTCGACTGGCACTTGCAGACCGGTATCGAAATTCAGTTGCCCGGCTGTGGGCTTTGCAGAAACTGGCTTTCGAGGAGTGGTTTCAGGTGAACTCGAACTAGATGCCGGAGTTGGGCTGCCCACAGTCTTGGGAGCCAACTGCGAAGGCCCTGTAGCTGGTGGCGCGGGGATACTCACCGGGGCAGAAGTTGACCGAACACCTGAGCTTGCAACCTCGGGCAGCGAGATGCGCGGTGATGCTGTTTGGGGCATCTGAGGCGCAGCCGGAGAAGGAGACAGGGCATGTGACGGTGACCCTGATGGTGGCGGAAGCAAGTCAAGGGGTTGCCCCATCGGCTGCGATAAACCACCCACGGGTGCACCCTGTGGCGCCGGGAATGCCCCAACCGGCGCACCCTCAGGTAGCGGCATCCCCTCGGGTGGCGGGCCAAATCCAGCCTGCTGACCTTGCTGAGCAGAGACCACCTGCTGGGGAGAGGTGGGTGGTGCCACTACCCCTGTTGGGGTCTGGACAGGGTCGGCTACTAGGCCGGCTGATGGAGTCGCAGTAAACGGAGCGGGGCCAGAGGTCATGGCTTCGCGAACACTCAAGAGGGTTTGCGGCAAGACATGCCCGTTAATTCGAATCCGTACACGCCGATGATCTTCCTCCACCGTCACTGTCCAAGTTTCGGTCGACTTAATCAAGAAAAACAGCGCCCCGACAAGCACCGGTAGGAGTAAAATCCCTAACACGATGGCCCAAGTCGGCCTATAAGTTCTTGCAAACTGAAAGCGTTGAGCCCCGACGTTGACAGCCTTGTACTCCTGCGCGGCAAGAGACAGCAACCGGTCAGTCGCCTCACCCGAACCTATACCGATGCAGTCAACAGACTCGTCTACAGAGACGCCCGCCCTTGCCATGTAGAGCTCTCCCCTTTACGCGTGGAACCAAGAGTGAGCCCCACCCATTTTCCACTCTAAGTGACATCCCCCGGTGCTGCAAGCGGGAGAACTACCCATGCGGCCATGAACGGATTGCCAACTGAGATGACGAGTTAGGAAGGGTCTGCCGTGGAATCGATCTGATCCAACTCAGGTAGATCGGAAACGTCAACGAGCCGCGCTGCGAGTGCGTACTCAATGAGCCGAGCACGTCGATTTGAAGCAAGTGAACCAGCTTCGCCGTGAAGGCCACGAACGCCGATTTTTTCTAGCTTCTGACACACGTTGTCTAATTTCCGATTGAACTTGGTGATCTTCCAGTTCAGGCGCGCTGCGGCCTGAGCGGAAGTAGGGACTGCTCCCATTCCGCGCCCGTCACCCAAGAGCATCGGCTCTGCAAGTGCCACAATCAGCAGCTTTTGATCACGAGTGAGCGCCATTGGCCCAATGGTTTCTTCACCCGAGGAGGACGGGTCGGGGGTGAGCGCAGCGAACGGTGCGTCCTCAAGAAGAACCTCGAACTCATAGGTTGTAGGCCCGGCTGTGAAACGAACCGAGGTTTGGGAAAACACGAGCGGCAGACGAGCACCAGGTGCCAACCATGCTTGAACGCTGCCACCTAGGTCAGACACCGTGGCGGTGAGTTGACTACCTACGTTTGCCACCCACCACATGCCATCTGAGTGACTGAGCATCAGGAACTGCCGATGCAGATAGGGGTTATCGTCGACTTGAAGGTCTCCGTCACGGCCCACCACAAAGGTTGAATCCTGCGACACAACAAACTGCTCACCACAGAACTCAACGCGGATCGTCATTTAGCAAATCAAACTCTTGACAGTATTACCTCGCACACCTTTTCGCTCAGGAGTCACCGTTGCGCAACCTACGGGGTCGGGTGAAACTGGGAATCGCTGCTCCAGCGCTCCGCCCGTCATTGTTTGCGGCTCCTGAGAACCTTGATACGTGATCTCGAAGCTGTCCGTCTTCCTAGCCGTGTCGGACTCCCAAGTAACACATGTGATGATCTCATTCGGTGCGGGGCAAGGTTTAACGTTTACACGCGTCACCACTGGCGCAGTGACCTTCTTGGGGGGTGGCTTGGCCTGTCCCGGCCCAATTAGGAACCATGCACCGATCAATGCAATCACCACAGCACCTACTGAGGCGGCAACGATGGGTACGCGGCCCGAGCTAGTTTTTGGGGCCGCAATTGGCTGAGGTGCCGTGTACACACCAGATGACGGATCGGTGTATAGGCCGGCATTGCCTGGGGCTGCGGTTCGGGCCTGGTTTGCACTTGGCACTACCGGCTGGGCGGGAACCGCAGAGGGCTGATACGGGGTGTTATGGATCAACCCGCTTTGAACACCGGTTGGCTTAGACCCGGGCGCTCGAACAAAGGTGCGTGTTACTGACTCAGCAGGACGGAACTGCGTTGAGTCAGTCGTTCGAGGAGCGGAAGCTTGGGAAGCGGGAGCCTGGGTCTGGATGACTGCCGGACCCTTCATTCGGGTGGCCCCAGCTTCGGGATCGATTGGCTCGCCCGCAGGGGCCGCAACATTGGCTTCGCTGACCTCGAACGGGGTCATATCAAAGCGCTGTTCTACTTCGATCACCTGCAAGGAACGCGCTAGCTGAGCGGCAGAAGCAGGCCGCCCCGAGGGGTCCTTAGCCATGCACTGAGCGAGCAACCGTTGCAATGACCCAGGAACATCGGCGCGCTCAATCGGCGGAACGGGTGCACGCTCAATGCGGTCGATTAAGTCAATGCTTCTGTTCGATCCTGTCGCAAGCTCGAAGGGCGAGCGTCCCGCTAGAAACGTGTACAAGGTGGCGGCAAGCGAATACACATCGGCGCGTTCATCTGTTTTGCCAGAACCGGCAACCACCTCGGGCGGTGACCACGGTATTGACATTCCTTCGGCCTCTTCATCTCGGCCATCGTCAGCAGAGGCAATTCCAAAGTCGGTCAGACCCGGCCGGCCATACTCCGAAGTCAGAATATTTGCAGGCTTAATATCACGATGAAGGATGCCTCCACGGTGAGCAGTTTCTATGGCGGCAGCCACTTGGATTCCCACCCGCAGCACTGCTGCAACCGAAAACTTCTCGGACTTGCTACGAACGCTGAAGTTTGGTCTGGGGTAGTACTCCATGACCAAAAACGGGAAACCCTGCGGCGAAACTGCGGCCTCGTAGATGGTGACGATGTAAGGGTGAGTGGACAGGCTCGCCATGGCGTTTGCCTCGGCCGTAAAGCGCCGACTCGTCCCCTCATCTACTGCATCCGAAATCAGTACCTTGATGGCAACTTTTTGCTTCGGGAACTCACGCTCATACAAGAAGACGTCAGAGAATCCGCCCGAGCCAAGCCGATCCAGATAGGTATACCCTGCGAGTTTTGGTGGCTGAATATCGGGACGAGCGGGGCTCACTCGGCCACCTCAAAGACAAAATCAACCTCGTCGGCCAAGCTCACACGAGCACCAATCGACAAGGGGAACGGCTCATCTGGTCGCAGTCGCTGTGGATCACGGTTGGGCAGTATGACCACGGTTCCGTTGGTTGATCCCTTATCGACAACAAGAACTTGCCAACCTTCGACGTGCACTTCGACATGGTTTCGAGAGATGTCTTGGCTTGGGCTGGGCACCGAGACCAACTCGGGAACTTGGCCATCAACCGCTCCGCTGACCTTGGGTGATCGCCCGATCAACATGGAGCGAGTTACGGGAACGGTGATACCTGTTGAGAAACGAAAAGTTCCCAAATTGATAGAAGAGACTGTGTTCGGCTTCTGAGTGTGAATGACCTGTCCGCACACACGACATGCATCACCATGGGGCGGATTGAGGTGGCCTGCGGCACAGCTCACTGCAAGAAACTCTCCAGAGATTCCGGTTGCAGCAGCAGCGATGGATGCGCCAGAACTGCCGGCTTGCATCCTGCGAAGCTCCTCAACAGTGATGGTCTTGCCATCGTGATCTGAGTCTTGCACCGTGATCGATCCGCCGCCGTCGGAGTTCGGCACGGACTCGACCATTCCCCCGGCGTCTTCGACGCGAACAGCAGCGCTTTCTACTGAACGGAACTGCGTTGCTCCAAACAAGTCGTCATAGGCCGAGGGTGCCCCATCGGCAGGGGGTGCCCCATCGGCAGGGGCAGAGGAAACAGCTTGTTCTGCGCTGGGCTCTGAAAGCTGCTCAGCCGGCGCCTCGACCGGTATCTCTGTGGATGTCTCTGCTGGCAACTCGGGAGAGTCAAAGATGGTGGCCTCGTGATCGCTTTGAGCAGCAGCGTCATCTGGCGAGGCAGCACCATCATCTGACAGGTCTACTTGTGATGCCGATAAAGG
>Ga0194041_10001174_pt1 | contig 11014 bp, 9 predicted proteins | sample JunL449m_MetaG_FD_160082 | JGI IMG/M metagenome (GOLD analysis project Ga0194041, IMG submission 160082) | Anoxic zone freshwater microbial communities from boreal shield lake in IISD Experimental Lakes Area, Ontario, Canada - Jun2016-L442-9m | ecosystem: Environmental > Aquatic > Freshwater >...
ATCCCATACAGAAAAGAGGATGATTTTTTTACCGTTCGCAAGTTCTTGTACTCCGAAGTATCCCTTGTTCCAACCGCAAGCCATGAAATAGGTGCCGGGCGCGGAGGAAAGAATTTTCATCTCGATGTAAAAAGAGTTGCCTTCGGGTGCAGGGTAGCCTAGGTGAACCGATCTGCAAGCGATGCCCTTGAGTTTTTCATCCGCGAGCAAAAGTGCTGGAAGTAAGATGAAAAACAGTAGTGTGAAAGCACGAAGGTATTGCATCCTATTTCCTTGATGTTGAATAAAAGGCAGAACCCTTTTGCTCCGCGTTCCTTAGGTGGTGGGCAGTTTCACCTTATAGCGTTCTTCTGCTATCTTTTTGATTTTACCAAGGAACTCGGGGTAGGTTTTAAGTACCTTGTCGAAATCTTTCTTGGCAAGAATAAAGATATCGCAATCAGAAGTTGCGCGGATGCTAGCGGTACGGGGAGTGGCATTAAGAAGGCTGAGTTCCCCAAAAAAGGCGCCATCGCCCATGGTGTTGATTGTTTTGCCTTGATCATCCAGAACTTCGACCGAGCCACTGGAGATGATGAACATTTCAGTTCCAACCTCGCCCTTTTTGATGATGAAATCACCGGGGGCGTAGATATCGGGCCTTAGGTTGATTGCAAGGTTGTAAAGGAAGATCTTGCCAGTGTCTTTGAAGAGTGGGATTTTTTCAAGCACATCACGGCTGACCACTTCCACCCAGTTACGGCCATCGTTCTCGATGAGGTCGTAGGTTTTCTTGGGCCCCCATCCCCCTGCAGGGTAGTTGGGGAAGTCACCTGCGGGCTCTTTTTCCCAGACATCAAAAATGGGCTGTGCAATGCGCCAAGCTGTTTCAACCAGATCAGTTCTAGAGAACAGGGTGGCATCGCCAATCATGCAATTATAGAGAAGGACTTCGTAGCCCGTGCCTCTCGAGGATTCGAAAGATTCGCTATAATCGAAACGCATGTTAATGGTTTGGGTGGACATGGTTGGTCCGGGTGATTTGCCTTGAACACGAAGTTCGATGCCTTGATCGGGTTGGATATGGAAGAAAAGGCGATTGGGAATTCTGGTGTTGCTTGCAGATTGGCCCCTACCAAGGATGTCGGGTGGGTTTTTGAATTGAACCATGATTTCGGTGCCTCGTTTCCAGAGGTTTTTGCCCGAGCGGAGATAAATAGGCACACCATCCCAGCGCCAATTATCGATGAATAATTTTAAGCATGCGAATGTTTCGGTGTTTGAAGTGGGTGAAACATCAGTTTCTTGGCGATAGCCAGGCGCTGGGGATTCATCCCATTTTTTACCCGGGCCATATTGCCCGCGAACGGTGTGGGTGCGAACCATTTCGGGAGTCATGATGCGAACCGCATCAAGGAGTTCAGATTTTTGATTTCGGATTGCATCGGGCTTGAAGGAAGAAGGAGGCTCCATGCAAAGGTAGGAAAGCATTTGAAACATATGATTTTGGATCATGTCGCGCAGCACGCCCGAGGTTTCATAATACTTACCCCTGCTTTCAACGCCCACGGTTTCCATGACGCTAAACTGAATATGATCAATATGTTCTTTATTCCAAAGGGGCTCAAAAATCCCGTTGGCAAAGCGGAACGCAAGAATGTTTTGTACTGTTTCCTTGCCCAGATAATGATCAATGCGGTAAATCTGTTCTTCTTTCCAATGCTTTAAAAGCAGGCGATTTAACTCAACAGCGGTTTTAAGATCATGACCGAATGGTTTTTCGAAGATCGCCCTGACCCAGCCTTTTTCGGAATTCTTAACACCCGATGATTGAAGGTTGGAGGAAACCAGTTCAAATACCGATGGCGGTGTGGCCATGTAAAACAGGGTGTTGCCTCCGGTTTTTAATTTGGCTTCGGTGGCGTTGATTAAAACAGCGAGCCTTTTGTAAGCTTCAGGGTCGGAGAAATCACCTTGGGTGTAGTAAAGTTTTTGAACAAATTCATTCCATTGGTTTTCATCAAAGACTTTGCGTGTGTTGAACTTTTTAATGTCCTCGGTCATTTTTTTGCGGAAACTCTCGGTGTCGAGGCTGTCGAAAGCGATGCCTATGATTGCAAAATCGCTGCTTAGAAGTCCGCCACAATGAAGGTTGAACAATGCGGGCATGAGGAGCCGCTTGGTAAGGTCGCCCGATGCGCCAAAGATGACCATGATACAAGGGTCTGCAAGGCGGTCGGTGTATTTAGTAATGCCTTCGGGGGCTTGGATTAAATTAGAAGTCATGAAAGGGATCTCCTACTAAATAAAAATAAGTGCCAATAATACTGAGTTAATGTATCAGAACGAATATGAAAAGTGATGTAAAAAGCGGACTATTTTGCTTTGGAGGCTAGTGCATCTGCTTCGGTGATGTTTTGTTGAAGAATGCGTATAATTTCCGAGATGGTTTTGGGGTGATGATGCAGTTCCATGTGCTTTTCCTCGACAATTGTGACGGTGTCGGATTTGGTTGCAAGGGCACTGCTAAGGGGAACAACGGTGTCGCCTTTTCGGGATTCAAAGAACTGATTCATATCGCCTGCAATTGAATGGACTTGAATATGTTCGGAAGGCCTAAGGCTTTGAAATACTTTGAGGAAAGGGTTTTCGAATCCAAGCATATCAATGCTGTTGGGTTGGCTTTGGATTTTGAAAGCGGGGAGGAAAGCGCCCGGGTTTTGTTCGTTGAGTTCGGAGCGGAAATTTTTCTGCCAAGAGGGCGTGTGGGCGATCAGACTGCCCAACCTCCCTGTAGGGGTGAAGCTAAGGGGCGAACCGTTATGGGGCGTGCCAATATATACCACATGGGAAATATTGGGATTGGGTTCAAAAAAAAGAGTCTTCCTTGCAAGTTCGAGTACGGTGGGTTTGCCTTGCAGCTGATTAAAGGGCACCTTGCATAAACCGGAGTAAAGCTTGTCATCACTATGGGTCACTTGAAGCCTAGCGAGAAGCCCTCCCATGCTATGGCCTACAAGAACCATGTGCTTGAGGTTTCGATTCTCATTTTTGGGGTCTATTTGTTGGATGGTGCGTTGCAGATTTTCGCGTAGATCAGTCCCGTTTAAAAGGATAGACCCTGATGTTGGGTACATATAAAACCAGAATTGATAGCGCTCTTTGATGCCTGGGATTTGATCTAGTTCATTCATGGTTTCCATCCAGGTTGCTGGGGTGGAAAGCAAGCCATGAACAAAAACAACGGGGATTTTATCGGGCTGATAGGGCTCCGCCATGTAAAGGCCTTGGAATCTAGACTCTCGATCGCCATCTAAAAAGCCCATGATCCAAAGTTTAGAGCCAAGATCTCTTTCGAGCATTTCCTGATAAGCAGCAGAGAAGTCACCTGCGAGGGGCGTGTTCTTCCCATTTATCTTGATGGTGCTGTAGATTCTGGGGTTTACAACTTCAAGCCTGCAAAAACCTTTTTCAAGATCATCATTGGGAAGAATAAGAACAGTGGCGCTCATTGGGTGGCCTAGATTGTGATAAATATCAAGTGGGTCGGCAGAGTTTGCTTCTGCATCAGGATGGAAGATGACGGGTAGGCCCGCACCTTTTCGTACATAATAATTGGTCAAGTTGTAGCTGGTATCGGTCTTGGGAACGGTGAGATTTCGAAACAGGTGAACTCTATTGGGAAAGCCATGGGCGTAAACAGGGAAGGAGGGGATTTTTTCGTGAACGCTCCATTGCCCGTTCATTTGAAAACCTTTGTCTCTTGTGCCATCTTCCAAAACTCTTGCTAGGCAGGCATTATAAATAGCGTAAGCGCGTTGCGTTTTGGGATTGTCAAACCCTTCGCGGTCTAGGATTCGCCAAGCAAAGCAAGCTGCGTAGGCATAATATTCCACGCCTGCATAAATATCGGTGTTGTCGGTGAGATCTGCCTTTTCAAACGAAAGTTCCATCATCGATTCGAGGTCGGTGAGGTTCAGGCTTTTTTCTCTGAGGGCTCGTAACAACGATTGAGGATTGGTATCTTCAAGTTTGGCGGGTAACTTTCGCGAAACTAAATACTGCTCGGTTTGCTCCGACCAGCGAGAACTAGGCAAGGGGTAATAACTTGTTTTGTGCTTGTTGGGACTTCTGCAACCTGCGGATAACAATAAGCTTGATAGCAGCAGGAATAGTACCGGAAATCTTCGCACCCAAACATGATTCACAAGCATCCCACCTTTGCTAAAAAGAATACTCAAGTCGTATAGCGAAACGAGCGTAGTTCCAGCAATACCAAACCAACAAAGCATCATAAATTAAGCCCTTTACTACGATTGTGATAAGATGGGGGACTTTTATTGTTGCTAGCATGGGTTTGATTTTTGTTGTTTTCGATTGCGGATAAAGTTAAGCTTTAAATTCCTCGGTAATTCCCTCTTTGTTTCCTGCCTTTACAAAAGTGGAGCCATCTATGTCCTCTTTTAATAAAAATCGCACCTCGGGATTTACACTCATAGAGCTGTTGGTGGTTATTGCAATCATTGCCATTTTGATTGGCTTACTTCTTCCTGCGGTGCAAAAAGTCAGGGAAGCAGCAGCGCGTATTCAATGTAGTAATCATCTCAAGCAACTTGGCCTTGCGTTTCATAATCATCAATCAGCCAACAATGGCGGTTTGCTGTTGGCGTATGTCGAAGATCAATGGGCGACCTGGGCTGTGTTGATATTGCCTTATGTGGAACAGGAAAACATGTATAAGCAATGGGATCTTACCAAGCGGTATCATGTGCAAACTGCAACAGCGAGAGAGAAAAATGTATCGCTCTTTGTTTGCCCTAGCAGAAGAAGCCCCTCCTCATCTTTAAGTAACGGAGGCGACAGCCGTACTGCGCCAACTTTTGGGCAGATTCCCGGATCGGTTTCCGATTATGCCGCAAATTCAGGAACTGATATGTACAATTTCGATGGAGTGATTGTTCGTTCCCGAGCAGCAAAGTCACCAAACACCTATACCAGCGTTATCGTCAACTATAGTCCGGTGGTAACCGACCCGAATGCCGTCATTACTACGCAAGAATCTTTTCAGTCGGTCAGGCAATTTAGGGATATCACCGATGGCACATCCTCCACCATCGCCTTTGGAGAAAAACATTTGCAATCATCTAAAACCCTTGGCAGCGAAGGCAGTGTCTTTAATGGAGATTATCAAACCGTTTCTGCGAGGTATGGTGGTTGGTCGGGCACGCTTAACCCCGCAACAGGTAAGTACACCAACGAATATAACATCGCAGCAGATAAAGACGATGCCTACAACGCCACCTATCGTTATGGTTCCTGGCATAGTGGTGTATGTAATTTTTCATTTGCTGATGGCAGCGTTAAATCAATCAACAACTCTATATCCGTGTTAACATTCAGAAGGTTGTGCGTTCCGGATGATGGAGAACTGCCCGGTGATTATTAATTGGTTCAATGCATGGTTTATGATTCTCTTCCTGCCTGCCTTTGTGGGTTGTTCTTCCGAACTAAAAACCTACCCAACACAGGGTAAAGTTGTTTACAAAGACGATGGCTCGCCTTTTATGGGGAAGATTTATTTCGAAGCGGTTAATGCTCCCTACACCCGATCGATGGCAACCACCAAAGCCGATGGGTCTTTTTCATTAAGTACCGTTCGGGAGGGAAGTGGTTCAGTTGAAGGGGAGCAGGTGGTTCGGGTAGACATAGACATGCCCGATAGTCCGGATTTCAAGAACCGCTCCAAGGTTGTGAAGCTTCAATATCTTGATTTTATAACATCACCTATCCGGGTGAATGTTGAGCCTAGAAACAGCAACTTTTTTGTCATCGAAATCGAAAGACCCAAAAATTAAAGTTTCTTTTATCAGCTATTAAAATGGAGCACTCATGATTCGCACCTCTTTTTTTATCTCTGTCATTATTCTTGCAGGATGTGCGGAGGGTGTTAAAACCTTCCCGACCACGGGCAAGGTCGTTTACAAAGCTGATGGCAAACCTTTCAATGGCCTCATTTACTTCGAGGCGGTGAAGCCTCCGCATATGCGTTCGATGGCGCAAACCAATGCAGATGGTACTTTTTCTTTAAGCACTGTAAAGGAGGGGGGCGGCGCAGTGGAAGGCGAGCAGGTTGTTCGCATTGATGTCGATCAAACAGACGAAGTGCAGGTTAAAGATAAGGTGAAAAACATTCATCCCAAGTATCTAGACTTCGTAACTTCGCCCTTGAAGGTGAAAGTGGAGGCAGGTAAGGCGAACAACTTTACGATCGAGTTGGATCGACCTGGGCAAAAGTAGGACCGTAAAGATTCGTAGGCTTAGCCCTGCTTGGGTAGATGCTTTTTTGCAAATGCGCGGTAGGCCTGCCAATCGATGGGGCTCATCGAATGTTTGCCTGCTCGGATAAAGTAGCCTAGGGTGCCGTCTGAGAGTTTTCCCAACTCGGGCATGTTGGGTGAGGCGAGGCCGGTTGCGCCTACGAATTTATAAGTTCCCTCTGCAGCTTTAAGCACATCAAACTGGCCTTCGGGGTTGGCCCAAGTATCTTCGACAGCGTTGGTGAAAAGCACAGGGCGGGGCGCGCAGAGTGCGACTAGGCAATTCTGATCGAAGGGGAGTTTATCGGTCTGGGTGTTGAATTCTTTGAACGCATCATTGAACCAATGTGGGAAGGAAGTGTTGATGCGCTGTACGGATTCGCCCACTTTTCCTCTGCTAGGTGCGGTACCCCCACAGCCCGCTTGATTAGGAATCGCCATCGCTACACGCTCATCAAACGCAGCAGTAAGAAGAGCGGTTTTACCTAATCTAGAATGGCCCACGACAATAACGCGTTTGGGATCAAGCTCGGGTTGATTAACGAGTACATCAATTGCCCGCATGATGCCCCAGCTCCATGCTGCGACGGTGCCCCAAGCATTTTTGCCTGTGGGTGCGATCCCTGCTTTTTCGAGATGAGGTTGGATACCCATGCGTTTATCTTTCACATCGGGATCAACATCGCCTGCGTAAAAGGTTGCAACTGCAAAGCCCTCAGCAAGGGTTTCTTCAATATTCCATGTGTCTTTCTGAGCGCCCCGGCCTTTTTCGGATGCCTGATTGTTCACAACCCCAGGGTAGCGATCATACATCCAAGCGGTCGGGATTTTGATCGCAGTATCATCAACAAGCACATGGTTGCCTGCGAAGTTCATACCGATGAATACAGGAACTTTTTCTTTGCGCTCTGCGGGGATTGCAAGAAGCATTTTGATGGTGGGAGTTGAAGGAGGCCCGAAAGAGATCTCGATTTCCTTGAGGATACCTTTACCTGCAAAAGCTTTGGGGTCGTGGGACAGAACCTTGCTTGTCACCTCAACGGTTTTGGTGGGGTAGTAACCATACATGTAATGTTGGAAGAGTTGTTTAAGTTCGGGCCTGCGCTTGTGGAACCAAGCAGCCTTATCTGCAACCTTGGTGCCATCAAGGAAGATCAGAGGGTCGGGCAGGTTTACTACCGAGGGTAGCTTTGTAATATCAGGCAGGGCAGGGGTTTCTGCTGCGAATGCAAAGGGGGTACAAGCCATGGAAGCGAGGAAGGTTCTACGGTTCAACATGATTAAACCTTTCGAGATGCTATAAGTTTTTAATTAAGATTCTTTGCGAACGCCCGCAGCTTTTAGTTCTTCGAGTTGTTTTGCAGAGTCTGCACCTAGTGTGTTCCCTGCGAGGTAAAGCCTGAGGAATGGTGCGAAGCGTTTAGCCGCTGCAAAATCGGCCTTGCATGAATCAACCAAAGGTTTGAGGTCTGCAATCTTATTTCGTTCGATGATGAGCATGCGAAGATCGGTCTGCTTTGATAAAGGTGCAAGATCTGAAACTTGGTTATCGCTGAGGTCTAGGGTGGAAATCCGGGTGACCGTGGCCAAGGGTGCAAGGTTGGATATCTGGTTTTTGGGAAGCGAAAGGGAAGAAAGCTTTGCGAGGTTCTTTACACTCGAGATGTCTGAGATTTTGTTGTTGCCTAGGTAGATGGCATTGAGTGCTGTAAGTTTTTCGAGTGCGGCGATGTCTACAATTTGGTTGCCTGAAAGTTCGATGTACTGAAGTTTGATCAACCCTGCGATAGGTTTGATGTCTGCAATTTTGTTGTTAGCGAGGTCGAGAGATTGCACATTGGCAAGATCTTTGATGGGTTTGAGGTCTGTGATTTGATTGTTGGAAAGGCGGATAAGGGCGAGGTTCTTGCACTTTTCGAGCCCTTGAAGATCTTTGATGGATTTGCCTGGTGCTTCGAGGATGAAGAGCTTAAGCAGTTTTTCTTCGGTGAGGTCGCCCATGGGTTCCTGGATGATCCTGCGGATTTCCACTTCAAGGGCTTTGTCAGCAATGGGGCTAGCAGCTTGGGTTGTCGTGGAAAAGATTACCAACAGAAGAAGTGTGGGAATCAGTTTCGAATACATTATATTACTCATGGTAAGCCCTTAAAAAAGCAATTCTTAGGCAGGTTCAACAATTAGGAGAGCAGGGCCAATCCCTGCAAGCACTCCCTTTGTAATAGTTTCCCCGATTTTAGCCACGAGTGCAAGAACTCTGTTGGGAGTTAGCATTTATTGGGAAGAAGCAATTATTAAAAGCGTTCGATGAAAACCACGGAAGTATCATCGTGCCTACCATTGCCCTGGGTGAAGGCATTGGAATCATCAAACAGGGCTGCCATGACTTTTTCGATGGGCTCTGCGACATTCTTTTTCATGGTTGCAGAGATTCCAGCGATACCAAATTCAACATGCACTTCAAGATCGGGGAAAGCTTCTTGCAAACCATCGGTATAAAACAGAAGTCTGCTTTTGGGTGGGATGGTAAAGGAATGTTGTTCGTATTCCGCACCTTCAAAAAGCCCAAGGGGCATACCGCCAACCTCTTCATCTGAAACATTTCTGACTTCGCCTGTCTCCATGGATTGAATCAGTGGTGAGGGGTGCCCTGCAGAGCACCACTGAAATTCATGCGTATCACCATTAAGAATGCCATAGGCAAGGGTGATAAAACCTCCATCTGCGCTAACGATGGCTTGTTCGCAAAGGTTTCTATTTACGGTAGCGACAAAATCCGATGGTTTTAAATGTTCATCATCTTTGAGCATGCGCACGAGGGTGTGCATGGTGATCACCGACATACAGGCTTTCATGCCGTGGCCCGAGGCATCGCCAACTAAAACTACGAATTTGTTGGATTTCAACCCGAAGAGGTCGTAATAATCACCACCCGCCATGGTCACTGCCTGGCCTCCAAGCACCTTGACTTGGGAAGGTTCGTAGCGTGCGCAGGCCCGGTAGCCAACGGGGGGTTTGATGTTTTTCGGAACGATGGTTTCTTGTAGCTTGCGTACCGATTCGACTTCTTCACGAAGTTTTTCAGCGAGTTTTTGTTCGCGCTCTGCTTTAACGGATTCAACCACACTTTCCATCATGGCGTTCAGCAGGAAGAGGAAGTCGCCATTAGGGTCGCGCAAGATGTACGATTTCATACCTGCCATCATGTAGCGGGCCAGGCGGTAGATATCTTCGGACATACAACCACAAACAATCGGAGTCTGTGGTCTTATTGCCCGGATTTCCTTGAATAATTCAAAGGAGGCTTCTAAATCTGGAAACCGGGTGGATAGCAGCACCACACTTAAATCTTTGATGGATAATAGGCTGGCACTAAAATGTTCTTTACTAGTTGCAATGGTGATATCGTTATCGCCTGCTCCAAGATACATAGTCATGAGATCAACTTGTTCAGTATCTTCCCACCCGATTAGAATTTTCACAACACGCTCCAAAACAAAAAAAGAATGAATTACTTATTTAATCATTCTATTTAATTCAAAAGTATAATGCCTGATGATTTACAAAATTATTATGGGTCATGGAATGGTAGTCAACATAATGTCAGGAGAAGATCAATCAACTCTGATGATTTTTTTGCTTTCGAGCTTGTTCCATCCGAAGTAGAAAAGACATCCCAAAAGCAGGGTTACCAAGCCCAGAACGATAAAAAACCAACCAGCTGAAAAATAAAGAAACAACCATCCCGCCGAGGCCATCAGGCAGGGCCAGGGATAAAAGGGAACTTTGTAAGGCCTGTTGAGTGTGGGTTGATTTCGTCGTAATAGCATCAAGCCTATGATCTGGCCCAAAAATTGTTCTAAAATTCTGGTGGTGATCAAGGCGGTGATAACTGATCCAAGATCGAAAAAAGACCAAAAGAGAGTCAATCCGCCTACTAGCAACAAAGAAAAGTGGGGGATATGGTGGGTTGTGTGTACTCGGGCAAGGCCCCTGAAAAAATGCCCTTTTCTTGCAGCACTGTAGGGAATTCTGGAATACCCAAGCAGGGCGGCAAAAGCGGCTCCCAGGCAACTCCAGACCAAAAACAGAGTCATCAGGATGGCTGCACCCTCGCCATGCAGGATTTTCATGAACTCCGCAGCTAGACTGAAGCTGTCGACCTCGGGCGAGTGGATGGGGATTTTTTTCCAATCAACAACGCTGGTCAGGGCAATGTGAACCATCAGGAAAAGTGAAATGACCGTGACACTGCATATGAAAATGGATCTTGGGATGGTTCTACTAGAGTCTTTTACCTCGTCACCAACATAACAGATGTTGTAATAACCTAGGTAGGAATACATGGCGAGGATCATTGCCTGACCCAGACCGGAGGAAAAGCCACCAAAGCCGGGCCAATCCCTTCCGGCGAGTTCAAACGCCCCCTCATAATTGAAATGAAGGATGCCATCGATAATTATCCAGAGAATTGCAACCAGTACACCTGTGCTGAAAACAATCGTTAGTTTTCCAAGGATCTCGACTTTTCTATAAAGCAGAAAAATCAGAAAAGCCCCCAATCCAAACGCAAGCAATCGTGATGGACTGATGCCCCATGCAAGGTCGGTGCCATTTATGATTGCGAATTTCCAGGTGAGTTGCTCGTTCCAAGATTGAATATCCGGATGAATAGCTGCTGCAAACTGACTCATGGCAATTAAGCCAGAGGCAACCTCAAG
>Ga0194041_10001181_pt1 | contig 10965 bp, 10 predicted proteins | sample JunL449m_MetaG_FD_160082 | JGI IMG/M metagenome (GOLD analysis project Ga0194041, IMG submission 160082) | Anoxic zone freshwater microbial communities from boreal shield lake in IISD Experimental Lakes Area, Ontario, Canada - Jun2016-L442-9m | ecosystem: Environmental > Aquatic > Freshwater >...
TGATTGCCTGGCCAAACGTCGCCACCGCATGTGCCGCGGCCATGAACGCAATCAAGGGCGAAGCCAACACCATTAATCGTCGTCGTCGTTGGGATTCTCCACTTGACGCTTCGCTTTATGGCAACAGCGTCAGCCGCGCCACCTTTGATGCCATGCAATCGGCCATCATCGCCTCGCTCCCCGACTTTCGCTCATGGATGCGTACCAAAGCTCGCCTTCATGGTCACGCAGGCGCATTGCCCTGGTGGGATCTTGTTGCTCCTCTGCCTAGTGCCGGTGGATCAATCACATGGGACGAATCGGTCAACCTAGTGCGCAACGCATTTTCGTCGTTTAGCCCCAACTTGGCTGGTCTCGTTGATCGAGCCATCAATGAATCGTGGCTTGATGTTCCGTCACGTGAAGGAAAAGTTGGCGGTGCGTTCTGCATGCCGTTCGTTGATGATCGCTCATTGGTGTTGTTGAACTGGAGTGGTTCGGTTGAATCGGCTCAAACAACTGCCCACGAACTTGGGCACGCGTATCACAACACGCAACTAGCTGGTCGCACACCATTGCAAAAGCGTTTGCCGATGGCACTCGCCGAAACCGCAAGCATCTTTTGCGAAACGCTCGTCGTTGAAGCCGGTCTCGCAACGTTGCAGGGCAAAGAACGCCTTGCACTGCTTGATGTCGATCTACAAGGGGCCAATCAAGTAGTCGTCGACATTCATAGTCGCTTCTTATTTGAAACTGAAGTTTTCGCTCGCCGTCAACGGCGCACCCTTGGCGTCAACGAACTCAACGAGATCATGCTGCAGTCACAAGCCGATGCTTATGGTGACGGACTCGATCAAACAACCGCACATCCACACATGTGGGTTTTGAAGGGTCACTACTACGGCAGCCATTTCTACAACTGGCCCTACACCTATGGCTTGTTGTTCGGGCTTGGCTTGTTTGCGCAATATCACGCCGATCCCGATCGTTTCCGAGCTGGTTATGACGATCTTTTGAGCCGAGCCGGCATGGCAACGGCTGAAGAACTTGGTTCGGCATTTGGCATCGACGTCACCAGTGAATCGTTCTGGACAGCCAGCCTTGATGTGTTGCGAGCACGTATGGCCGAATACTCAAAACTCGCCGAAACTCTTTAGACACCACCACTCCGACTCAATTATCTGACAGGCTGACATTGTGATTACCCGTTATGGCGCGACGCGCGACGAACTACAGAACCTTCTTTCCACCGAGCCGCGCTATCGCGTTGATCAGGTGTGGAAGGGCTTGTATACCGAACTCAACGCGCCCGAAGATATAACCGCGCTCCCCAAGGCATTACGGGCGCAACTCGTGGACATCTTGCCGAACTCATTGACATTGGTTGAGGAAGTCATTTCAGATGACGACACCACCATCAAGTTCTTGTGGCAACTCGATGGCGGAAGCCGCATCGAAACCGTTCTCATGATCTATCCCGACCGCGCCACCGTGTGTGTGAGCACCCAAGCAGGTTGCGCGATGGCTTGTGGCTTTTGCGCTACTGGCCAGGCTGGCTTTACCCGCCACCTCACCGCCGGCGAAATCATTGAGCAGGTCGTGCGCGCTTCGCAGCGCGCCAGAGGCATGGATCGTCGCGTGAGCAATGTGGTGTACATGGGCATGGGCGAACCGCTCGCCAACGAAGAACCCGTGTGGGAATCAATCGTGCGTCTTCACGAAGATGTCGGCTTGTCAGCACGTCACCTCACCGTGAGCACCGTCGGCATTATTCCTGGAATCAATCGTCTGGCCTCTCGCCCACTGCCCGTCAACTTGGCAGTCAGCTTGCATGCCGCCAATGACAATCTTCGCGATGCGTTGGTGCCGATCAACCGCCGTTATCCGATCAAGGCCTTGATGGAAGCATGCAATGGTTTCCTTGAATCAAAGAATCGTCGCCTCACCTTTGAATGGGCACTGATTGACGGGGTGAACGATCGTCCCAGTGACGCCATTGAACTTGCTCAGATTTGTCGCTCATTCCGTGTGCCCGCCCACGTCAACTTGATTCCGCTGAACCCCACACCTGGTTACGAGGTTCGTGGTTCAAGCCGCAATCAGGTTCAAGCTTTCTGCGATCAGTTAGTGGGCATGGGCGCCAACGCCACCATTCGTCGCAACCGTGGCACCGACATCGCTGCGGCGTGCGGTCAATTGGCTGCTGGTCAGCCAGTTCAGATCAGTCGTTCAAAGTAGTCAGTCGTTCAAAGTAGGTAACGCGTACGACGGATTGGCGACTGCCAATTTGTCGAGCACGCTTGCTCGCACCAGATCGACCACTTCGTTGAATCGATCATCAAGATCGCCGTTACGAATTGCAGTTGCAAGTTCGGCATCATCTTTCATGCCCAGCATTGCGAGTCGCGCGGCATGATCAAGAGCTTGTTGACCACCCATCGCCAATTCGCGTTCGACCATTGCTAAAACGTTGATAGCCACGCGTGAATGAAATTGCACGCGACCGGTCGTTGACGTCAACACATCTTTTTCAAGCCACTCGCGCACCGACTCAATGAGTTGCGCTGCAGTTGGAACATCATGGGGCATCGCCATCTTCGTCACCACTTTCCGTCAAGAGCCACAAACAAGTCGTATTCGTTTTCGCACACGCGTCGACCAATTGCTGCCAATTCATGACTGCGACTCATACCCAAAACATGTGAACTGGTTTGAATCATGCACATGATTCCCCATTTCAACGTGCCCAGCACTTCCCACCAGCGAACAACTTCGCGGTCAACCATGAGCCCACTCGCCTTTTCGTACTCGGCAATCAAAGTTTCGTATTCGCCCAAACCAGCAACTGGTTTTGTTGCACCAAAACGCCAGGCCCGCACACACAACCAACCCAAGTCTTCGATGGGGTCACCGATATGAGCGAGCTCCCAATCGAGAACGGCTCGCAACCCATCTGGGCCAACCATCAAGTTTCCTAAACGAAAGTCGCCGTGGACCAACGCAGTGCGCGTAGATGTCGGTCGATTGCGTTCGAGCCAACGGAAAGCCAATTCAAACGTTGGGTGTGCTTGACCTAATGCACTATTCAGATTGTCAAGCGTCTCGCGATACTGCTGCACCTGATCAATGCTGGGCAGACCGGTAATTGTTGTGGCGTCAACTGAATGCAGTGCGGCCAAAGCATGGGCCGATTGCGCGACCAACTTGGTTCGGGCATCGGCAAATTGGTCATCACGCAAAATCTTGCGAGCGATTGTTTCACCTTCAACATGCGACAAAATCATGAACGCCAGACCAATATCGCCAGAACCATTCGCAATGAGCTCGGGCACCGGAACACCGGCATTAAAAGCCGCTTGCACCACTCGCGCCTCAACACCCATATCGCGAATGTCGCCTTTGCGCTGGCGCTGCAAAATCAACGGACGATCATCGGCACGAAAACTCCAAGTTTCACGCGAGGCGCCACCGCTGAGTCGCGCCAAGTCGGTCACCGAATTGGCACCAAGTTCGGTTCGCAATGCCTCACTCAATTGTTCAAGAGGTGAAACCGTTGCTGTCACGACTCTATGTTCGCGCACCCAGCGGTGTTTTCGGCAAGGCAAGAGACTCTCGGTCACCCCTTCGCCCATCCCGCAGGGTTCCTCGTAGCCTTGCACCGTGGTCGCAGCCCTCGAACTCAGCAAGATCAGTTTCGTTCGGGACGGTCGCCTCATTTTGGACTCAGTATCACTCACGGTTGAAGCAGACCAACGTTGGCTGGTTCTTGGTGCCAATGGGTCTGGCAAAACTACGTTGGTGCGCATTGCCGCAATGTACGAGCACCCCACCTATGGTTCGGTTTCGGTGTTGGGCCAAACCCTCGGCACCACCGATGTGCGTACTCTGCGCCAGCGTATTGGTTACGTGTCGGCTTCGTTTGCCAGCGAGCTTCGCCCCGCACTGATCGCACTCGACGTCGTGATGACCGCCAAGAACGCTGCCCTCGAAACGTGGTGGCATCAATACGACGCGGCCGACGCCCAACAAGCCCAACATTGTCTTGATCGCATGCGTATTGGCCATTTGGCTCAGCGTACGTTTGGAACCTTGTCTTCGGGTGAACAGCAACGCGTGCTGTTGGCCCGTTCGCTGATGAACAACCCAAACATCGTGTTGATGGACGAGCCCAGTGCTCGACTTGATCTTGGTGGCCGCGAGCAATTAGTTGAAGCATTAAGCGAACTCACTCTTGATGCAACTGCTGCACCACTTGTCTTGGTGACTCACCATGTTGATGAGATTCCACCAGGCATGACTCATGTTTTATTTCTCAAAGATGGCAAAGCGATGACTCGTGGGTCAATCAACGAATACTTCACTGCCGAAAATTTGTCGGAATGTTTTTCAATGTCGCTGCATCTTCAACAACGCCAAAACGGTCGCTACAGCGCCTGGGCTCAGTGAGACCGAATTACTGAGCGACTAGTTCGCGGAGTCGCTGTTTGCTGGCTTCAATTTCGTCTTGCAGTGCACGTTCGACAACACTCGAGAACAAACGACCTGAATATTGCAGAGTCATGTTGAGTGTGGAAGCCGAACCCACTTCAGTGACTTGGGCGTCAAGCACCCAATCGCTATGCGAGCGACCATCGTTTTCTTGCCGTTCAAAACGTACGTGATGCGGCTCTGATGTTTCGACTTGCGTCATGCGGAGGCGCTTTGAACGAGCAAAAGGCCCAATCTTCCCGCGTAGTTCGACCTGCCACACATCCTCACCCTCGGGAACGACTGCGTGCACTAACCCCATCCATGACGGGTACTGCGCGAGATCGTCAATAAATGGCCAAAGTTCTTTGGCCGAACAAGGCAGATTGACGTCAACTCGAATATCCACAGATATCAGTTAATCACTATTGATCGCGACGGCCGTTGTGACGCGAGCGAAACGCGTCATGCAACATTGAACCAGTGGCATCAAGCATTCCACCTAAATCATCATCGGGATCAAAGTGTGGAGCCCAACGGGTATCGACATCTTGACGAATCAAGAGTTCAGTCGAGTCATCTTGTGTGGGAAGAATTTCAATAACTTCTTCTTCAACAATTTCTTCAATAACCGGCGGCGCCTCTTCACGAACGACGACTTTGGCTACAGGTTCAATGACAACAACAGGCTCAACCTCGACAATGGGTTCAATGACAACAACAGGCTCAACAACTGGCTCATCGAGTTCAGCGAATAAACTCGGTCGCGGAATATCAGCTGGACGTGGTCGTTTTGTCGATCCAGTTCCATCACGCTTGACTGCGCCAGTGACGTCGCGCTTCGTAGCACCGGTTGAATCTTTTGGTCGCGGAGTTTCGTTCGTCGGATCGGGAACAGCACTGAGGTTGCCCCGATCACGCGTCTTGAACAACCGCGGAATTGCTTCACGACGATCTTCAAAAGACCAACCGCGTGGAGCCGACAACGACTCTGAGTGTTTCTGACACACCACTCCACGAGCACCCGGTGGCGGAACTTCTTCGATGCGTTCTGGCGACCAGTGATCGACCCACAAGCCTGCATCAGTGCCACTTGGGGCTAAGCCGTAGATGACAGCGACCGGCTGTCCACATCCAGGCTTTTCACACAGTCGACGCACACACTCAAATTAGCCCGTCGAGCCACCTGTTTTGGGGACAAACAAAAGACCCGGCTACCAAAGGCAACCGGGTCTAGCTGGGTGGGCGATGCGGGGCTCGAACCCACGACCTCCACGGTGTGAACGTGGCGCTCTAGCCGACTGAGCTAATCGCCCCAGCGGACTTTTACGCTACCACTACACCTGAGACCCGCCACCCTCAAGAAACTGCGATGCAGGCTCGCCCCATGCCCTGACGGTCACGATATGCGGTCCACGGATACGGGCATGTGGCGTCGAATTTGGCTGGGCCATTGCGTTACGACGGTCAAGCAATTGCTTCTCCAGTTTGTGGCATCGTTGGCTTACTTTTCTTTGGCGTGATTTTAGGAACTGTGGCCTTAGTGCTGGGAAGTAAGGCGCGCACAAGAATCAGCGCCCAGTCCGAGAGACTTAAAGGAAGTGGCATGGCCTTAACTGGGATGATTCTCGGAGGAATTGACATAGTTGCTTTCGTGCTATTCGTTGCTTAGAGCAGTTAGAGAAACTCGTCCAACAAGCGTTTGACCAGATGACTCTGTTCAAGAGGGTTCGAAAAGTGTCTAAGGTTCAACAGTGAACTCATTGCCACCGCCAATACCGCCACCGCCCATATCGGTCCCTCCCGGACCGCCTTCAAATGACGATTCAAATTTTGCTGGGCCACTGCGTTACGACCGTCTGGCGATTGCCTCTCTAGTCAGTGGAATCGCTAGTTGTTTGAAATTTTGGCCCCGGCAATTTGGGCTTCTTCAGCTATCTGTGCTGGCCTTTGTGTTGGGAATCTTGGCGCTTCGAAGAATCAAGGCCGAGCCTAAGAGACTCAAGGGACGTGGCATGGCCTTAGCCGGGATGATTATTCCCCCTCTTTTTATACTTGTGTCGATCATTAAATGGTTTCTCTCTGGTGGACCAGACGACCTGCCGTGGTAGCAGTACATACCGCGGTAACTCCTTGTATTCGTCGTTGTTAACGGCGGATTAGACAAGCCGTATTAGCGAGTTTGAAGAAGTCAATTCAACAGTGAACTCATTGCCGCCGCTTTACTAGTAGATATTCAGCAAGTTTCACTTAGAAACTGCAACACAGGCTTGTCCCATGCCCTGACGGTCACGATAAGCGACCCACGGATATGAGCATGTGGCGTCAAATGGAACCAGTTGTTGTACTACTCCAGCATGAGTCTTCGCACAGTCCACTTCGTAGGCCTCTTGCTGAACTTCGTTGATTGCGACACACGATCCAACCCGTAAGACATTGTCAATCGGTGCCTGCTCGCCCGGTTTGCTAAATGCACCAAGCACCAAAATCAAAATGGTTCCCAACACAATGACAGCCACCACAAACTTCCACGGGAACTTTGCTGGCGAGTAATGACGACGATCGGTGTCGACTGCAATGTTGTGCAAGCGCTCATTTCGTTGTAGCACTTCGCTTTCATTAACTTCATTGCGATGTGCTCGAAGATCGGCATCGTATTTGTAACGCAATACTGGGTCTGACAAGACACGCCAAGCCTCATTGATCTCGAGCATCTGAATGGACGTTTTTCCTTCGTGCTTGTCGGGGTGATGCACGCGCGCCAAGTTGCGATAGGCCGTACGAATTTCTTCTGGACTCGCAGTCGGTGGAACACCGAGACGTTGGTAATGAATTCCTTGCATCATCGGCTGCTTAACGAACTAGTAGCCGAGATCAACGAATACGGGACCGATCAAATCTTCGCCATCAGCCCAAAGACGAACATTCTCGGTAATGCGCTCACTCAATAACGGAACAGCCATGGCCGGCGTGTTGCCCACGTGAGGCGTGATGATGCAATTGTTCAACGACCACAACGGATGCCCGTCGGGCAAAGGCTCCGGGTCGGTCACGTCAAGACCAACACCACCAATGACGTTGTTTTCAAGCGCCCAGACCAAATCGTCAGTGACGATGTGTTTGCCGCGTGCAACGTTGATGATCCACGCATGATCTTGCATCGCTTCAAGTTCTGCACGACTGATGATCCCTTCAGTATCTGGGGTTAATGCCAGGGCCAAAACCACGACATCGGCATCAGTCAAGGCATCAATCAGCCGATCGCTTTCAAGTACTTCGTCGACGCCATCCATTTCGGCGACTCGATTGCGCACCACAGTGATGTGGCAATTGAACGGAGTGAGCATGCGCACTAGAGATTCAGTAATTCCGCCGCCGCCCAAGATGGTGATATGCGCTTCGTGCAAGTTGCGTCCACACGGACCCGTCCAGGTGGCTTGACGAGCGTACGAATTGATGCCCCGCATACCTGCCAACATCAACGCCAACGCCATTTCGGCGACAGGCTCGGCGTACACGCCTTTGCCACATGTCCACAATCGATCGTCGTCGATGAGATACATGAAATTTTCAATGCCAGCAAAGGGAAGCTGAATCCACTTGATGTGATCGGCATCTTTCAATATTTCTTCAAGAGCTTCAGGGGTGCGCGGCGCGGCCCATATGAGGCCCTCCGCATCGGCGAGCGGCACAATTTCTCCACCACCCGCAATCACTGCATCAGCCATCCAAGATGGTGCGGTTGAGGGAGCAAGGGCAATACGCGGAGCTGAGGTACTTGGCATGACAGCGCAAACGCTATACCGAATCGGCAGTTGATACACAGCCTTGCTCTCTCCATATCTGTGGCACACCGCTTATGCTCATTCAATGGCCGCTGCGAGTTCTATCGAACCCCATCTCGTTCCGTATCCGACACCACCAGCCGATGCACCCAACATGGTGGTCATCGTGCTCGACGATATTGGTTTTGGGCAACTGGGCTGCTTTGGTTCACTTATCAACACGCCACACATTGACTCGTTAGCCGAGCGCGGAATTCGGTTAAATCGTTTTCACGTCACTTCAATTTGCTCGTCAACGCGCGCCGCACTCTTTACTGGTCGCAACCATCATGCAGTTGGCGTTGGTGCAACTCAAGAAACTTCATTCGCATTGCCCGGATACAGCGGACGCATTCCAAAAACTGCAGCAGCACTTCCCCGCATCTTGCGCGACAACGGTTACAACACGATGTGCGTCGGCAAATGGCACCTCACACCACAGGCCGACTATTCAGCATCGGGTCCTTTCGATCGCTGGCCACTGGGCCTTGGCTTCGAGCGTTACTACGGCTTTCTTGGCGCAGAAACTAATCACTGGTCTCCCGAATTAGTTCGTGACAACACACCCATCCCAACCCCGACACGCACAACTCAAGATGGCGCGTACCACCTCACTGAAGACCTAGCCGATCAAGCAATATCCATGATTCGCGATCAGCAGCATGCAACAACCGACAAGCCGTTCTTCTTGTGGTTTGCAACCGGTGCTGCTCACGCCCCGCACCATGTCACTCGTGAATGGTTTGAACCTTATGCGGGTCAATTCGATGAAGGCTGGGAAGTGTTACGTGCGCGCACGTACCAGCGTCAACTTGCAATGGGCGTCATTCCGCCCGACACCAATCTCACGCCTCGTCCGACGTGGGTTCCTGAATGGTCAACCCTGTCGGCCGACGAACAACGACTCTTTGCGCGCTACATGGAAGTCTTCGCTGGCTTCGTCACGCACACCGATGCGCAAATTGGACGCATCTTGGCGTTCCTCGACGAACAGGGATTAGCTGACAACACCATCATCACTTTGATGTCCGATAATGGATCATCTAGTGAGGGCGGGCCAACTGGAACCCTCAACGAATCTGCGTCATGGCTTGGCGATCATGCAACCGTCGAGGAAGCACTCACCAACATAGACGAAATCGGCGGACCAAATCACACCAATCACTATCCGTGGGGTTGGGCGTGGGCAGGCAACAGTCCGTTCCAATTGTGGAAGCGATATTCATGGCTCGGTGGCGTACGCGCACCATTCATTGCCCGTTGGCCCAAGAAGATCAAAGATGCAGGTTCGGTGCGCAACCAATTCACCCATGCCATTGATCTAGCGCCAACGTTGCTCGGTGCAATTGGCTTGTCAATGCCTGAAGTTGTTGACGGCGTTCAACAACAACGCGTTGATGGGGTTAATGTCAGCTTGACCTTGCTAGATGGCAAACAACCCGAACATCGCTCGACTCAATATTTTGAAATGCATGGCTCACGTTCGATCTATCACGAAGGCTGGAAGGCGACGAGCAACTTCGTGTCGCCGTTGTTTAACGAACGTGCTCACATCACCGGCAGTCATTCATACGAAACCGACGTCTGGCAACTCTTTGATCTCACCAATGACTTCTCTGAATCAACAGATTTATCGGCTAAATACCCCGAACGCATTCTCGAACTTGAATCTTTGTGGATCGAACAAGCAACCGCAAACAACGTGTTCCCCTTATTTGATCCTGCCGCGGGCTATCCAGGGCACCCTGGCGAATACCCGTTGCCCCGTTCGGCTACTTACCAGCCAAGCCCTCACCCAATCGCTGCCGGTCGAGTTCCGTCAATGTTTGGTGGCTTCACAATGGCGGCCATCGTTGATTGCCCAGCAAATGAAACCGGAATCATCGCCGCCCTTGGCGATCACCAAGGCGGTTGGGCCTTACGACTTGATCACGGCATCGTGCATTTCGATGTCGTGTACGGACATCAACACGCTCATCTCGTTGGTACCGAGAAAATCAGTACAGGCGAATATCGACTGACTATCACGATGAAAGCCGGAGCACTTGCTTTGTTTGTCAATGACTCACAAATTGCAACCGGACATTTCGGTGGCATGTTTATATTTCCTGGAGTCACGACGGCGGCCGGCGGCCTATGGATTGGTCGCCACGAAGGTCTAGCAATTGTTGATCACTACGCGTGTCCGAATGCATTCACGGGACGCATCAAAACAGTCACGATCTCAAGTGGTTCACCCTCGGCAGGCCCATCACTTGCAACCACTATGAGAATCGCTGAAGGCGCCGACTAACTATTTCGCAAAATACGATCGGCGACGTCACGCCCCGATTCAACTGCACCTTCCATATAACCCGTGCATGTTGCAACGTGCTCACCAGCTAAGTGCACTCGGCCCCACGGCTGACGCAAGACTTCCCAAAACTTCGTTACCTGTCCGGGTTCGTACGTGGCATAGGCACCGCCGTAATTCGGCTCGGTCAACCACGCACGTGAAAATGCTCCAGTTGATGGCGCGGTGATCCCATGAATTGTGCGCATGTCGCTCGTCATCGCATCAATGCGCTCGGCTTCAGACTGAGTTGCTAACTCTCGCCCACCGTCGCCACCGCAATACGCCATCACAATTCCTGAATCGCCATCTTGATCGACGCTTGGGTCGTATAAACGCTGCGACAACGAGTCCGTCGTACCG
>Ga0194041_10001182_pt1 | contig 10961 bp, 10 predicted proteins | sample JunL449m_MetaG_FD_160082 | JGI IMG/M metagenome (GOLD analysis project Ga0194041, IMG submission 160082) | Anoxic zone freshwater microbial communities from boreal shield lake in IISD Experimental Lakes Area, Ontario, Canada - Jun2016-L442-9m | ecosystem: Environmental > Aquatic > Freshwater >...
GTGCCATCTACGAGGGCCGGGTGGCCCACCACCGCTACTCCCCCGTCGACCACCGGTTCACCTACCGGATCGCCATGGTCTTCTTGGATCTGGCCGAGGTCGATGCTGTGTGCCAGCTGCACCCGCTGTGGAGCGCAGAGCGGACCAACGCCGTCTCGTTCCGCCGACGCGACTACCTGGGCGATCCGGCGGTGCCCCTCGACGAGGCGTTGCGCGATCTGGTCGAAGAACGTACCGGGCTCCGTCCCATCGGGCCGATCGCCATGCTCACCCAGCTGCGCACCTGGGGCTGGCTCTTCAATCCCATCACTACTTATTACTGCTACGACCCGACTGGCTCCGTGGTCGAGACCACCGTGGTCGAGGTGAGTAACACCCCGTGGCACCAGCGCACGGCCTACGTGCTGGCCGGGACGGGCACCCACCGGGCCGACAAGGCGCTCCACGTCTCTCCATTTCTACCCATGGACCTGACCCACCGCTTCACCATCGGCGTGCCCGGTGACCGGCTGACGCTCGCCGTCGATGACTTCCGCGGTGACGACATGGTCTTCGCCGCCTCCATGGCCCTCACTCGCCTGCCCATCGAGCGCCGTGCCCAGGGTCGGCTGCTGTGGCGGTTCCCGTTGATGACCATTCGGGTGTCCATCGGCATCTATCGCCAGGCACTCGCACTGCGGCGTAAGGGCGTCACCTTCTACCGGCATCCTGACAAGATCAACGGCGACACGAATAACAGCAGCGACAAGAACACCGCCGACCCACAGGAGCGTGATCGTGGCTGATCTACCCATCGGATGGCTGGGTGCCCGAGGCGGCACCGCGGTGGCCACCTGGTTCCTCCACTTTATGGCCTCCCACCTGAAGGGCGGAACCCTTACTGTCGTCGACGACCAGGGCACCCACCGCTTCGGCGACGGGCTCCCTGCAGTCACCATGGTGGTCCACGACACCTCGGTCTACTGGAGCACGCTTCGACAGGGGTCGGTCGGGCTGGGCCGGGACTACGCGGACGGGCTGTGGGACTGCGACGACCTGACCATGCTGACCCGGATCCTCAACCGCGGCCTCCGTCCGGTCACCGCCGTCCAGGACAAGGTGGGCCAGGCCGTCGGCGCCTCTACCGACTGGTTCCGTCGCTTTCGTCCGCCCACCAAACACCTCGACCGACACAACATCCAGTCTCACTACGACGTGTCGAACGAGTTTTTTGCCCTGATGCTCGACGAGACGATGATGTACTCCTCGGCCATGTTTTCCGACCCAGCCATGAGCCTGGTCGATGCCCAGCGAGCCAAGCTCGACCGCCTGTGCACGAAGTTGGGCCTCGGGCCCGACGACCACGTCGTCGAAATTGGCACCGGCTGGGGCGGCTTCGCCTGCCATGCGGCGGCCAACTACGGCTGCCGGGTCACCACCACCACCATCTCGGACGCCCAGTACGAGTTCGCCTCCAAGCGGGTGGCCGACGAGGGTCTGGCCGACCGGGTCACCGTCCTCGACCAGGACTACCGAGACGTCACCGGCACCTACGACAAGCTCGTCTCCATCGAGATGATCGAGGCGGTCGACTGGCGCCAGCACGACACGTTCTTCGGTGCCTGTGCCGACCTGCTCCACGACCGAGGGCTCATGGCGCTGCAGGCCATCACCGTGGAGGACCGCAGCTTCGAACGGGCCAAGAACGGCACCGACTTCGTGCGTGAGTACATCTTTCCCGGTGGGTGCCTCCCGTCGATGGAGGCGATCACCCGGTCGTTGCGCCGAGCCACGCCACTGGTGGTGGTGGACGTCGAGGACATCGGACGCCACTACGCCGAAACTCTGCGCCGGTGGTATGTGAACCTGGCCGACCGGACCGGTGAGATGGCCGCCCTGGGCCTCGACACGCGGTTCCAGCGGCTGTGGAACTTCTACCTCTGCTACTGCGAAGGGGCCTTTTTGGAGCGCCACATCAGCGATGTGCAGTTGGTGATGGCCATGCCCGACTGGCAAGCGCCCATGTCGGTCCGCAATGGCTCACCGGCCTGAGTAACCGAAATCGGTCGGTAGACCTAGCCGGCGCCTCGACTACTCGACGCTGCGGATCTGGTCGGCCTCCCAGAACGCCCGTATCCCCCCGAGCTTGCCATCGGCACTCCGCCGGTAGCAGTAGACCCCGTCGACCTCGACCGCGCCACCGCCGGCGAAGTTGATCCGGATCACTCCGACGTTGGCCACCTCGTCGCCACACAGGAACGATTGACGGATGTCGAAGCGGATCGACTCATTGACGCCGATGACGTTGTCGTAGAACGCCGCTATGGCTGCCGGTCCGCGGTGGCCGTTCCCCTCGGGGTCGAACATCGACGGGCCCACCGGGTCCTCGACGACGGCATCGTCGGCGAACAGCGCCAACCAGGCGTGGCGGTCGCCGGCTTCGACGGCCGCCATGGAGGCCCGGCCCAAGTCGCTGGCGGTAGGTGCCATCTCTTCGGGTGCTGCCTCTGTGGATGCCATGCTCACCCGTCCACCTTGGCGATCACTGTTTCGGCAAACCGGTTGAGGTTGTCGATCTTGGGCTGCAGCGCTTCCGGATCGGGTCCGACCTCATAAGGCCAGCGGAAGCCGACGATCACGTCAGTCACCCCCTCCTCCTCGAGCCGGTGGATGCCATCCACACTGAAGGCATCGAGTGAGATGACATGCACCTCGAATGGCTTGTCTGCCGTGCCTTCCTCCTCGCGCAACTGGCGGAGCTTGGCCAACAGACCGGGTAGATCGGCGGGGTCGCCCCCACCATGCAGCCATCCGTCGCACCGAGCCGCCCGGCGCAGGGCGGGCACCGCGTGCCCACCGACCAAAATGGGCAGCGGCTTGGTCGGGATCGGGCTCATCTTGACCGAGTCGATGTCGTAGCACTCGCCGTGATACTCGAAGAAGCCTCCGGCCGACAGACCGCGCACGATGTCGACGGCCTCGTCCATCCGCTTGCCCCGCCCCTCCCACGGAACCCCGACGAGCTCATAATCTTCGGGCCAGGGGCTGGTGCCGACGCCGAGCGACAGCCGGTTGTCGGTCAGCACCGCCACCGAGGTGGCCTGTTTGGCCACCACGAGAGGGTGGCGCATGGGGAGCTTCAGCACGAAGGTGACGAAGCGGATCCGCTCGGTCACCGCACCCATGGCCGGGATGAGGGAGAAGGGCTCGATGAACGGCTTGTCCTCGAGGAACTCTCGGGACCCGTCGGGGTTGAACGGATAGGTCGAGTCCGATACCTCGGGATAGCAGAGGCTGTCGGGCACCACCATCGAGTCATAGCCGGCGGCCTCGGCGGCCTTGGCTAGCGGCAAGTAGAAAGCCGGGTCGACCATCGACTCGGCATAGGAGAATCGCATCAGGCATCCCTCCATTCGACGTGGGCCCGGACGGCCCCATCGTTATTGACCCATCCGCTGTCGGCGGCGAACTCGAGCATGGACGTAAACCCGTCCTCCCAGTCGGGGCCCAGCGTCAGCCCGTCCTCGTCGGCCGCCACTTCGGCCAGAGAGCGCAGCGCGTCCGGAGTGACCAGGGCATAGCCCTCGGCCTCCATCCAGCCCGCCCCTGAGTCTTCGAGGGTGGCGCTCAGGGCCTCGAGAGCCCGGTCGTCGACCTCGCCGGGACGCTCCGTGCGGGCACTCAGGGCCAGGCCGCCGAAGTCTTCCCATCCCTCCAACCACACGCGTCCACCCAACAGGTCGACCATGATCTCCATGCGACGGCCCCGATCAGTCCAGTGTGGGCCGGGTGATTCCGGCGGCCACCAGACGTTCGGCCACCCAGTGGACCCCGTCGGGCTCGGCCATGTGGGCCGCCCAGCCGTCCAGCAGGGCCTCGACTTCGCCAAGCGTGGCCAAGGTGCCCAGTACCGTGACCAGCAGGGCGCCGACCTCGACGTCCTCGACCTCGATATCGCCGAACGGCGACCAGGTGTCGGCCTCGGGCGCCAACTCCAACATGGCGTAGAACTCACCGGTGTCCTCCACCCAGCTCAACTCGTAGCGCTGGCCCTTGGCGTCGTACCAGTTGTTACCGAACTCGATCTCGGCTGACTGCCGGCGGCGCTCGTCGACACTGTAGAACTGCTCGATGTCCATGGTTCTCCTGTCGTGGCGACGAAGGTGTGTCGGGTCGGGGTTCCTCCCTGGCCCTGATGGGACCGACGATAGCCGGTGCCCCTGAGACCAGCGGATTGACCGGCGGATTGACCAGCGGCTCGGCGGGCCGCGGCCGCATGCGGCCCTTTGGTGAGTACGATCGCTCCCGTGCGAAAGGATCTGAGATGAAGCTCTCCCCCGTCCGCGTCTTCCTAGTCATCGTGTTCGTCTTCATTGGCTGCTTCGGCATCGCCTTTGCCGCCGCTGGCATGCTCACCGCCCTTCCTCCGCCTGCGGTGGGCGGGACGTGTGGACCGAGCACCGGTTCGGAAACAGCCCTGCAGGCCCTGGCCCAGCCTGGATCCATCGGAGCCGGCCCCGAGCCACCCACTTCGAACATCACCGCCCACCGCCAGTGGGAGACCTTCATCCAGCAGTGCCAGACCATCGCCACCCGTCGGGGTCTGGCCTCGATGGCTATTGCCGTGATCTCGATCGTGGTGGCCGGAGTGGGGCTGGTGTGGGTCCTGAGGCGACGCCCTTCTGAAGACGCGGACCCCAACGACGCCGATGCAGGGTCTACAGACGAGCGCTCGGTTTGGCCTGACGGGCAGGAGCAGTTAGTAGGGGCCGGGGTGGCCCCGGCGACCCAGTGGGGCGCTGGACCGCTCCAGGCCTACCCGCCGTCTCCCTACCCCTATCCGTATCCGGGCCAGCCCTACGGGGTACAGCCACCGGGGTATCCGCAGCCGGGGTATCCGCCCCAAGGATGGCCGCAGCAGGGCTACCCACCACAGGGCTACCCGCAGCCGCCGTACCCACCACAGGGCTACCCGCAGCCGCCGTACCCACCACAGGGCTACCCGCAGCCGGGCTATCAGGAGCAGGGCTTCCCCCAGCAGGGCTGGGCCGAGCAGCCACCGACTGCGCCTCAGGCCTCCAGCCAACCGGACATACCCGCCGAGGGGGCATCAGCGGCGGCGGCCGAGCCCGATGCTCCGTCCCCAACTACCAGCGCCTGGCTGTCTGGAGTGCTCGACGATGCCCCGGTCGAACCGGGAACCGACACCACCCCAGGATCAACCGGGGGCTGAACCTCCGGCGGCTAGGTGGGCGGCTAGATGGGCGGTCACCTGGCCGCCTCGTCTGGGTAGTTCCAGCACCACGGTGGGTCCCATGCTCGGTGGTCGTCCGAACGTCGGATAGGCCACCGGAACATCTGGTCGGGGATCGAACCCTTGGGTGACCAGCAGGTAGATGACCCCGGCCTCCACTGAATAGCCATAGGCACCATCCGGGCTGACCACCTGCAGTTTGAACGGCCCGCGGGGTGCCACTTGAGCCACGGCCGCTGTGGCTACATCAGCGGCCCGCACCGCCGGCCCCCCCGAGATTGTCGGAACGCTCCCGCCGATATGACGCAGTCCGGACGTCATCGCCCAGGCCGACAGCGCCACCAGAACGACCCCCACCCCGGCCATCACCACGCCAGCCCGTCCGCCCCATGGGACCACGTCTATCTCATGCGCCTCCCCCGCCACCCGTCGTGACGAACCGACCCGGCGCACCCCAACCATCAGTACCTCGACTCCGGCCCACACCAGCGTGACCCATGCCGCCATGCCGATGGGGACCAAGAGCACGCCCAGGTAACCGAACACCAAGAACTGGGGAAGCGGCATGGCGGCGATAGCAGCCACCCCGCCAACAGCCACAGCCGCACTGACCCACGCCAGGGCAGATAGGAGGACCCTGGTCGACTGCCAGGCCAACACCCCGATGACCACGAGCAGCAGCAACACCGCCGCACCCCACCACTTCGGCCCGGTAAAGATGTTCGCCACCGCCACCACTAGATGGAAACCTCCGCCCGCCGGAGGTGGGTGGACCCACTCTGGTATCGGCCGGACAGCGCCACCCAGCGCGCCGAGCGCCCGGGACAGCCCGATAGTGCCTCCTGACTGGCTAGTACCTCGGAGCAGCAAGGCGAGGTTGCCCGGCTGCGTAGTGGCCTGCTGGACAAGCGGAGCCAACCAGACCAGGCCCCCCACGCCGAGCCCGACGGCCAGCCAGGCCCGCCCCATTCGATGGCCCCGGCCCCGTCGGACGGCGATCCCGACCACTGGTGCCACCAGACAGACAGCGATCACCGGCGGGGCGAAGACGGCCTGGCACTGCGCGGCCACGCTGGCCACTACCACGGTGACCGGCCACCACCGGAGTCGGCCAGTGGCCACAGCCAGTCCGGTGCAGACGGTGGCCACCAGGAACAGCACGGCAAACCAGACGTCCCACAGCACCATCAGAGCCACGTCGGTGCGGACGATGAACAGCACCATGATGCAGGCCGAGGTAACGGTTGCTGCCTTCCATCTTCCGGCCACCCAAGTTGCCTCGATCGATACCGCCACGGCGATGACCGCACAGAGGACCGCTCCCCACAGCACGCCCTGGCTGGGGTCGAGACGGACCGGCACAGCCAACAGCCAGTTCTGCAGTGGGCCCGGTGCGAACACGGCGTGGTGATCGACGGTGACGGCCATTTGGTGCCCAACCAACGGCGAGTGCAACGAGAACACCTGGTAGCTCCGCAGTGCCAGGCCGGCGTTGTCATACAAGGGTCGCCACCCTCTTGCCATTTCGATCACGGCGAACACAACCAACGGCAGCTCTGCGGCCACATGGCACACGACCCGCACGGCAGTTGCTCCGCCCCGCGGGCCAGTGATCACGACGAGAGCATCCCCTAAGCCAGCGGTGGCGTCCGAACTGTCCGCCGGTACATCCATGACCTCGGTCGGATTCGGCTCCACTCGTGCATTCTTCACGCTTGGCGAAGGGTCGGCGACATCTCAACGACGCGATCAAGTGAGGCGGCAATCGTGCCGAACAGATAGTGAGCGGTCTGCCGTCGAGGCGGGCATGAACCAGGAGGCATCGCATGCGAGTCGTAGCCGTCGACAAGCAGGGGCACCAGCGCTGTTGGTGGTGCGGTGGGCTCGAGCTCTCTCAAGAGCGGATCACCCGGGAGACAGTCGTCATGGGTATCCACGCCAACATCACCAAGCCAACGCTCCACTGCGAGCACTGCGGCGAGTACACCGACCTCGGACGCCGATTGAAGACGGCTTAGCGGCCACTCACGACCACTGGTCAGGTGACGGTGAATCCCCCGACCAGCGTCACCGAGGCCCCGTCATGGTTGGTCACGGTCACGTTCCGGGTGCCAGTAGATGCCATAGAAGACACGGTGACCTGCAGAGCGAGCTGACCAGACCCCACTACCGTGGTCTTCACCGTCACGCCGGTACCCGACACCGTCGCCTTGGCTTTGGCGTCGAACCCTGTTCCGGTAAGCACTACGGCAGCTTTCGATGTGCCCCGAGTCACCGAACTCGGCGACAGCCCAGTGATGGTCGGCTCGTACACCGCCAGGCATCCTGAGCACACCCCCGTCTGGCCGTTCTGGTTGGTAATGACGATGTTCCTCGCCCCGATGGCAGCACCCGACGATACGGTCAGGGTGGCCTTGATCTTCGAAGTAGCGACCTTGACCGAACTCACGGTGACGCCGGTTCCCGACACCGAGACCGACGCACCTTTGAGGAATCCGATGCCGGCGATCGCCACCTTTACGGTCTGCCCTGGATGCACGGCAGCAGGGCTGACTGTCGAGACGGAGATAGGCAGCAGGAAGTTCGCCGTGACGTTCTTGGCAGCCGTCACCGGAACGAGACACGTGACCCCAGACCCGCTGCACGCCCCGCCCCATCCATGGAATGCATAGCCATCGTTAGGCGTAGCGCTGAGGCTCACCGTGGTCGGGGCATCGACGTTGATGAAGCAGGATCCTCCGTCGGATCCGCAGTCGATGACATCAGGGCTGGCGTTACCCGGGAGCGCGTTGCTCGTGACATTGCCACCTGCCCCGGATGCGACCAAGCCCGTCGAGACGGTCACGGTCAGCGGTGCCCGCGGGGTCACCGTGTTCAGTTGCGTCGACTGCATCTGACGGGCGATGAGGGGCCCGACGAAGTTGTTGCAGTTGTTCGGGTCACCCACGGTCTCATTGCAGGTAATCGAGTTGTCTGCCGAATCGACCGGGCCGGTGTACTGGTAGGTCTCCGTGACCGTGACGTCGGACTGCTCGCCAGGGCTGATGTGGTCGGGACCTTCTGACTCCACCCCTTGGTTCGACCCGGGGTCGGGCTGGAAGAGCTCGGCCACCGAGGAGATGTTCGAGTTGGTGATAGCCGCTTGGACCTCAGGATCGCTGGCCAGGAGATCGTTGACATCCACGATCGAGGTGCTGGTGGTTCGATACTTGAGGACCCACACTGCGTCTTGGAACTGTGGCTCGGACGGCTCCGGTACGACCGCCGGCGTCACCTGCTGCTGGACGCCTTCACCGGTGGCGGTGGGGACGATGACGGGCACGATCGACGGCACACTTGCAACCGGGTAGAAGTTGCCCGAGGTGGTACCTCCGTACGGGGTGAGGACGCCGGTTGAGCCCGCGCTGGTGCCCCCGAGGTCACAAAGCCAGCTGTATCGCTGCACGCCGGGTGAACCCGTGACATGGACACCGAAGTGATCGGTGACGCCGATCGGTGTCGAGGCGCTCCACGCACCATTCGCGTAGGTAGCAGCGAAGGTGACCCGCACCCCGGTGTGCCCATCGGGGAACGTGGTGTTGACGATCTGACTCGGGCTCGCTGACCCATAGGGATTGGGATAGCCCGGCGCACCTGGCCACGTGTAGGTCACCTGCGAATCCGTGATGTCTTCGATCTCGACCTCGAAGCCCTCGCACTCCTTGTCGGTGCCGTTCGGGACGTCGAAGTTGGTGGCATAGCCGGCGATGGACGGCGGCCCAGCAGACGCAGGCGTTGCCTTGACGGCGGTCACCCCCGCCAGGCCGAGCAGTCCGAGTGCACCAACGAGGCTGAGCCGAACAGCCAGGCGCATGCCGCCTTGCCCTCGTGTCTGCAGCGGCTGTGAAGTGCTGCTGATCACGGTAGACCCCCTATCGAACGACCACCCGGTCGTGCCCGATGGAAATGGTAGCAAACATGTTGCCGGAATGCCGAGGACGAATCGACCAGCCCTGCAGTCGGCTAGCTGCCTCCAAGCACACGTGATGGCCGTTCAGTACTCGCGGAACGCTGGCATACTGCGCTCATGAACTGCCTGGAAGCGTTGTGGGAGCAGTACAACGTCCACGATCTGACAATGGAACCAAGTGCATGATGGAGCTGATCCCCGCCGTTGATGCCAGCGAGGTGCGCTTCGACGAGGCGACCGATGTGGTCGTAGTCGGACTAGGCGTGGCCGGCACGTCGGCAGTCATAGGTGCTCGCCAATCCGGAGCAGAGGTCCTGGCCGTTGAACGCAGCGGGGGGCCAGGAGGGACATCGGCCCAGTCCGGTGGCCTCATCTACCTCGGAGGTGGCACGGACCTCCAGACGGCCTGTGGCTTCGAGGACTCGCCAGAGAACATGGCCGCGTTCCTCCGGGCCGCCCTTGGGCCCGGCGTCGATGAAGACCGAGTGGAGGCCTACTGCGAGGGCTCGCCGGACCACTTCGACTGGCTGGTGTCGATCGGTGTGCCGTTCCGGGCGTCGTTCTGCGACGAGCCGAACCGCGAATCGGCCGATGACGCCGGCCTGCTCTTCAGTGGTGGCGAGGACAGCTACCCCTTCGACAAGTTGGCCGTCCCGGTGCCTCGGGGGCACAAGCCGCAGTTCGTCGACTCCGCCGGCGGCTTCCTCATGGAACGCCTCGGTGCGGCGGTATCGGCCAGCGGCGCCCGAGTGGTGGCCGATGCCGGTGCCGATGCGCTGGTCGTCGATGACGGGGTTGTCGTCGGCGTCGTGGTGCGGACCGATGACGGACCTCGTGCCGTCCGAGCCCGCGGCGGGGTGATCCTGGCCACCGGCGGGTTCATCCACAACGAGGCGATGGTCGCCGAGTACTGCCCTCAGGCCCACATCCCGGACCCGGCGTGGCGGATCGGGACCCCCAACGACGACGGACGCGGGATCCGCATGGGCGTAGGCGCTGGTGCGGCCGCCACCAGGCTCGACTCGTTCGAGTGCGCGCTGCCCCTCGGTCCACCGCATCGCATGGCTCGGGGGATCCTCGTCAACCGCCACGGTCAGCGGTTCATCAATGAGGACGCCTATACCGGTCGCATCGGGTTCCACGCCCTGCGCGACAACGACGGCTTCGTCTACATGATCACCGATGATGTGATCCATGAGCGGAATCCGATCGGACTCCGGATCGGCTACGCCGCCGCCACTGCAGAAGAACTGGCCACAGAACTCGGCCTGCCACCGGAAGCCTTGGCGAGGACGGTGCGCGAGTACAACGAGGCGGCGGCCCGAGGTGACGACCCGGCGTTCCACAAGCGGGCGCCGTTCCTGCAGCCCATCGGCGCACCGCCAGCCAGCGGCATCGGTGCCATCGACCTGCGCGTGGACCACGGTGCCATCTACGCCACCTTCACCCTCGGCGGTCTGGTCACCGACCCTGATGGTGCCGCACTCGACGACGAAGGCCAGCGTGTCTTGGGGCTCTATGCCGTCGGCCGGACCGCCGCCAGCCTGGCCGCCCACCACTACGCCAGCGGCATCAGCCTCGGCGACGGCTCGTTCTTCGGCCGACGCGCCGGCCGTGTTGCTGCGTCCCGGGCTCGGGGCGACCGCTCTTCGCGTTAGCGGGCCGAGTAAATCGATGACATGAGGTTCCCCCCTCTGGCCGGACACCTCGAATAGGAGGTAGTCATGTCAGTTGTGACCGAAGACAAACCAATGCCGGGTCGCCGGCGAGGCAGATACC
>Ga0194041_10001187_pt1 | contig 10940 bp, 4 predicted proteins | sample JunL449m_MetaG_FD_160082 | JGI IMG/M metagenome (GOLD analysis project Ga0194041, IMG submission 160082) | Anoxic zone freshwater microbial communities from boreal shield lake in IISD Experimental Lakes Area, Ontario, Canada - Jun2016-L442-9m | ecosystem: Environmental > Aquatic > Freshwater >...
CTCCTTTGCCGAGTGACAACAGAGCGTTGGAGTCAACCATGTAGTCAGCAGTAGCAGATGCCGACGCGTTCACACCAAACTGGGTAGCCGAACCAACTGAGAAAGAGTTGGCGGTTGAGTTGGAGTTGTTGAACTGGGCGGTGCCTTCACCAGAGAAGCTGACAACACCAGGGGTGACAGCATTGATCATGAACATTTTGCCAGGGTCATTGGCCTGGGCAAAAGCTGGGGCTGTGACGGCAGCACTAAGTGCGGCCAACAGCAAAGGAAGACGGCGCTTCATTGCATGCATGCAAGTGAATTGGTACTGGTTGCCCAGTAGACAAATCATAGCGAAGCAATGCCGCAAATATACTTCAGAAAAGATAAGAAATGCTAATCAGTGGAGGGCGGGAAGAGCCTTGCCATTCAAAGACAAAACACCCACATGGAGCGAAGATTAGTTAAGCGGATGGCAAGAAAAGAAGTAAGGAGTGTACAGTACAAATACGGCAAAGCAAATAAAAGATAGAGATAGCTAAGTTTAAAATGTAGCAAGACAGGCTCAGGAGTCAGCCGAAAGAGGATCAAGCCTAACCAAAAGAATTAATTCTTAATAACTTCTGTCTTGGGCTTAACCGAGGACGCAGGAGGGTTTTGTGACAATTGCCGTTTTTGTATGGAAAGCATAGCTTTCGCTCGCATCACTGTCAAAGGAGGCTCACCCGGCTTAATCACACAACGGGTGAGGGTGGGAAATTTGGCGGAATCTACAAGAATGCCTTCGTTGTCAAGAGCAGCACAGGCACGGATCATAGAAAGTTCGGATGATATCTCTCTATCTTGAGCAATTTGTTCAGCAAGACGCTTGCAGTCACGTTGAACAGTCGAACCAAACGGCAACAAGATGCCAAAATTGGCATTATAGTTTTGTGTATATTGAGAACTAGTTGCATTGAAAGTATCTAGTGTTGAGCCAAGATTTTGGCCAGTACCGGCACCAACATAAAAAGTAGGAGTACGGCAAAAAATACCAGGTCCAAAACCCATTTCGTTACTCCATTGATTATTGGTTTGATAGTTAATATTAGTGCCACCAGTTGTGTTTGTTGATACAGCGGAAGAAGGGTTAGAGTTGTTGGTAACAACAGCGCTCTGGGACAAAGCGTTAGGACAAAAATAGAATAGTTGGAAGGTAAAACCTAAGCAACTTACAATTGAGGAAAGAGGTTTTGCCATTAAAAACTTACCCATGAATCAGTAAGAACTCATGAAAGCATTAACGAAATTAGAGGTAGTAATATCGGCTTGGAAACGCGTTGAGGTTTGTGCACTAGCTGAGGAATTGCCCGTACCGTAACCAGAATTAATAATTTGATTACCATCAGAACTACGAACAACTACGGGTGCGACTTCAGACTTGAATGCGGATCCTTCATTGGAATCTGTAGTGCCCTTGAAGCGGACATCCTGAGTTGCACCAAATCCTTCTGCAGAAAAATCAGCCTTTGAGGAAGAGGTTCCCCCCTCTACGAATTTATCTGAAGAAACCGACTGTTCAGCATCAGAGAACTTTTGGGTAGTAACACCATCCTTATTTTTACTTTGGATGGTTTCCGTACCAATCAGAATTTTTATTGGGGCATCAGATGCGCTTGAACCGATTGATTGCGTGCTACTATTAAAACCCGACTCAGAAGATTTAGCGTCAAATGCATTAAGGATGAGTACGGCCGATGCACTTGTATTATAGTTAGGTGAGCTTTGGGCGGAACTACTCACACCAAAACTACTGTTAACTCCTACACCTACAGTATTAGAAGTACCAGAACTTTGATTGAAACGGCATTCAGAAGCAGTGCAAGAAGATGGAGTTGGCAATGTCTGCGCTAGGGCGGAATGCTCAAAAGAAGAAATAAGAAATGAAAACAACGATCCTATTAAAAAAATAGAATTAGAATGTTTTAGATGAAGATTTTTCATTGGATTAATTAGTAGCAAAAGTACGAATAAACGTGTTCACAAAGGTTGACTCGGTAGAATTTACTGAAATAGAAGTACTTGTGCTGCCTGTCGAAGAAGCATTGGCGGTGCCGATCTGAGGAATAGTACAAACAGCTGCGGGATCGGGGCAGATTTCCGAATCACTTTTAGGGATTATTTTCACTTCATAACGAGTTCCCTCTCCGAAATTGATTCTTTGCATACCAGACACTCCAACTGTCTGTCCGATACCTTCTCCTCCACCAGACTTCATATAGCCAGTAGAACCATCCTTATTCTCTTGGATCGAGGTGCTATTTTCACCAACAACCATGTTGCCATAGGTCTCTACCTTAAAATCAGGCGTGCGTGAGGCACTCGTTTGAATACCATGGGTGCTATTTATAGTAATAGTAAAGGAATTTGTACTACCTCGGGCTTCATTATTAGTGTTTTCTTTGATCTGAGCCCTGGCTTGGTCGATATGAATTAAAGAAACTAGAGGAGCCAAAAACAAAAGCGAAGAAAGAAGTGAGCTGAAAACGGATGGTTTAGACATGATTAACGTAGGGTGTTGAAGAAGGTCTTAGCAAATAATGGCGTCAAGGCTCCTTCGACATAGTAGGTGACTTGGTAGGAGGTGTAGGCACCATAATCAGCATATTCTAGCTCAGCTTCGAGCGGTTTGGCAGGGGGAAGCACGACTGATCCAATCGGCTTCAGCCCTGGGATTTGCAATTTCTTACCTGAAGCCAGAACTAGTCCAGGATCGGTTAGCCCATTGAGATCCATCAACCAGGATACATTAATACCATAGCGCGCAGCAACTGAAGTGGGAGTATCTCCCGGCAAAACATCATAAAGACCAACCGTACTAAGATCAGCAGGAATCACTATATTTAAACCAGCGATATCCTTCAATGTATCGGGCAAGTTATTGACTTGGCGCAGAACTTCGACAGTTGTACCATACTTAGCGGCAATTTCCTCAAGAGTTTGATTAGGTTCAGCTCGAATAGAACCAACTGTACTATTATTGGAGGCATAAGCGGACAATTGAGAAGTCTTGCCTTCGTTAGGATTAAGATTGGTACTAAAACCCAAAATTGAAAAACGTGAATGGGTTTGAGTTGAGCCAGATCCTTGGGTATTGCTGATTTCGACCTTATTTTGGTTGGGCTCGGTAGAAGCATGTCCTAGATACTTGATGTTGGCATCAACGACTTGATTAGACTGCCAAGCTTTAGCGATAGGATTAACAGTCTTATCACGGGCTTTTAATTGGAGATCACGTGTGCTTGGCAACTGCCCAGCAGGATCAGGTTGACTGGAGAAAGAAATGATATGCAAACCATTAGTTGTAAGCATATTGTTAGAATCTTTGGAGGTAATATGCTGCTGTAATTGATCATATTGTTCGGAAAACTGTACTTTAGTATAGGGCTTTGAGGGATCGCTTGGGTTTGCTATAGAGACCAACTCAACTAAATTGAGAGATTTAGTAGGTTCAGTTGCAGCATTAATAAGCAAGTCTTTTAAGGCTGGATCAATGGCTCCTCGGGTTACACTTTTAGTGGGGTTGACAGAGCGTGCGGTAGGAAGATCTCTTTGCAACAATAATGTAGGGGCCCATAACTGCCTATCTCCGGCGACAAAAAGGTCGCCAGTTACTCCAGTGCTGTTTTGAATCGGGTTGAGAACACTAGTCACATCGGAGGAAGCACTACCAACATTAATTGATCCTCCGGCAGCCTCTGCAGATCCACCAACGCGCAGTCCAGATACAGAACTACTGGACATTCTTAAATTGTCTCTATTTAAACTCTTGAACGACATGCCACCATCCCTTAGCTCTTGACTCTTCGTTGGAGGCAATAAAACTAATCCTTGAGTAGTGATCGAGGAACAAAGCAATAAGAGGGAGAAAAGCTTTTTATTGGAAAAGGATAAGTAGTAATTTTTAAATTTAGGCATAAGAAGTAAAAGTCATACTCAAACCTAGGGCTTTATGAGGGAATTCGTCAAGAAGAGAAGCGTAAAGAAACATTAAGAAAGAATAAGAATCGAAAGATCAGGCGATGCAAAAGGTTGATTCATGGCTCAAACGCATATCGCCACGACGTATTGATAAAAACAGCAAGATTTTGAAACAATGAAGCATCGGCCAAAGAAGTAAGTTAAAATGTGCAAAGCTGAAGAAGTTGGCAGAAACAGGGGGAACTAATGGCTTAAAAGTAAACGATTATAACATGAACCGGGTAAAAAGGGTTGCAAACTTTGGGCTGCAGGCACGGTCAAATAATGGACAGATTATTGATGGAACCAGTGTAGCCAGTAATATCGACAAAAAGGTCAGATGAGGCTAGAAAACCACGAGTGCCATTATTAATAACCAAGAAAGTTTTATTTCTGTCAGTAAGGGAAAGGATTGCAGCCGTATAAGGGGCAAAGATACTAGACGGTAACAACGACTGTATTAAGGCAGTGTCAACGGCACCATAGGCAGATGAAGAAACTCTGAGGAAACCATCACGACTAACAGCATAAGGGCCGTCAATGGCATCGCTACCAATTGTGAGATCTGTGATTCTATCAAAAGCAGCCAACCCGGTAACTGGATCGATTAATCGGGAATCAGTAAAACTGCTGTATTTGAAAGTATCCCTACCCAAACCACCAGTGAGTATATCAACCCCGGGCCCACCCTCAAGCACATTGTCAGCACTATTACCAACAAGAATATTATTGTATTCATTGCCTGCAGCATTGATACTATTATCACCAGTGAGAAGTATATTGGCATAGGAATAGCCAGGAGAAGCTATAGACTGACTAGACGAAAGGCTGGCAACAATGCGATTGCTAAATTGATTGAGCTTATTGCCAAGTTGATCAGTTATTAACGCTCCGCGATAGCTCAACTTAACAACGGTATTAACAGGCAAAGATTGAGCCAATTCGAGGACAAGTTCTGAATTGCCAAGTGAATTGGTAGTGGTGACACTATTTTTAATCGCAACAGGTAGGTTGCCGCTCAATAGGCTAAAACTTGTATCAACAGGCGAGAGGGGAGAACTGATTAGCTCATCAAAAACAATGCGAACAGAATTAATCTGATTAACAACATCTAAGATGGAAGGCCCAGACGTATCGTATAACAATTGAACTTGGCTCGGGGATGATTTCAAACCATAGGAGTTACTGGCGATCGCCTCAACAAAAGTAGCCGATGAAGATTTGCTAAAAGGAAGCTGGGAGGAAGGGATAGTGATACTCCAAAGCCCCTTAGTGTTGACATAGGCTGATTGGGAAATGGGAGTAGAACCAATCTTAAACTCAACGGATGTAGCTCCGACTGCAGTACCACTAATCGTTAATCCAGCTAAATAACTAGCTGCATCCAACTTAATAGATGGTAAATTAGCTACGATACTGGTACCAGAAATGACTGGTGAGGAGGGGGCAAGCGTTTGAACATTAAACTTAAATGGGTATGAAATAGAGGTATTGCCGGCAGTGTCTTGAAGTTTAGCAATTAGGAAAAGACCAGAACCCTGTTTCAATTTCCCAATGTCAGCCAGACTCATATTGTAAACAAACTGACCATTATTGTTGGTAGTTGTTGTCGAAAGAGCTTGATAGGTAGTGCCATCATTGCTAAACGAAAGCGACACTGTTGAACCAGCACTCGCCAAGCCAGTTACACGAGCGTTATCAAGGCTTGTGACTGTAGCATCCGAGGACCCAACGCTACTGATGACGGGGACATCGGGCGGCAAGGTATCAAGACTGAAGACAAAAGGAACCGAACTACCAACATTACCAGCCAAGTCAGGCTGGCTGGCAACTAACAAAACACCCTGAGACTGAGCTAAATCTTGGAGTTGCCGACTCGTAAGCTGTAAACGGAAATTTCCATTTACATCTGGAGTAACAGTACCGAGATCAACTGTATACGCTGCAGTATTTTTACTCGCTGGAACCAAAGCAGTTAGTTTAACAGTGATTCCATATACTGCTGTTCCATAAATAACCTGATCATCATAAAGGGATGAAATAACGCTATCAGTTCCGCCTACAGCCGTGATAATCGGAATAAAATCTGCGATCGTGTCAACAGTCGCACTAACGATACTAGAAGTCGACTGATTGCCTGCTGAGTCGCTAAGCGAAGCCCAAAAGCGGCGGGTACCTTGACCCAATAACTGCATATTTGATTTTGATAAAGTATAGTCAAATAAACCCTTCGCATCTGAAGTAGCTGAGCCAAGGGTAACTACACTACCATTAACATCACAATACAACGAAACATTGCTATAGGGGAGGGCAAAACCTTTGATGCTTTGATCATCTATCAAGGAAGTAAGAATTGAATCGCTACCACCGATGGCAGAAATTGATGGCTGGGCTGGCGCTATGGTATCAATGGAGATATTAAAAGGTTTTGAAATAGCTATATTACCTGCGAGATCACTGATTTTGGCCAAAATCTGATAACCACTACCTTGCGGCAAAGTGGCTACAGTTGAAGTGGGTAATTCATAAGAAAATAAACCAGCTTCATCTACCGACGTGGTACCAATATCAAATATTTTGCCATTAACATCATACAAGGAAAGTGTAATGAGACAATTGGGTTCAGCGTAACCATTAACTCTCCTATTGGGTAATGAACTAGAGATAATTTTGGAAGCACCGCCAGCAGCAGTAATAACCGGAGGAGAGGGCGCAATTGTATCAATTGCGAAACCAATCTGAAGACTGGCATTATTCCCAGCCAAATCAGACTGCTGCAAGCCTAAGGAAAAGTCGTTACCATTACCCAATGCCAAGAAATCAGCGCTTGTAAGGTCATAAGAAAACTGACCGTTTTTGTCCGGGGTGATCACGCCTAGGCGCCTGGTGCCAAATGCCCCATTCACAGTGAGAATTAGAGGTAAAAGAGGTTCTGCCGTACCGAGAATAGTAGCATCAGCAGTTTGACTGGAAATAATAAAATCATGGCCTCCAAGTGAATTAACACTAAGTCGCGGCGGTGTTAAATCAACGGAACAAGTAACAGGGGGTGAAACAGAAATATTACCAGCTAGATCGCTCTGTTTGATAAAGAGAACATGGGAGTTGCCCTCACCAATTTCCTGTAAAATCGCTGAGTTCAAAGAAATTATAAAATTGCCACTCACATCAGCTTTGGTTGAAGCTACAAACATAGGTGTTACGCGGGAGCCTCCACTAACCCAGAGGGACAAATCTTGAAGCGGCTCCGCAATACCACTCACCTGTTGAAAGCCTTTTGCAGAGCTGAGGACACGACTTGGGGAACCAACCTCATTGATTGATAGGTAAGGTGAAATCGTATCAATAATAAAACTTAGACTTGCAGACTGGGAACGGTTACCGACCCGATCCACAGCCAAAGCCGTAAGGATGGAAGTTTTAGTATCCGAAGGAATCTCTGCAGGTAAGAAATTAATGACCCAAGAGCCATTTTGGTCTGTGATTACGCTACGACTTAGTTGGTCCCAATTGATCTCAATAGAAGTGCCAGTCTCGCTGGTTCCACTAAGACTAAAACCATGCAATCTATCATCAGCATTGATATACGTAACTGGGGAACGGTTAAAAAGAGGAGCAATCGGAGCAATTGCGTCTATTTCGATAGCCTGTGTAAGCAGCTCAGAACCGTTACCTAGACGATCAAAAGCCTGGATGGTGAGCATGGCTATACCATTGACTGCTACTGCTGCGGTGCGAATACTGGAAAGCTGTTGAGGGGAAAACTGGGCAATCCAATTACCTGAATTAGCTCGAGCGAAGCTTGTTTCACCAAGTAAATTAAGAACTAAAGTAGAGCCGAACTCGGATGTACCTTTAATCAGCAAGGAAGACAATAAATCATCAGCATTAAGAAGGACATCAAGTTCCTTAATAGTTGGTAGGGAGGCACCAACAGTGTCAATCAAAATAAAATCACTTTTAATCCTTGAAATATTTCCTTGTGGATCAGTTGCCGAAGCCTCGATTAAAGTACTTAATCCATCACTTGGCAATTCTTCAGCGGAAAAATTGGATTGCCATACGCCCTTTTTTATTGAAAAGGTAGCGGTACGAAGCTTGTCAGAAGCGTCTCTCCATGATGCATTGATAGGCTTACTAAGGGAGCCAAGTAGTGACAGAGTAGTGAGATTTTCAGGAGTAAGAATATAAAGGAATTCTCCAGTGACGCCTGACTGAACAGTGCCCAGAACAGTAGTGCCAGAGTGGATATAAATAGTTGAAGCAGCAGTAGCAACACCATAGACTCCACTTAGGTCGGCCTTGGTTGACTTGCGAGTCCAGCTATCTGCACCTGTCTGCCAAGCTACATTAACACTGGAACCAAACTCAGCAGTACCACTTAAGGAAACACCGGCTAATTTTTGAGCTAAGTTGACAGTATTAGTATAGTTAACCATATCAATCAAAACTTTGTTTGGGGCCATAGTATCTATTAAAACTGATTGATCATAAGGGTTAGAGCGATTACCAGCATTATCTATTGAGGTGACAATAATATGACTTGATAGGGAATCTACGGGGATAAAAGGAGCTGTGTAATCTAGGGTCCAATTTCCAGTTGCATCAGCCTGAGCTAATCGAGGTTGTTTGTAATCCCAGGCTATCTCTACCTTGCTGAGAGGTTCAGCAGTTCCACTCAGTGTTAGGCCCTTCTCGAATTTAACATAGCTATTAACAACATTATCAGATGCAACAAGATTTAAAGTGGGCTGATCAGGCGCAAGCGTGTCAATCAATACAGTGGCAGTCGCAAAAGTGGAAGCAAAACGCTCTCCATTACGGGTGTCAGATCGATCAATCGCACGTACCTTAATAAGCGAGCTGGAAACATCTCTAGGTACATCGTCGGAATTTACAGTGACCCACCATGTTCCCTGGCTAATATTAATATCAGCACTATGGGACACCCCCCCCCATGTAACTTCAATATCCGTTGCGCCATAGGGATCAAAACTGCCAGAGATTAATACTCCAGCATTCTTTTCAGCCAAGTTGATAATATTATCACCAGATATTTTATCTATCGTAGGGACCTGGGGAAGGTAGGTAGACCCTTTAGCAATGCCAATTAGTTCAACGGAATCAATTTGCTCCCAGAAACTAGTGTGATCAATATCAACTAAAATCAACAATCCATTAATCATTCCTTTTGAAGGTGGGAAAGTTAAATCAAGAACCCCGGGAGTTGGCGAATCGACAGTAGCATTGTCAGTACCAATCCACAATTGTTCATACGAATTACTACCATTAGATGACGGTGTATCCAGAATTCCCCAAACTTCACGAACGAACCCTAGCCCAGCAGTCTCGTGGATCCTGACACCAGTGGCTTGGACGCTACGGGAGAAGCCCAATGAGATAAATTCATCAACATTGCGACCATTACTTCCATCACTGTTCTGTCGTCTGGGCGACCAGGCCGTATCACGATCTCCAAAATCACTGTTAAGAGCACCAAGGGCCTGGCTCGCAAACCAACGCTTAGACAGATCACTCTGTGGATCCTTGCCCTGAGAAGAATATCCGAGAACTTTACTTGCATACTGAGAAATAACGTCGTCAGCGCCATTAATAATTACATCAACACGCTGACGTGCTGTACCATCAAGCGATTGCACCATGAAAGATTCTATCCGTTGCTCTCCTGCCTGTAAGGCTTGGATAAATGGATGCGTGTTATCTAGCGTATACACCCAAGAACCGTTGGCGGTGATTGACAGTGAGCCAATATTTGGTTCGGCAATTCCAGGCCAGTTGCTAACGAGCGTTGAAAAACGAGCCTGATCAAAATCTTCATCTGATATAGCTAGTTGACCTTTGGCAGTTAGTATCTGGGTAGATGTTGAAAACAATGGCAAAGCAGGTAGAACTGACAAGGGCGCAGTTCGACCCACTGTGCCGTTATCCTCCTGAATGACGGCTGTGGAACTATTGTTTGCCCCTGGTCCGCTAGCAATGGCAGAAAGGTGAACAATATTTCTATAAAGGTCACTGCTGGATTGACCTCGAGCATCATCATTGGCGTCAACAGCCTGCCAGGCAATGCTACGGGTGTGATTTGTCGATGCTGGATTACTAGTTTGCGACCAGTCAACTGTGTAGGTAACGGTCTGCAGCAAGCTTTGATAATCAGAGAGCTGTGCTACCCCAGTAATTGTGAGCACACCGGATAATTGATCAAAGACAACACCGAGACCTTTAGATGAGGCAAAGTCGTTGTTCCAGGAAAGCAGATCGCCTGGCTGCCGCTGCTCAATTCTTACACAGGCAGATGCTAGTTGCGTGGAATCAGGATCATTTAACTGAAGCGAGGGATCGATAGGCAGGGGGTTGGTGCTTCCGATTAAATAAACCGTACCACCGATAATCTCAGGCTTAAGGTTAATAAAACGAAGACTACTGCTTGACAAAACAGGGTCTGCAACGCCATCATCAACCATCCAGGTAAGCTGAATATCAGAACGACTACTGGCGACCACAGCCGGATCACGCCGCCATGGGGTTGGAGAACTACTTGTATATGAGATCGAACGTAGTATCTGTTGATAAATATCAGGAGTAGCGACGCCACTAAAGGAAAGGACCCGTTTGGCAGCAATTCCGTCTGTGGCTGGTATCCATTGGTCGTGAACCGTAATAGTTGAACGAAGAGGGAGTTTCCACCTAAATTCATCACTACCAGCAGCATCGTGAAGGGTTAGGGAAGCTCCAACCAGGTAGCCTTCCAGATCACTAAGCAGTAGCTCAGGGGCCAAGGGTACCTCACCTGGTAGGCGGGGATTACTAATGATTACTGGAGTAGGCTGGGCAGTTGTTAATAGGGGAGCATCGTTCGTTCCGTTGATCGTGATCGTGATGCTCTGATCCACATACGCTCCTAACTCATCCGTCACACGCGCCGTATACACCTGCGTCATACT
>Ga0194041_10001197_pt1 | contig 10917 bp, 11 predicted proteins | sample JunL449m_MetaG_FD_160082 | JGI IMG/M metagenome (GOLD analysis project Ga0194041, IMG submission 160082) | Anoxic zone freshwater microbial communities from boreal shield lake in IISD Experimental Lakes Area, Ontario, Canada - Jun2016-L442-9m | ecosystem: Environmental > Aquatic > Freshwater >...
GCATTACGCAGACACAAGAAAGCGATGGGCTGGGAAGACGGAATGAGTCGAGCAGATATGCCCGACGGTGCCAGTGAGACACTCCTCGCTGATGACTGCGGCGACGACTTCACGCTCTCTGGGTTTATGTCAACGCTTGCCGCTGACGACGACTGATATTGTGTGGCATGCTTCCCTCAGAGGGAAGGAGAGAAGATGGCTGTAGTTCGTGAAGCGCTTCTGAAGGTCACTGCCATTTCAGTTGCTGTGTTTGTTGGTGGTCTTGTCCTGATCGGGGTGGGTGCGAGTGTCCACGCCGAGTTTTTGATGGCTATCGGTTCGCTCGCGGTCCTTGGGGGGCTTGTCGCATGCTTGTACTTGTTCACCCAGTGGCTTCGGTTTCTTATTTCTCGGTCTGGGTGAGTACTACCCGTTCAGATGACGGGAGTTCGGTGGGTCGAGGGTCTGGCTTGTAGAGGCCGACCCAGCCGAGCTAGCTGAGGGCAAGCCGTAGCGCAGCGGAGGGGCGGCAGGATTTTCGTTACTTATCCCTAACCCGCAGCCCTTGTGGGGCTCTTGCGGTCTGCTTCTCCGAGTCCGTTCTGTCCCCATCGAGGGTGTTATGTGATTCGTTGTGCGAGGACCTCGCCCATGAGGGTTGCTGCTTCACGATCACTTGCTTCGAGGAAGTGGGCGTAGACACTGAGCGTGGTTGCTGCATTGGCGTGCCCAAGGCGACCGGAGACCGTCCGTACGGGGACACCTGCGGCAAGAAGGCGGGTGGCGGCGAAGTGGCGTAGGTCGTGCAAGCGGGTGCCCTCGAGGCCGACCTGCTTGCGGAGTCGTTGGAAGGTCTTTGTTGCGTGATCGGGAGTGAATGGAGCGGCCCCTGCGGGGTCGAGGGTGAATAGGTAGCTGCTACCGGTGAGCTCGCATTCGGCTTGCATTGCGAGTTCCTCTGCTGAGCGTCGGTGTTCTGCGAGCACTTCAAGCGTTTGTTCGTCCAGGGCGATGCGTCGGATTGCGTGTGTCTTCGTGTCCTTCTCAACGAGACCTCCTTGTACCTCCACTACGGATCTAGAGATAGTGAGGGTTTGTTCTTCCCAGTCGATTCGTTCCCACTTGAGGGCGCACAGTTCACCTCGTCGGGCCCCAGTCGTGACGGCGAGGTGAAGAAAGCGGCCGAACTCGGGGTAGGTCTCATCTGCGAGCTGGAGTAGCTCGATTACCTTGGCGACTTCCGGTGGAGAGATTGATGGCGCACGGACTCGTGGGGGAGTGGTGTTTGCCGCAGGGTTGCTGGTCATCCATCCCCATCGGACTGCTTGGCTGAATGCTCTCCGAATGACTGAGTGGACTTGCCTGACGGTTGCGGGAGCCAGCCCTGTCTGGGTGATAAGCCCTTGGTAGAGATCATCGAGGTTGCTGGTTCGGATCATGTGGGCGGTTCTGTCACCGATTGCGGGGTAGATGTGGTGTTCCAAGAGTTGGCGATAACGACGAAGGGTTGTCGGACTCAAATCGGGCCCTGACAGCATCAGCCAACGGTTGGCCACAACGGAGAATGTGGCGTCAGAGCCGATCTGCTTTCCCTCGTCGAGCTTTGCGACTAGAGAGTTGAGAGCCTTCTGGGCATCTCGAATTGTGCCTCGTACGCTTCGGCTGATTTGTCGGCGACGACCTGTAACTGGGTCACGGCCAGCCTCAGCTCGAATCTCCCACACGCCTTTTGAAAGCTCCCTCAGTCCGCCTCTCATGCCTCTGAACCTATAGGTGAGCTGGGACATCGTGGGATTTACGTGGGATGAGGAAAACTGCGGCGGGGCCCCGATTGCTCGGAACCCCGTGTTTGCAGTGTTTTTGTTGTGCGCCCCCTGGGACTTGAACCCAGAACCTGCGGATTAAGAGTCCGATGCTCTGCCAATTGAGCTAGAGGCGCATGTTGTTCTGCCGACCCGGATCGGCAGAACAAGTTTGTAGTTGCCCGGCGGCTTCAAGCACAAGTGCAGTCAGCCGCCGGGCCTTGGGGTGACCGAGGGGACTCGAACCCCCGACTTCCAGGACCACAACCTGGCGCTCTAACCGGGCTGAGCTACGGCCACCATGACAAGGAGCCTGAGCATATACGCTTCAACCCGAGAGTTCGAAGCCAGAGGTTTCTCAGCTTCTTCGGGTTGGTCCGGTGTCGGGTTGAACTGATCGGTAGCCTGTTCGGGTGCTCAGCGACAGTTCCACAACTTCGAAGCTCTCGCTTGGGGCACTCTTTGTCCTCACGCTGGGAGTCCTGGCTGCCTATGCGCTGAGTTCCTCAACTAGTTCGACCGAAGTATCTGCCTCGGCTTCCAACACCGTGAAGCGGGCCCCATCCGCAGCGAGCACCACAGCGCCCTCCTCTCAGGTGTCAAACACGCCGAGCGGGTTGGCTCTGAGCATGGCGGTGGCTAACGCTGGAATCAAACTCGACAAACGTTGGCCGAAGACTCTCACGCTGCTCACTGACTCTGTTGGTCTCGGGGTGAAGGACGCGCTGCCGGCCGCGTTACCTGACTGGAAAGTGGATGTCCGTGGTCGTCCAGCACTCATGCTGAAGGCGGCAAATGCGGAGCTAGCGGCCGATCCTGCCCCGGTCGGTGCTGTGGTGGTGGTGGCGCTTGGATATAACTCCCTCTGGGGCAAGGATCGCTCTCAGTACGATACGTGGGCTGCACAGTTCAACCGCGAAGTCGACGCGCTCATTGCCACACTTCGGGAAAAGGGAGCGAAGAAAATTGTCTGGGTCACACTGCGCGACCCGGACCCCTCGTTGATACCTGCAGCAGCGCTAGCTCAGGCAGAGAAGTACACCTGGTACTTCCCCTATGTGAATGAGCAGCTCGATGCACTTGCAGTTCGTGACCCGCTCGTTGCGCTTGCGGACTGGGCGGCGGTCTCGAACCTTCCCGGCCTCACCTATGACGCGATCCATCTCAAGACCCTTGGCGCGAATCTGATGGTTGAAACGATGAAAGCCGGCGTTGGTCTGCCTACCGCTCCCGTGCCGGGTTTGTGATTGGTGTTGACGCTCAGGGCTCTGATCGTGAGAAGATCAACCCTCACATAGCAAGAGCCTGCTCTTGTTGGCCGCCCTCGTAGCTCAGATGGATAGAGCAACGGACTTCTAATCCGTCGGTCGTTGGTTCGAATCCAACCGAGGGCACTGAAAACTTCACCCGTGATGCGGCACCGGTGCGCCTGAGATGCCCGTGTGCACCTGATGCCGGGAAGTTAGATGCCGGGAAGGTCCTCTTCGAGGCCGAGCCAGATCTGAGCCGCGTCGATGTACGTCTTTTCGCTGATGAAGGCGTGTTGGGTTCCCGTGTAGAGGTCGCGAAAGGCGCGTTCCATGCGGCTTCCGTCGCGAATTGCAGTGGTCCCAGCGGCGAGGTGCGCCCACTGGCCAACCTCTCGGGAAGCCTCAGTTGCGTAGGTTGCAGCCACGCGCATGTCGGCCCGCATTCTTGGGGTGAGTTCCTCACCTGCAGCCACGGCTTGTTCAGCCGAACCAAAGGTGTCAATGACACCAGCATGAGCGGCCCGCCACATGCCGGTGAAGTGCGCAAGGTTGCGCTGGAAGGTAGTGCGCAGGGCAAGGGTTTCCATGTCTGACATGCGAACCTTCTTCAGGGCCAAGTCGGCTATGTCGTCGAGCATGCTTTTGGACACTCCAAGTGCCCAAGAAGCATGGCCCGCAGCGGTGATAGGCATGAGTCCCATGCGAAACAGCGGACTCGTTCCGCGCTCGGGTGAGCGGGTAAACAGGGGGAAGCAGCGAGACTCAGGCACAAACACCTCGGTCACCGAGTAGTCGTAGCTTCCCGTGCCGCGCAGGCCCTGAACATGCCAACCGTCGTTGAACTGCACTTGTTCTCGGGGAACGAGCGCTGCGCGAATCTCGGTGAGTTCAAAGATCGCCTCGCCATTCACCACAGGAAAGAATCCGCAGGCGATGTACTGCGAGTGACCTGTTCCTGAACCGAAGTTCCACGATCCCGACAGCATGTAGCCGTCTCCTATGGATTCTCCTGAACCGTTCGGAAAGAACTGTCCGCCGACGGTAACTCGGTCGACGGGATTGCCGAAGAGTTCCTGAAAGCCCTCCTCGGGCAAATAAGCAGAGGCCGCCATTGCGGAGGGCATGTTGGCAATCCCGATCCACCCCATCGCACCGTCTTGAATTGCCATCTCAATCCAAGTTTCGATGATCTCGGTAAAAGTTGGCTCGCACCCGCCCGCTTGCGGAGTATTCAGATATGACAACAGGCCGCTCTCCCAGAGGGCGTCAACGAGCGGGGCCGATGTCGTCCGCTGCGATTCACATCTGGCCGCCTCTTGTTGGCTGATTTCTCTGAGGCTTCTTGCGGCAGCAGGGCCGTCGAGGGTCAAGGTCATGGTTGAAATTTACCAGAACTGCGGGCAACAACTAGGTCGGCAGAGTTGTTCCGCTCCGCTCACTCTCTGGCAATATCTCGTGGTGCCCGCCAAGTTGCCCCTGATTCTTCTGCCGCCCTCCGAGGGAAAGGCTGCCGGTGGCGCGGGGCCAGCGTGGTGCGCCAACAACATGGCGGTGCCGTTGGAAACTACTCGGGGTCTTGATGCGCGGACCGTGGTGATGAAGGCGTTGAGCGCTGCCATGGCTCGCAACGCTGCGCAGCGGGGCAAACTGCTCGGAGTGAAGGGTGCTGCGCTGCAGTCGGCGACAGAAGCGAATCGCTCCCTGCTGCTCGCAACGACGTTGCCAGCCATCGATCGATATACGGGGGTGCTGTATGAGGCAATTGAGATCGGCTCGCTCGCGGCTGCGGCACAGCGTCGAATGGACCGAAGTGTTCTGATCTTTTCTGGCTTGTGGGGGCTGTTGACTCCCCGGGATCTGATCCCTGATTACAAGCTCAAGATGGGTGCATCTTTGCCCCGGCTCGGAAAGCTTTCCACTTGGTGGAGGCCGCTGTTGTCTCCGCAACTGGCCGCACACGCACAAGGTCGTCGAGTCTGGAACCTGTTGCCGATTGAGCACAACGCAGCTTGGACTGCGCCACCACAGGTCCCGCAAATCTCGGTAAAGTTCTTTGAACGTCGTCAGGATGGTTCACTTGTTGCGGTGTCGCACTGGAACAAGTTCTTGAAAGGTGCCCTAGTCCGGCACCTCCTAGAGCATCCCGACTGCAGTCCGAGCAGTCTCGAGCACTGGGATCACCCATCTGGTTATGTCTTGAACCCGTCGCTGACCGAGCAGCGAGAGTCCGTCACTGTCTTGGCCTTCGTTCAGAACTAACTCGCTCGCTCTCCTCGTGCTCAGTCTGGCTTGGCCGACTGCAAGCGGGGCGTACTGGGCGGGTAGCTTTAGGGGGTGATGATGCTTGCCGAGGTGGAGACCTTTCTTTCAAGGCCTATTGCACCGACGCGTCGTGTTGCCCTTGGTCGATTGGAGCTACCCGTAGACCCCGCCCCCGGATTTGGCGGAATCTTGCTGGGAGCGATTACGGCACGGTTTGCGCCCGAGATCGATCCCGATCTTCACGGGGAACTTCTGCAGTTGATGTCTCAACTCGAATCAGGCAAGAGCATTCCGCAACCCAAACTTCGCCACCGACTCCAAGAAGACACCGTTGGCTTGCAACGCTGCGTTCATCGGGTAATCGGCGATGGCGAGCATCTCGAGTTTCAGTTCGAGGATGAACAAGGCACCCCCGCTCAACATGTATTGTGCGCGGTCTACGCCGCTGCTCGAGTTCCTTGGGATGTTGTTCCAGCAGTGATGTCGACTGTCCACAAAGGGTTGATGTGGCAGGGGGGAAGCGAGGCAGCGTTACTTGCCCATCTGTCGGGCCGCAGCGGCGTGGTGTCGATCAGTTCTGTGGGAGATCCGATTTCTTGGGCGCTTGCAACGCTTGATCTGCGTGACCCCAATTCGGCTTCACCCTCTCGAAAAGATGTCCAACGCGCCTTTCGTCGCAGGCTGCGTGCAGCACACCCCGACCACGGTGCGCAGAACGATTCCGCAGCAGCGCGTATTGCCGAACTCACTGAGGCTCGACGAATTCTGTTGGGGTAGTGCCTGAAAGAAACTGAAGAAGGCCCTGGTTGGTTATGGGTTGATCTCTTCGAGTTCTTTGCCGCGAGTCTCGGGCAGGGCCAACGCCACAACTGCGCCGAGTAGGGGAGTGATTGCCAACAGGGTGAACGTGAAGCCGTAGCCGCGCGCATCAATGAGTGATCCGGCTACAAGTAGGCCGACCACGGAGCCGGCAACGGCAATTGCGGCGACTGCACCGCGCACGGTTCCGCGGTGTGCTGTGGGAAAGAGTTCGGGCGCAATGACTGCGAGAGCGGGCGCTGCCATACCGCCCACGACAGAGCCGAGTAGAGAGGCAAACCACATCGGTACTCCAACAACCGAGAAGAAGATTGCGTTGAAAATTCCGATGGCTAGGAGGCCGGGGACGATGGTGATTTTTCTCCCGTGCTTGTCGGCAAAACGTCCTCCCATCAGAACGCCAATTGCTCCGGGAAATGATGTGGTGAGGACAAAGACCATGATCATGACTGCGCTAAAACCGACCTCGGTGCGCAAGTAGTCGTTTTGCAGTTGCGAGGCAGGCGCAAGAAACACGTTGAGCAAGAAGAAGATCCCCGCTACCAGAGCGAATCGCCACAGGTTGACTCGTCCCGATGATGGCGATGATCCAGGCTCTGAGGTACCCGTCGAAGACCCGCGTCGGGGTGCAGAGCCAAGAGTGGGCGCAGAACCGGCAGAGGCAGACACAGGAGCAGAACTTGGGTTTGTGGAAGCGATCAGGGGAGCGAGTGGTTCTACAGCTATTTCTGCGCCGAGTGCGGCTACTGCAACAGACTCCCGGTCTTGGGTGAGCTTTACGAAGCGCCGACTTTCGGGCAGGTGTTTGCGAACATTCCAAATCAGTGGCAGGGAGAGCCCCGCGACTACAAAGGTGAGTCGCCAGCCCCAGCCACCAAGGTCAGCCAACGGAAGGGTCATCACGATGATGCCCGCTCCAAGGCCATAGGCGAGTGTGCCGAGGCCAGCGACCATGGCGCGAGAACCAGGTGGCATCTCTTCAACAGCGATCGTGTCTGCGCAGAGCAGTCCGGCAATAGCGAGGTTTCGAGAGAAGAACTGCAGGGCACCAACTGCCCACAGGCTTGGAGCTAATGCTGTGATCAAGGTGAGTGCTGCTGCGGTCAGAAACGACGCGAGCGCCACTTTGCGCCTGCCGATCCGATCAGCAAACACCATGACCAAAAGCGTCACTACGACGCCGATTCGCACCACGGCTAGGAGCGTGGTTTGTTGGCTTCTCGAACCATCTCCTAAGTCTGCTGCAACAAAGGTCAGTACCTGCGAGAGCAAGCCGTAGAGCATCCCGCCCACCATGTTGAGCAAAGTGACCGAGGCAACCAGCGTGGCTTGGCGCGCCGAGAGGCGATCCGGGGTTGCCCACCAGGGGTGGCGGCCCTTGCCCACACCATCGGGCAGAGCTTTGCGGACGGGGATTGCATACAGCCAGCGCCAGTAGGGCACTGCGAGTTGATAGTCGATTGTTTGCTCAAGCTGAAAGCGTTGCTCGGTCTTGTGAGGGGAGTCTTCGGTTGCGCCGGTGGGACACGGTTTCCAGCGAAGGGTTCGCTCACATTTCACAAACGGCCCGGACTCGGCAGTGAGCGTTGCTGACCCTGACTGAGTGAGATCCGCCGCGGTCGAAAGGGCTCCCTCTAACAGCAGTACGTCATCGCGAGGTTCCAAGCATTGTAGAAGTTCAGACTCTCCGCATTCAGAGAGATTGTGGATCCTCGCCATACGGTCCTCATGCTCAGCAGCCAAGTGATCTTGCCGGAGATCAGATCCTAGTGATCAGAATCAGGCAATACTGAAGGCGTGTCTCGACTCCTCGTTCGGCCCTCCGCCCCACTTTCTGGTGAGGTCACCATTAACGGGGCAAAAAACTCTGCGCTCAAGTTGATGGCTGCTTGCGTGTTGGCCGAGGGTCGGTACGTGCTGCGAAACGTTCCGCAGATCTCCGACGTGGAGTACATGTGCGCACTGCTTGAGGCAATGGGTATGAAGACCCGTCGGAGAGAGGATGGCGCACTCGAAATTATCCGTGGTGCAGAGGTGATTCCAGAAGCCCCCTACGAACTTGTGGAACTCATGCGTGCATCGAGCGCTGTACTCGGACCGCTCCTTGCAGCAGTGGGTGAGGCACGCGTCGCGATGCCAGGCGGGGATGACTTTGGTGCGCGTCCGATCGATATGCATCTTCAAGGCCTTGAAGCACTCGGCGCCAAGTTCAATCTGAGCCACGGGATGATCCACGGCCGGGCTGAGCGCCTGATTGGTGCCGAGGTTGTGCTTGATTACCCCAGTGTTGGTGCAACCGAAAATCTGTTGATGGCCGCAGTGCTAGCCGAGGGCCGCACGACGGTGCGAAACGCTGCAAGAGAGCCCGAGATAGCCGACCTCGGAGCGTTCTTGAACCGCATGGGCGCACAGATTTTGGGTGCGGGAAGCTCGGTGATCACCATCGACGGCGTCAGCGACTTGCGAGCAGTCGAACACACTGTGATTCCTGATCGAATTGAGGTCGCCACCTTCTTGTGTTGCCTCGGGGTAGCCGGCGGTGAACTGACGCTGCGACACGTGCGGCCAGACCACGTGGACCTGCTCATCGAGAAGTTGGGCGCGATGGGCATGCGCATCTCGCCTGAACCCGACGGGCTGTGGGCGATGGCCTCTGGGCGTCCGCGGCCAGCGAACGTTGCTACCTTGCCGTACCCGGGTCTTGCCACGGATTACCTGCCGCTGCTCGTTGCCCTTCAGTGCTTCAACACCTCTGCGAGTTATGCCACCGAGAACGTTTTTTCGGGACGCTTTCGCTACGTTGGTGAACTCGCCCGCATGGGGGCCCATGTGCGTGTCGATGGCCACCATTTGGTGATCGACGGTGTTGAGAGACTCTCGGGAGCACCGGTTCGCGCTGTTGACATTCGTGCTGGTGCGGCGCTCGTTGTTGCAGCTTTAGGTGCCGATGGTGAGACGATTATTTCTGATGCGCATCATCTCGATCGTGGCTATGAAGGGCTTACTGATCGGCTGAGTTCCATTGGTGCGCACATCGAGCGACTGCCTCACTGAGCAGCTAGATTGCGCATCCGCCATTCGTAATGGCGAACTCCGTCGCCTCCGGATTCGGACGGGCGGCTGCTGCGAGCTACTGCGGTCCGCCCCGGGCGTTTCTTGGCGGGGAGGTAGGTTGAGAAAGGTCCTCAGATCCAGACCTGTCTCCCAACTTGGCTGCTCGCTTGTTCGCGAAATAAAGCAGCGCTGCAAAAACGCTCACGGGGACGAGCACCATCAGGATTTCGTCCCATCCACCTTGGTGTGCGAGGAGCAAGTAATGCAGCATCTGGAACATAAACCTAGTCCGCGGGGTTGTCATAGGACCAATGAGGAACCATCATCTATTCAGCGAACGGTGCCAGTGAGCACATCGCGCTGATCCCTCGAGTGAAGTAGGCATCGTGCAAGCTGAAGTTGAAGTAGTCATCGAGATCATCCGGCCGGCGATCCAAGCCGATGGGGGAGACATCACGTTGATCGATGTGGATCAAGACTCCGGCATTGTCATTGTTGAACTCTCGGGAGCGTGTGTGAGTTGCCCCGCCTCAACGGTGACGATGAAAGCGGGGATTGAGCGGATCATGATGGACCGAGTCCCTGGCGTGACTGCGGTTGTGCAGCCCGGTGAGGATGCCGAACTCGGAACAGCGGTGACTCTCTAGCTCGCTAGCTCTCTAGCTCGGCAACGCTTAGATTTGTCGCGAGGTGTTGAACTAGGCGCAGTTTGCGCAGCGACCTAGCACGTCAAGACGGTGATGTTCCGCTGTGAATCCGACCGATCCGGCAGCATTCTCAAGCGCAGCGGTCATGGATTTTTCTACCTTGTCGCTGAGCGTGATATCGGCCACGCGCCCGCACTGCGTGCACACCAAATGATGATGGTGAGAGGTCAGGTCCTCGGCGAGTTCAAAGTGGCTGTACTCATCACCGGCGATGAGTCGGTGCACAATTCCTGCCTGAATAAGTTCAGTGAGGTTGCGGTATGCGCTGCTCTGGGCAAGGTCAGAATCCTGGTCGAGGATTTCTGGAATGGTCAGCGGGCGATCCGAGGAGGCCAAAATTTGCACCACCGCCCTTCGTGAGGAGGTATAACGCAGGTTCTGCGAACGAAGCCGTTGCGCAGCCGTGATGTGAAGTTCTTCCGCAATTTGGCTTTCGCTGCGTTGCGAGTTGCGCCCCTTCTCCAGAGTTGACATTTCGATAGCCTAGCCGTGAATGGTGAACTGGGAACAGATGAGAACCGAGGTTCGACGGGTATCGAGCGCTCGTTCATGACTAGATCTGACCGCCCTCAACTGATTGGTTTGCCAACGCGAATCCGCCTTGTTGAGGTCATCGGGAGCGGTGCTTTTAGTGTGGTCTGGCGCGCACGCGATTCTCAGTCTGGGCGTGACCTCGCCGTAAAAATACTTCCGCTTCAGTCGAGTGATGCACATGCTGCAGGGCGGTTGGAGCGTGAGGCTCGGGCGTTGTCGAGATTGAACCAGATCGAGGGCACAGTCTTGCTTCATCAGGTGGGCATGGCTGCGGATGGAACTGCTTGGCTACTCTTAGATTTTGCGCCTGGCGGATCGCTTCGAGATTGCATTGCTGCTCGAGCAAACGAGCTAGCTCTGCCGGGAGTCTCTGCTGCGGTTGACTTGGAGGTGGGCGAGGAACTGGCGGCAAATCTGTTCTCTACCTTGGCCGGAGCCCACGCATGTGGTGTGATCCACGGAGATATCTCGCCCGCAAACGTGCTCTTTGGGGAATCAGGAGAGCCGCTC
>Ga0194041_10001200_pt1 | contig 10901 bp, 11 predicted proteins | sample JunL449m_MetaG_FD_160082 | JGI IMG/M metagenome (GOLD analysis project Ga0194041, IMG submission 160082) | Anoxic zone freshwater microbial communities from boreal shield lake in IISD Experimental Lakes Area, Ontario, Canada - Jun2016-L442-9m | ecosystem: Environmental > Aquatic > Freshwater >...
TTGCTTATGACGTCGCTGGTAATGCATCGGCTCAGTCTTCAGCAACAAGCTCTACACCATCCCCAATAATTGCTACATCATCTTACTGTGGTAATGCGCCTACAGGAAATAAAATTGATACGGTCATAGTTATAGCCATGGAGAATCATGCATGGTCAAGTGTTGGTGGCGTTGGTTTTGCATCAGGCGTTATGCCATATACAAAAACAATTGCTGATAGCTGCTATTACTTTAAAACTGATAGTGAAACAGAGCCAAATCCACAAAATTCAGCAACACAGTACGTTGGATCATGGACAGGATGTGGCTATAGTCCAATAACAGCTCCATGTACAGCGTCTACTAACGTTAACCAAGACTGTTCACCATCTGCAACAGCTTGTAATACAACTCAAGATAATATATTCAGAGTACTAAGAAACGCCAACATACCTCATAGAGAATACGTAGAAGGTGCAACAAATGCTTGTTCAGCATCTGGTAATGCTGTAAAACATATACCAGAAATGTACATGTATGACCCAACAGATAAGGCTCAATGTGCCAACGAGGTTCTTCCACTACTAAACACTCCAGTTCTAACAACAGCTCAACCAAATTGTGTCGCACCGGTTAAAACACAGTTTGATTGGAGTAATCCGCCAACAGGCTATTCGTTCATTACTCCAACTATAATTAATGACATGCATGATGGTACTGTTGCTCAAGCAGACTGTTGGCTGAATTCAACTCTACCTGCATTATTCAATAGTGCTCAATATAAGAGCGGAAAAGTACTAATCCAATATTGGACTGACGAAGAAGGTCCAAAGCCAAATCTTTTCGCCTGCTGGTCTTGCAAGCACGTAGCTGGTGGAGATTCTACATCAATTAACTACGCTACAGAATCTCGATTATGGCTAACTGCTCTTGGATCATCAACATATCCTTCTCCAAGTCCAATCCAAAACGCCATAGACATAAAGGGCTTAGTTGGAGCACCATAATGATGGTCATAATAAAGAACAATAAAGGAGAAACTATATAATGGAATCATCATCAGTGCCTATCAAGAATGATAATAATAAATCAAAAAAACAGTTCTTATTACTGTCTGGAATTGCTCTACTACTTATACTGGGAGTAATACTAATGTTCACATTAGGCGGAGGTAGCAAGAAAACTACGACTACTAAATCAGTAATGAACAATGAACCAGGCTCTTACCAAAATCTCCATCAATTAAGAGATTATAAGCACGAGGCATTAATTCAAATATCTGCAGACGGTCCACTACCTGCAACTCTAAATGTTCAAAAAGATACCAAGGTTATTTGGCAAAATGGTGACAATAAGGCTCATGCAATAGCAATAGTTTCAACCGAGAAAGTTCCATCATATTTCTTCAACAATCGTAATATTGAAGCAAATGCAGGATACTCATGGGTCGTTCATCAACCTGTGACATTTCATTACTATATTATTGACAGTCCGACTCAAACAGGTGTCGTAGTAGTTAAGTAGCAGCCTGATAGCTTTACATCTTAAAGCATAAGGTATACAGTAATAATACAATCTAAAGAGGAGTAAATGCTATGACAGGCAAAATTGAAGGCGTAATTGTACTAGTTCTAATAGTTCTTTTATTGTTTGGATCCAAGCGAATTCCAGAACTTGCACGAAGCATTGGTGCTTCAGTGAAAGAAGTAAAGAATGGCTTTAGTGGTGTAGAAGACAAATCTACAGCTGTAGCCGAAAAAAAAGAAGACTAATATAAAGTAAAAAAGGGTCTGGGTGTGAATTCGTCTGAAACTTTTCATGACCATGTAAAGGAGTTACGAAATAGACTTTTCGTAGTTCTATTAAGTATTGGCATATTCACAGTTATCGGATATTTATTCCGTAACTCAATAGTTAATTTCATTCACGAACCCTTATCATCTCCTCTATACTACAACACTCCATCTGGCGCCTTCAATTTGAGCATGAAGATATCCGTAGTAACTGGTATTTTTTTGTCTATTCCTGTTATCTTGTATAATGCTGTGCGCTTTCTGGAGCCTGCATTGCTTACAAAACTAAAAAGAGGACACATTGGACTAACATTAATAGCTTCAAGTGTTCTGGCGATTATGGGTGGCTTATTCGGGTACTACATTCTACTACCTTTATCTCTTCATTTCTTTGGTGGATATTCTTCAAAAACTATAAGTCCATTACTCTCGGCAAACGAATATTTTAATTACGTTATTAATTTAATTATTGCTTTTGCTTTATTATTTCAAATACCGCTACTAATAGACTTTGCGAATAGGATTAAGCCCTTCAGGCCGAAGCAGTTAATAAAGTACCAGAAGCAAGTAATTGTCGGAGCTATTATCATTGCAATAATCCTACCTTTTACCTTTGATCCAATAACTCAGTTTATAGTGGCGGTTCCAATAGTAGCTCTTTACTACCTTTCTATTCTGATTATTACGATTAGTAATAGAGAAACTCGCAAACAAAAAACTATCAGAAAGTATTCAAACATTGCACCAATCGCTACCAAGGTTTCATCATATTCGCCTGTATTTAACAATATATCCACAGAACCGATAATTAAGCCAGAGCCTGTAAAAATTGAAGCTAAACCAGTAAGTATTATTATCGCCAAAAAATCTAGTAAATATTTCGACGTTGTGCCCAAGAGTGGGCCAATTGAGTCTACTAACCTGACGCTATCTAGACCGGGAACAAAGAAGATCCAAAAAACACATTTTGTTGACGGCTTCAGACCAGTTGTTCGTGGAATTTAGACAAACAAATCCCTAATATCTAAATACCAAACTGATTATGCTTCATTGCATTATTTACAACAGTATTACTTTATTGTAGAATACTAAGCCTAATGGTAAGTTTAGCTCCAAAATATTTTGGGTGGGTTGAATGCATTAAAGTTATATTGATTTTTTTAATAACTTTTTTATTTGTGTTGAATTTGCATACTTTGAAATCTTTTGCAGCAACAACCGAAATAATCGCTATTGTATCACCTGTAAGAGAAATTGTTGTTGATTCAAATAATAATTTAGTAGAAGTTTATAGCAATACAGGTTTAGATGTCTTTCCAGTAGTTCATAGCGGCACTATTAATGGTAAAATAATTCCCATGAATCAATCGGCATTAACTAGCTACAGGAAAATTCTACCAAATATTAACTTCTCTAAATATGGTTTGGTTTATAAAAAAGAAAATAAACAACAGAATTTTTTATTTTTTATTTCAATTACTTTAAATATATTAACCGATGCCCATCATTAACATTGGGCCGTTCAGAGCCTGAATCAAATATATAGAATAAACTAGATTATTTGCCACAAGTGTTGGTTCAGTTGCTGGCGGTGGGCTGGAATAAACATTTGCAAGACCTGATCCGGCAAAATAGCCATCCCAGTATATTGTAAAGCTAGCATATGACTGAAAGCTATTTGCAGGAATGTTAATGAAGACTATCGAATCATAAATCGTGGTTGTATCGAGCTGAGGATTTATCTTCAAATTGTAAAAAAACCAAGACGGACCATATGTTGTCGAATAGTTGACCGCGTTAGAATAGTCCACTCTAGAACTGCCTTGGGCGTAAAGTCCAACAACGACACTGACTGCCATTGTACTAACCCCACTAATGGCAGCATAGAAAGCTATTTGGGTTGATCTTCCAGGCGCAGACATTATACCTGAATATCTGTATATTGCTTTATTTATAGCTGGGTTACCTGAGTTATTGTTTGGCGGAGAGTAAACCGTAGATGCCGATCCTGCAATTGTGTAGCCAAATGTTGGGTCAATAGTTATTGGGTAATTTGCGGAGTCAAGAAAACTTTGGGGAACTGTAATATTCAAATCACTCACTCCATCCCAATTCGGATCAAATGAACACCAAACCTTGTTTCCTTTTGAGTCTACAGCCCAGGGTCTATATATGTGAAATGCTTTATTTGGCTGATTTCTGACCGTGTCAGTTCTATATGCGGCGTAGGACCCAATCACATTATCCGGAATTCTATCCTCTATTGATCCTGGAATACCGCTTTGATAATAGAATGCCAATCCTTTTGATTGAACAGATAGCGGAACGATATTTGTTGAGGGCTTATTATTTAAAACAATTTCAAACTCAAATCCATCATTTTCTTTTTTTGATGAAAGAGGTGGGAATTGAGATCTGTCAGCATTCTTTATCCAAGAATTGCTCGACAGACAATCGTTTAAGGTTTTGATGAGGTTATTTTCATCTCCATTGAAAGTGTCACTTTTCAGCGGTATTCCAATTAAAGTACTGTATCTTTTAATAATTTGATCAACCAAGTCATCTGGTAAATTGCTATTTGCGGCGGATAGGCCATAAGCATACTGGTCATTCGGAGTATTGTCGATGCCAGATTTATAGTATTTATAAACATCGTTATATTGACTGCTTATATTAATGTAGACCATATAAGCCGTTTCAAATGTTCCACCCGAAAAGAACTTAACCTTCTTACCATTATCATCAAAATATAGCTTACCACCCTTTTGATCTACTATATTTACGTATTTTGAGACAATATCTTTTGTAGCTTTAATAAAGGTTGGTTCAATTTTCGATACATCGTCTCGATCATGGCTGAAATGTATTTCAACAAACTTAAGACCAGCATCCATATACAAGGGATTCCAGTTCATTTCACCCGAAAAACGACACTCAGGTATATCTATTGAGGTAATGTAGTCGGATGTATTATATGATCCATAATAGAGCATGCTTGGACAGTTTACGTTATAGCTTAATATGGTCTGATTACTCCAGAAATAGTTTTTATCTATTTCAAACTGAGAAGAAATTGTTACAGGATCAAGATCTTTTTGCTTTATATATCTAATGGTTTTTTTATCAAAAGATGAGTCCTTGGATATGGGATAAAAATTAGAAGTACCATTTCCGAATATATAGCTCACTTTATTTCCAGTTCCATTATATGTGCCACCAGAATCTTTTAGGCCGATACTGAGATTTGCCGCGTTACCCCATTTTTTTATCTTAACTCTTGGGTAGAAGCTGGTTTGCATTTCATCACCAATCACTGTTTCCCAATCATTATTATTATAGCTTCTATATTTCATTGCTATTGATAGAAAATATTATAGTCAACAGGAGTGGTTGGTGCTGTATTTCCAGCTCTTGTAGTTGTCATCGCTATTACAATACCATTTGAGAGTTTTATTCCTTGAGTTGGAAATGCATTTGCTCCTCCGAAGGCTGGAATACCGAATGACATTGTTGGAGCCGTAGTTCCTAGAGTTACGGGGGATGCAGCTATCGCTGAGCTTACGTCAAATATCTGACAATATGCTACTGTGCTGTTGTTGTTAAAGAAATACCATCCATAAAGCGTTGACGGCGTATTTGTACCTGATGCCTTAATCGCAGTTAAGGTGTTTGATATTGAGCTTGATTGAGTCAGCATTCCAACACCAGCAACCGCTGAGTTATTGACTTCAGTAGATAATATGGCTGGAGAGTTAGATTGACCTGTTATTCCTATTACACCTGTACCAGAGGTCCAAGCTGAAGCTAAAACTTTAACAATAGAAGTGGTAGAAGATTGTGGGACTATGAAGCTTGCGTTTGAGTTATCTGCGGGCGATATTGTTGAACCAGGGGCAATGTATTTATTGTTCTGAACATCCCAAATAGGAACGTTGTAGTAAGTTGTACCACCATCATCGGAAGATGTTATTCCGAATTTAATACCTGAGTAAGTTCCATGTATCGTTACCAATGCCCAAGAATAACCAGTTGCAGATGTAGATACTACAGAACTTGATGCTGTAGTTATGTTACCAGTATTTCTAGCACTTACAGGTGTTGATGTAGTATTACCACTCACTAGAGCTGAAATGTTTGTCTGTACAAAAGGCACTGTTTTGAGTTCCAAAGTACCTGTTGCAGTACCAGATGTATAAGCAGTCATTCTAACTCTTAAATATCTAAAGTTACAGGAACCAGCAATAATACCAGTAGTAGTCATAGTAGAGACTGGCTGTGTATTGTTTACCCAAGTACCATATACTGAATAAAAGTTCGTATTATCGTTTGACCCTTGTAAAGTTAATGTACCTACAAATGTACCTGATATTTGAAGTGCAAATGTTGCATAACCACTAACATCAGTGCTTGTTACTAAATCAGCATTAAGACTACCAGCACTTAAAGATGCAACTTCTTTATAAGCAGGAGCTACTAACTGAGCATTTTGTCCTGCAGCTGTTCCATCAGATTTAAGTACGTTGACAACATTTGTACCATCAGTTATTTTTGTTTGACTTAATGATCCAGAAAGTGTTACAGGTACTGCGCTTTGATCATTAGCTATAACTACTGGGGCAGAGTTTGCAGACGAAGTTTGACCGTTTGGATTTACAGGATTGTATGCCATTTAAATAACGAACCAATTAGAGCCATTACTGACCACTGTTACACTTACATACTGAACGGAAATTACAGCACTAGATCCCCCATCAATAGTTTGCGAAGGTACCGTGCTCACTGTTACCGTAGTACCTGTCGCATCAGTCTTTTTTACGGTGTAGAAGTTGCTATTATTAACCGCAGTAGGCAGAGTGATCGTAATACTACCAGAAGCTAGTACAGTTTCCCCTGGATAAAGTTGCATTGAATAATTAGTAGACTGAACAGAGATAGTGCTTAAAAAACCAGCAGCTGTATGAGAACTAGACAGAAAATTATTGAGAATTGCTCCCCAGGCATTACTATCTGAGTTCAACGTTGGTAATCTAACGGGATATGTACTTGTAGGTAAATTTGGGTAAGCATTAGCCACTTTTATGACTCCTTTGATTACATTTTAACATATAGCATGAGCATTTTTCAAAAATATTTTTTTTTTTTTATTACTTATGGTAATATTTGATTATGCTGCCCAAAATAAATATGAAACATAACATTTATTCAATGAAATTCATAAGAATCATAAAGTTTAAGTCTGTAATCTCATTCTTGCTATTATTAGGGGTGCTTTTTGGTGGAGCTTCTGTTGTCAGTGCTGCTACTGCAAATGACACAATTTCATCTGTAATTCCTCAATTAATCAGTATAACAACTGGTACCGGTACTGTTAACTTGCCAATAACTCCAACAGGCGGAGGAGTGCAAACTATAGGAAGCGATACTGTTTCTGTGAGCAGTAATGATGCCGCAGGTTATAGTTTAACTATTGCTTCTGCAAATGCATGTACAACTCTATTTACGGGGACATGCGTAACCCCACTTTTGACCATACCTGCATCTATTGGAACTGCCGCAGCTCCCGTAATTCAGTCTGTAAACACATGGGGCTACTGTGCCACAGGAACATATGTACCATCCGCTCTATCCACATTCTGTCCGTCGGCAACTGCATCTAACCAGACTATAAGTGCAACCAACAAATTTGCAGGAATCACAACAAGCGGCGCAACGATTGGATCAAATGGTGGTGTTGTTGCCAGTAACACGACCACTGTATATTTTGCGGTAGCAGCCAATACTACTCAAGGCGCAGGCACTTATGGCAGTTCAGTTGTATATACACTGACTGGTCTATAGAGAGTGTGCTAATGGGGTTAAAATTTGTTGATGAGAAGCTTTATTAAAATTAAATTTTTACCGATAGTCATATTTTTAGTGTCCTTATTATTTTTTGGCTCATCTAAGGCTAGTGCTGCCAGCCAGGTTTTAACTATCAGCCCTGCAATCCAAGAGCTTAAATTAGAGCCAGGCTCAGTAAGTAAAGGTACTTTTAATGTGATAAACCAGGGAACAGAGCCTTTTAGTTTTAAGGTTTATGCTACTCCATTTAGTGTTACAGGAGAGGACTATACTCCAGACTACAGTATCTTGCCCGGAGCCCCCAGCCCAATCACATGGTTTAGGTTTTATGCGCCAGCATCAGTAGTTGCTCCAGGTCAAACAGTAACCGAATCCTATACAGTCACAGTACCCAAAGACATACAAGAAGGCGGATATTATTCAGTAGGCTTTGCAGAAACATTGAATCCTAAAATTCAGCAAGGAGTAACAATCAATGAAAGAGTTGGAACTCTATTTTTGATTCAGGTAGGCAACAATGTAGTTAAGAAGGGTGATCTAATCGATTGGAAGTCAAAGTTCCTGCAAGAGCCACCTCTTTCATCTTCTTTTAAGTTAACAAATTCCGGCTCCATATACTACAAAGCTGAATATCAATACAAGGTAAGTGACATATTTGGAAGTACAAAATACTATACCGTTGGGCAGAAAGTAATCCTTCCACAGGCAACAAGAAAATTAACAATTCCTTGGAGAAATTCGCCATCTTTCGGACTTTTTAAGGTTTCGGGTAATGTTAAGTTTTTGGATAGTGACCATAGGCTTGGTACAAAGTATGTATTAATAATGTCCAAAGCGGCAAGACTTTATTCATTAATAGGTTTTATCACCGCCGTAATTATAGTCATAGTTGTAGCAACTACAAGAAAGCGTCCTGTTAGAAAAATAAAATTATCCAGACGACGATGATGAAAGTTAAAAAAATATTGTCAGTATTGTTACCGGTTTTATTAATTGTTGTTGGCTACCCTGTATTCAAGGCCAGTGCTCTAAATTATGGACAGGGAACATATGGCACCTGCTCATACAATACTTGTGGCATAACAATCACGAGTTCAAGTAATATTAATGTTGATTTGACCCCAGATGCCGGAGGTAAGTGTTCAACAAATTATGATAACGTATCTGTACTAACAGATAGTTCGACTGGATACAGTTTGAGCATGTCAACAAATAATAGTTCAACATCACTTTCTAATGGCCTTTCAAATATTACAGCTGTAAGCGGAACTTTTACATCACCATCAGCAATTGGTATTAATAGATGGGGTTATAGGATCGACAACGCAGCTGGTAGTGGTTTTGGATCTGGTCCAACATCAGTATTGGTTAATTCAACTTATCCGATGTCGCTTTTATTTGCTGGAGCCCCCAATATTACGGGTAGTCCTACAACAATAGTTAATTCAGTTTTGCCAGCCAATCCAGCTGCCGTAACTAAAGTTTGGTATGGTGTCTGTGCGGATACCGGCATTAGTTTTGGTACCTATAGTGGGACAATTCTATACTCTGCTACAACTAACTAATCTGTACAATTTGACAACATGACTAATAAAACCTATTATGTTAAAGACTAATAGTAATAAAAATGACAAAAATAGAAAAAATACTAAACCAATCTATGGATCGCCGGCAATTGGCATGCTTGGGCTTGGTATTATTACAATTTTTGGCATTCCCTCATTGCTTGGAGTTTTTGCGCCTAACGATAAGACTCAGGATAAACAAGCTATTAACGGATACGGGGCCTCTAGTTATGGGCCATAACTTTTTTTAAAACTCAACTATTATCTAATCCAATACTGATTTATACTTATATGTATAAGATTTGCCAATGATTAATAAAGTAAAACAACAGCTAACAAAAAAACTCACACTTGGAAATGCAGCTTTACTCCTTGTAGCTTCAGCATTTATAAGTCAATTACTAAGCTTAGTTAGAACAAAACTTGTCAACGCTAACTTTCCAGCAGTAGGTCTTCACTCGACTGACTCATACTTTGCGGCCTTCAATATCCCAGATTTCTTTTACTTCACTATTGCTGCTGGTGCACTTGGTGTGGCATTCATGCCTATTCTAGCGGAGCATTTATATAGAAATGACCGTAAAGGAATATGGCAACTTTCTAACAGCTTAATGAATCTATTGGCAATCATAATGGGCTTAGTTGGTATTATTATTTTTGTATTTGCTAGGCCTTTAATACAAACTATTGTTGCTCCTAAGCTTAGTCCAACACAGCTTGATGATGCAGTAATTATAATGCGCTTCTTGGCATTTAACCCATTTCTTTTTACTGTATCGGGAATATTATCAAGTGTGCAACAAACATTTGGAAGATTCTTTTTCTTTGCAATTGCGCCAATTTTTTACAACGTCTGCATAATTTTAAGCATCTTTATTTTTAAAAATAATATTGGTGTTGTCGGACTTGGCATTGGTGCTTTGTCTGGAGCCATACTCCAGCTCTTGATAGTTATGATTGGCAATAGAAACTTAGAATTTTATTGGACACCAAAAATTATTTGGCGCAGTAAGGACTTCAAAAGAATCCTCAGGAACTTACCTCCAAGAGCTTTGGATCAAGGGATGGATCAGATGGAGAATATTGTTGAAACAAACTTTGCTACTAGAATTGGTCAGGGCTATGTATCTTACTGGAACAATGCCTACACACTTGCCGCAGCTCCAGCGCTACTTATTGGTACTGCAATATCAACAGCTGCCTTTCCAAGGTTAGCAAATCGTCTGGCTGCTGGAAGGTATGATCTCTTTAGACTAGATTTTCTAAGGGTCCTTAGGATAATTATCTGGATAATTATGCCGGTAATCGTAATTTGCTATTTTGCCAGAGGCTATTTGGCTCGTCTTATATTTTCTCGTAATGCCCCAGAAATTTCATTAATTTTTGGATATTTAACAGTAGCTATTTTCTTTCGAACTATCTACGCCATAGTATCAAGGTGGTTCTATGCCCAAAACGATACCAAAACACCACTATTCGTTTCTATCTTTACGATATCTTTCAATGTATTTCTGGTTTGGTATTTGACCAAGCCATCGAATTACGGAGCCGCTGGACTTGCAATCGCCGCCTCGATTGTAGCTGCGTTCGAGGTTACTATTTTGATGATAATAATGTTTAAAAGGGATCATTTACTATTTAACCGTGGTTTTTTTGGAGGGATATTAAAAATTTTCTCGGTCACAGGCTTTAGTGTGATAGCTGGAATTATTACACTAACCTA
>Ga0194041_10001202_pt1 | contig 10895 bp, 14 predicted proteins | sample JunL449m_MetaG_FD_160082 | JGI IMG/M metagenome (GOLD analysis project Ga0194041, IMG submission 160082) | Anoxic zone freshwater microbial communities from boreal shield lake in IISD Experimental Lakes Area, Ontario, Canada - Jun2016-L442-9m | ecosystem: Environmental > Aquatic > Freshwater >...
CAGTCATACGGACAGTGCGTGTAAAGGTTAGAAAACCCTCGATTGTCGCTCAGTTGGGTTTGCGTGGTTTGTGCGCCTTGCACAAATGCGTTTCAGAAGATTAAATATTAATAATATGGCGATATTTTGTCAAAATTAACAAGCAAACAAAATTATTAGTTTTAATGTATGTTCTGACAAGTTAGTTTATTTACCAATTTTGACGTTTCATGAATGAGTTCAGACTCAATGACTACTATACAAACACCCGAAAGTCTTGACGCCCGGAAGGATAACAAACTGTTGAGAAATGAGACTCTGCGCGAGCGGTTTAAAAAAACTCCAAATAATAAAAATATTCGCTTGGCTAAAAATCAATTTCAAGTAGTAAATGAGCCTTTCGAACTGTTGCCTCTTGAGTCCATGACTCAGGTGCAGCGCGATGAAAAAGATGAGCGTTGCAGTCAAGAGACTGCACCTGAATTAAGCAAAATCCAGATCAAAACAATTCTGACTGCGGTTTATTTCAATTGCCACAGATGAACCCTCCGCTGCCTAAGAAAGATAAAAACTATTTTGGGTATTTGTTGGGCGGTTTAGCGTTGAGTGGTGCAGGCGCTGCTTTGTCAAAAAAAGCCAGCAGTTCAGGCGGATCTGGCGGTAGCTCCGGTGGTTAAAGCGGTGGCACTGGCTCAAACAGCAACTCATCAACTGACACCACTGCACCAGAAGTAGTCGATCTTGACAAAAACTCAGCGGGCATTCAAGCAACGAGTAATGGAACCGTCAGTCTTATTCAGGCGCATGCAGGACAACTGATCGCTGCAGATATTGCTCAACCAAATGCAGCAGACATTGCATACATCAAAATTACCATCGGTGGTGGATGGATGGATAATTCGCTTGACCGACTCGTTTTGGATGTTGATCAAGCTTTAAGTGCAAACTTTAGCGCAAGCAATATTATTTTGGGCGGTATTTCTGGGTTGAGTTATTCATATGTGTTGTCGATCCATTTGCTAACGATTAGCAAAACGGATGGCAGTAACTTCAATGCCAGTACTGTGGATGATGTGATTGCATCAAATGGTGTTAAGGCCACGAGCAATTCAAATATGGTTCGCACCCATGCAATTTCTTTTGTGGATGCAGCAGGAAATACAAGTGCTTCAGCTATTGCAACATGGGGTGAGATGGTAAAAATTAATTTAAATGATGTGTATGCTAGCTTAGGTGGTTTTGTGATCAATGTTGAATTAGGCGGTGACAATTCAGGTGGGTCTGTCAGCAATGCGGGTGATGTCAATGATGACGAATATGCGGATCTGCTTCTTGGTGCGGTGGGTCCTAATGGATACGCTGGTAAAATCTATGTCACATACGGCGGTGCAAATTTTTTATCTGCCAATAATAATTTATACGGTACTTCTAGCAACAACTCTTTAACTGGAACAAGTGCTTCAGAATCTTTTTTTGCTGCCGACGGTAAAGACACACTCATTGGCAATGGCGGCGCTGACGTGATAAATGGTGGCAAAGGCAATGACATCTTTCAAATCAACGCCAGCAACATCACGGCTTTACAAAATGTAGCGGGTGCAGGTGGTAACACCACGCAGTTGTCAAAAATAGATGGCGGCACAGGCATTTACACCTTGCAACTAACAACGGGTGCTGGCAATTTAGATCTCACACAAATAAAAAATGTGGGCGCAGGCACACCTGATGGTTTATCTCGTCTGGAGTCGATAGAAATTATTTACCTCAGTGTAGACAATTTAGCCAATGTGTTGAGGTTGTAATTAAAAGATGTCCTCGATTTGTCGGGCATGAATATTTTCAATACAGCTACTACAACTGCAGTTAGTATCGCTTCTATTGGTGTAAGCTTAGGTCGGGATCAAATGGCCATTTGTGGAATGGTGGCCGATACGGTGGATTTGGCCAATTGGACAGCTACGACAACAGTGGTGACCTACGGCGGTCACCAATTGAAGGTATATTCGGGAACCAGCAGTTACGCTCAATTGCTGATTGATACCCAAATCGTGAATGCCAGCCACATCCTCTAATCTCGCCTCCTACCGCTTAGGATTGTTTTTTGCCATTACAGGTGCAATTGCATTCGCGGGTAAAGCCATCATCATTAAGTTGGCTTATCGCTACAGCGTCGATCCTGTAACCTTGATTACATTGCGCATGGCTTTTGCGTTGCCATTTTTTATTGTTCTTTCTTTATGGGCGATGCGCCAAACGCACGCCATCAACAATCCTTTGAGCTTAAAAGACAAATGGGGCGTGGTGGGTTTGGGCTTTATTGGTTACTACTTATCGAGCTTTGTAGATTTTTTGGGCTTGCAATACATCACAGCGAGTTTAGAGCGATTGATTTTGTATTTGAGTCCAACCATGGTAATTTTATTAAGTTGGATGCTTTATAAAAAACCCATCAAACCCATTCGCATGCTGGCGATGGTGGTGAGTTACAGCGGCGTGATTTTGGTGCTGGGGCACGAAATTCAAATCACGGGTGACGCAGTGGTGTGGGGCAGCTTTTTAGTTTTTTTAAGCGCGGTGTTGTATGCGTGTTATTTAGTTTTTAGTGGACAGATGGTCAAGCGCATTGGTGCGATGCGTTTGGTTGGCTTGGCTTCCACAGCTGCGTGCATTTTTACAATTACACAATTTTTTATATTAAATAATACTTCCAATATTGTTGTGCCTTTGCCTGTCATCCACTTGTCTATTCTCAATGCTTTGGTCTGTACCGTTGCTCCCATCTTGTTGGTGATGCTGGCGATCGAAAAAATAGGCGCGGGGTTAACATCACAGGTCGGCATGATTGGGCCCTTCGCAACCATTGGCATGGGTGTTTTTATTTTGGGTGAACCTTTCACTGCTTGGATTTTTGCAGGGACCGCTTTGGTTTTGGGCGGTGTATATTTGGCTTCTAAATATGGAGACGCATGATGGACTTCGGAATCAAAGGTAAATGGGCATTGGTAGGAGGCGCGAGCAAGGGCTTGGGCCTAGGTTGTGCAACAGCTTTGGCCAAAGAAGGCTGCAATGTGGTGATCGTGGCGCGAGGTGCAGAGGCTTTAGTGCAAGCTGCAGCAACGCTTCGCACATGCGGCACTCAAATTTTGACAGTGGCCATGGATATCACGTCTGAGCAAGGGCGTGATGCAATTTGGAATGTCAAAGGCGGTCCTGGTAAAAACTTTGACATTGTGGTGACCAACGCAGGAGGCCCACCGCCTGGAGATTTTCGCGAATGGAATCGTGATGAATGGATTAAAGCGGTTGATGGCAATATGCTCACACCGATTGAATTAATAAAGGCAACAGTCGATGGAATGGCAGAGCGTGGCTTTGGTCGAATCGTCAACATCACATCGAGTTCTGTTAAAGCACCGATTGATATTTTGGGATTGTCCAATGGCGCGCGTAGTGGACTGACTGGTTTTGTTGCAGGTGTTGCACGCACGACTAAATTGGCTTCACGCAATGTCACCATCAACAATTTATTACCAGGCGCTTTTGATACCGATCGACTCAAAAGCACTTTGCAAGGCGCGGCCAAAAAAACAGGTCAATCACAAGAGACAATTAGCGAAGCCAGAAAAAAAACCATTCCTGCGTTGCGTTTTGGTAACCCCGAAGAGTTTGGTCAAACTTGTGCATTTTTATGCAGTGCACAAGCCAGTTACATCACAGGTCAAAATGTGTTGATTGATGGTGGCGCTTACCCTGGCACTTATTGATTCGGTTTACGCGACGAAACATAAATGCCGCCCACAATTAATAGAAAGGCAATGGCGTGATAGATTTTGGGTGTATCACCTAATGCCAGTGAAGAAAAAATCGCTGCAAACAATGGGGTTAGGTTGCTAAAAAATCCTGCAATGTTGGGGCCTACGCGTTGCACGCCTAAGCCCCAGCATCGATAAGCCAAAATCGCAGGGCCAAGTGCCACGTAAATCAATGCCAAAGCTACAGGCCACCCCCAAACGATATGCGCATCGGTGAGAGTCCATTCGGCGGTTGTTAGTGCGCTGGTCCAAACCAATCCCATTGTCACTTGTGCCATTAAAAAATAAGCCCAGTTGCTGCGTAACTCTGCAGGGTCTTTGTTGATGGATAGCATCCAACTGTAAACAGCCCAAGCAATCGTTGCAAGAATCACATACAAGTCACCAATCACCCATTTGACTTGAAGCAAATTGTGCCAATCTCCGCGACTGAGCACCCATATCACCCCCATGATCGATAAACATGCGCCTGCGATTTGTCGCATCTGTATGGTTTGTTTAAAAAACAAGGCACCAACAGCCAGCATGAAAACAGGAGAGCTTGATGCAACCAATGTGACGTTGATGGGTGACGAGGTATGCAAGGCCATGTATTGAAATGTGTTGTAACAGCCCACTCCAAGTAAAGATAAAACCGCATAGCGTCTCCAATTGGGCCAAAGCGGACTGCTGAGTCTGAGTACGGGATAGGCAAGGGGAAGCAGAAAAACAAAAGCCGTGGCCCATCGTAAAAAATTAAGGGTAATGGGCGGTACTAACTCATAAATGAGGCGACCGACCACGGCATTACCCGCCCATAAAAGAGCGGGAATCACCAATAAAAAAGCGTTAAATGGGGTGAGTGCTGATGTTGTGCTGGATGTAGTCATAGGGGGTGACTCTATCTGATTTTTTTACTAGAGCGACAAGCAAGGGATAATGATTCGTGGCAGGATAGATGCCTTGCATTTGCATGGTGCAACTGTTCATACGGTTCAAAAATAAGATCAAGGAGTTTTTTTATGAGTAAAGCCATACGCATTGACCAAATCGGTGGTCCAGAAGTTTTAAAAATGGTTGACGTGACGGTGGGTGAGCCAGGAGATGGCGAAATTCGCATTCGTCACAAAGCAGTGGGTTTGAATTTCATCGACGTCTATCAACGCTCGGGTTTGTATCCATTTCCTATGCCCTTGCGTTTGGGTATGGAAGCCTCTGGCGTTATCGAGGCCGTTGGCAAAGGCGTAACACATTTAAAAGTCGGCGACCGCGCCGCATATGCCAGCCAGCCACCCGGAAGCTATTGTGAAGAACGCGTGATGCCCGCCAAATGCGTTTGCAAATTACCCGATGACATTAGTTTTGAAGAAGGTGCGGCCATGATGCTCAAAGGTCTTACCGCGCAATATTTGCTCAAGCGAACATTGCCACAAGGTGGACTTCAAACGGGTGACTTCGTGTTGTTTCATGCAGCCGCTGGTGGTGTGGGCTTGATTGCGAGTCAATGGGCCAAAGCATTGGGTTATCAACTCATTGGCACTGCTGGTAGTGATGAAAAATGTGCGCTTGCTAAAGCGCATGGTGCATCGCATGTCATCAATTACAGCAAAGAAGATTTTTTAGTCAAGGTTAAAGAAATCACTGGCGGTAAAGGTGTCAAAGTGGTTTATGACTCAGTGGGTAAAGACACTTGGGATAAATCATTGGATTGTTTGTCACCGTTTGGTTTGATGGCAAGCTTTGGTAATGCGTCTGGTCCAGTCGCGCCGTTTGCGCCTGGTATTTTGGGTGGCAAAGGTTCGATCTATGTAACGCGCCAAACTTTGTTCACACACATCACATCGCGTGAAACCACACAAGCGATGGCTGACGATTTATTTTCAGTGGTGAGTAGTGGTAAAGTCAAAATCAGAATTGATCAAACTTTTCCGCTCGAACAAGTGAAAGAAGCGCATATTGCATTAGAAGCGCGCAAAACAACGGGTTGCACCATACTGACGCTATAAGTGTTACGAAGTGGAGTTTACACCACCACTTCGCCTCGCAAGGAATGGGGCAAGGCTTGTGTGATGCGCATATTCATGAGTTGCCCCACCAAGCGGGCACTTTGCGGGCCGCCATCAAAATTAACAATGCGATTGCAAACGGTGCGACCCATTAATTCGGTCGCACTTTTGCGTGATGACCCTTCCACCAAAATTCGCTCGAGTGTGCCCACTTTGCTTTCGCTGATGCGACGAGCATTGGCTTCGATGGTGGTTTGTAAATGTTGCAAGCGTTGAAGTTTGATGTTGTGCGGTGTGGTGTCTTCTAAATTGGCCGCAGGTGTGCCAGGGCGTGGACTAAAAACAAAACTGAATGACGCGTCAAAACTCAAATCGTTGATGAGTTTCATCATCTGATCAAAGTCGGCTTGCGTCTCACCAGGAAAACCCACAATAAAGTCGGAGCTCAAAGACAAGTTGGGGCGAATAGCACGTAATTTTTTAATCGTGCTTTTGTATTCCATCGCTGTGTAACCGCGCTTCATGGCCATCAAGATGCGATCGCTGCCGTGTTGAACGGGTAAATGCAAATGACTGACGAGTTGCGGAATTTTGGCGTACACGTCGATGAGTCGTTGTGTGAATTCATTGGGATGACTTGTGGTGTAGCGAATGCGCTCGATACCTGGAATTTCTGCCACGTATTCGAGTAGCAATGCAAAGTCTGCAATCTCTGAGGTGTTGCCCATGGGACCGCGATACGCATTGACGTTTTGACCCAGCAGTGTGATTTCTTTGACGCCTTGCGCAGCGAGGCCCGCCACTTCGGTGAGCACGTCGTCAAAGGGTCGATTGATTTCTTCGCCGCGCGTGTAAGGCACAACGCAATAACTGCAATATTTGGAGCAACCCTCCATGATGCTGACAAATGCCGAAGAGCCTTCAACGCGCGCAGGTGGCAAGTGATCAAATTTTTCTATTTCGGGAAAAGAAATATCGACTTGTGGACGCTTTTGTAACTCGCTTTGATTGAGTAGATCGGGCAAGCGATGCAAAGTTTGCGGACCAAACACCACATCCACATAAGGCGCTCGCTCAATGATTGTGGCGCCTTCTTGACTGGCGACGCAACCACCCACAGCAATCTTGACGCCTTTTTTCTTCAGATGTTTGACGCGGCCTAAATCTGAAAAAACTTTTTCTTGCGCTTTTTCTCGCACCGAACACGTGTTGAAAAGTATCAAGTCAGCTTGATTGACGTCGGTGGTTTGTTCGTAACCTTGGGCTTGGTGCAAAACATCGGCCATTTTGTCCGAGTCGTACACATTCATTTGGCAGCCGAATGTTTTAATAAAAACTTTGGGGCTCATGATTGAGCCCTAAAGAGGGGGTGCGGGCAGCGGTTCATGGTGTTGATCCAGAGGCTGTTGATGAAGAGGGGGATTGTAGCGGAGTTTTTTTTCATAAAAGGAAGCTACAAAGGTATTCCCGCCCAATACAGTGTTCGAATTGAACTAATGTTGGACCGTTTGGTCGTCTCCAAGTAGGCTGAAGATATGAATTTGCCTGGCTATAAATTCCATAAACTTAAAGGCGTGAGGAAAAAGGAATACGCCGTTTCAGTCACTGGACAGTGGCGAATTACTTTTGAATTTTTTGGCGAGGATGCCATCAACGTTAATTTGGAGGACTACCACTGATGAAGTCATTACGAAATCCCCATCGCAAGCCCACGCACTCTGGTGCGGTTCTACGTGAAGATGTGTTGCCCGAATTGGGTTGGACGAAGGGTGAGTTTCCATCGCTATTAAAAGTCAGTCGTCAAACGGTTTCTGATTTGCTGCACGAGCGTAAGGGAGTGGCTGCTGAAATGGCGATTCGCATTGCCAGAACCATCGGTGGATCGCCCCAGAGTTGGCTTAGAATGCAAGAGGCTCTCGAATTATGGGCTGCAGAAATTAAATTTAAAAACAATCCTGCCATAGATCCTAAAGGAATTGTTGCCTAAAGCTTTGAATGCGCAATATAACTATTCGTAATGCGTCCACATTTTTAAAATACGCACTATCTTTTCTTTTTTAAAGATTTCATATACCATTCGATGCTGAATATTAATTCTGCGTGAATAACCGCCATCCAAGTCGCCCACTAATTTTTCATTAGGTTGCGTATTTGGAAAAAACTAAATTCCAACTTACCACTTCAATGTCCGTTTGCTTTTGGTTAGTGGCTCTGCCATTGCCTCTTTATCGATTAAACGATATAGGCCAGCGCGAGCTTCGCTTGCAGTGAGTGTGGTGGCCATGAATGCTTCTCCTTAAACCATAGTACGCAAAAGCGTACGTCGTGCTAAGCCAAAGAAGTTGGGTTCTATTTGCAAAATATCCAGTTAAGATGTTTCTATGACTACTTTTACAAAAACCATTCTCTTTACCGACACCGATGGACGCGCTCGCTTCAAGCATGAAGAGGTCGCACTCTCTGAAGGTTCCCCGCAATCCATGCTTTCGCAATTAATGCCCAGCGGCGGAATGCAGCTGCGCATGAGTCCCGTTGGATTTCGCAGTCAATTTCATGTGAGCCCAGATCCACAATGGGTTTTTATCTTGCAAGGGCAGATGGAAATCTTTTTGCAAGACGGCACGTCAAAGGTGTTTTCGCCAGGCGATCATTTTTATTCGGCTGACGTATTGCCACAAGGCGCTACTTTTGATCCAAAGGTGCACGGTCATTGGAGTCGCCAAGTGGGCCCCGACCCCTTGCAAACCTTGTTTGTGCGCGCTTAAACAAAGATTAAATTTTTAAATGAATTGATAAGTATTCATTTTATTAAATGAGAGTTAAAGATTTTGGGGATAAGTGCCGATACGGTAGCACTGACCTAGCGTTCGGCACGACAATGTCGTTCATTGGTGTTTTCGTTCACTCAATTTTTAAGTGCGACCATGAAAAAGTATCTCAGAATTATTTTAGAAGTCCTCTTGGCCATGTTGTTGGTTGGAGCCGCTGCTATGGCGTATTGGAACTATGCCGGTAAAAAGCATATTTCATATGAACTTGCCGAAGTAACGGAGCAAGTGGATGAAGCCAAAGAAGCTCTTGAAAAAGCCGAAGAGGAGATGAAAGAGCTCAAAGAAAATATTGAAAAACTCGAAACCAGCGTTCGACAGATCGATTCACTTAAAGCTGCTTTTGCCAACGGTATTGTTTTGCAAGATGTTGAAACTTCTTATAAAGGACAAAAAACTTTGAGTGCAGAGCGTCAAGTGGGTATTGCTGCGTTGCGATTGCTCACCAACGGTGTAAACGATCCTGAAACAGTTGCGGCATTTCAAAAATCATTAGAAATGTCGGAGTGGGGCAAAAATCTTCAAACCGTTTGCGCTGCGCAAAATGCGTTGGCCGCAGCGGGTCAAAAAGTTCAAGTCTTGTCTGATTGCAAAACGCCAGAAAAAGATCAGCACGGCGGCAAAGAAAAATCAGCTAAAAACGCGCACGATGTTCATTGGGGCTACGAGGGCGATAACGGTCCTGAGCATTGGGGCGCTAGCTTTCCAATTTGCGGAAAAGGTAAAAAACAATCTCCACTTAATATTGTTGGCCCATTTGAAAAATCAAAAGACGTGTTGTCTGTGAGTTACAAAGAAGGCCCACTCAAAATATTAAACAACGGCCATACGATTCAGGTGAATGTGGAGCCAGGTAGCAAATTAACGATTGGCAAAGAAGAGTTTGACTTATTGCAATTTCACTTCCATCGCCCCAGCGAAGAGCAGGTTGATGGAAAAAATGCAGCCATGGTTGCGCACTTTGTTCACAAGAGCAAGGAAGGTAAATTGTCCGTGATTGGTGTGTTGCTTAACGAAGGCAAAGACAGCGCTGCCATTAAAACTTTGTGGGCTAACTTGCCACCCAAAGAAGGTGAAGAGTATTTGCCTGCGAAGGTTAACTTCAATCCAGGTACGATGTTGCCAAAAGATTTAGGCTTTTATAACTATGAAGGTTCACTCACAACACCTCCCTGTACAGAGGGCGTGAATTTTTATATTCTTAAAACACCAGCTGATATTTCTAAAGCACAGTTGGCAAAATTCCCGTTCAAGATGAATGCGCGCCCTGTGCAAAACCTCAACGGTCGCAAAATAAGTGCGGGTTAATTAGATAGATTTAAGGCGTTCGGTTGAAGGCACTACGCGCGTTAAACGAATGCCGTAGCGATCGTTGACTAAAACCACTTCGCCTTGCGCAACAACAGTATCGTTAACCAATAAATCAAGCGGCTCGCCAGCGATACGGTCAAGTTCAACCACACTGCCTTGGGTTAGGCGCATTAAATCTTTGATTCGTATTTGAGTGCGTCCCACTTCGATTGATAAATTGACGGAAATATTTTGCAACACATCGGGGTTGATGTTGCTCGGATGACTCATATCAAAGTCATCGGGTGTGGGCAACTTATCTTCCTCTGCGGATTGTTCTGTTGGGTTTTCTGTGGTGTCGTTCATGGTTAATCCTATCTCAATGATGTCCAGGGATGATTTGTTTTTCAATGCGAACTGCGACATTGGATCCCTTGTTTCCAATATTGACGCCAAACGAGGGCACACCATGTGCCATTAAATGTGCTAATTCGGGTTTTTTGAAGAAGAGCAAATCGCCTTCTTTCATCGAATTTAAGTGGTGCAATGTAGTTTTGATTTGTCCCATGACGACGCGAACATCAATATGTGCATCGCCAACAGCAATGGCCAAATCTTCACGCCATAATTTATCGGACTCAACGTCGCCATCACTGCTTTGTACGCGATTGCTCAGCACTTCTCGCAAAGGTTTGAGTGTGGCATAGTTGTAAACCAAGTCGATGAATCCTTTGCCGCCTGATGTGGAGGACTCCGATTCGAATCGGCTTAATACGACCACATCGTTTTCGTCGGCGATTTGAGCAAATTGCGGATTAATTTCTGCGCTCACTGTTTCGCACTCAATGTCCAAAATGGGTGACCATGCGTCTTTGAGTGAACGATAGAAAACGTCCAAAATAATATTGATGATGCGCGATTCGGTGGGTGTGAATAAACGTCCAGGTGGTAATTCGCCAACGCCTTTTCCAAATCCACCAAAAAAACTATCGAGCGAACTA
>Ga0194041_10001204_pt1 | contig 10890 bp, 12 predicted proteins | sample JunL449m_MetaG_FD_160082 | JGI IMG/M metagenome (GOLD analysis project Ga0194041, IMG submission 160082) | Anoxic zone freshwater microbial communities from boreal shield lake in IISD Experimental Lakes Area, Ontario, Canada - Jun2016-L442-9m | ecosystem: Environmental > Aquatic > Freshwater >...
GGCCCGATCGTGACGAGTGGACCAGCCGCAACCCATGTGGCCGCCTGCTTCAACCCAGTCGCCCCTGCAGAGGTTGCCGAAGGGCGCCCACTGCCACATTCTGGAGGGGCCACCCGATGAGCCGAGAACCACTGCTGACGGTCAAAGATCTCGCTGTGCGATTCCCAATTCGTGAAGGGTTGGTGCGCGAGCGCACCGTCGCCGAAGTGCGCGCGGTAGATGGCGTCTCGTTTGAGGTCGCGAAGGGGGAGATTCTCGGACTGGTGGGTGAATCGGGCTGCGGCAAGAGCACCGTCGCACGCGCGATCACTCGCGTCGTGAAGCCCAGCGCAGGCACCATTGATTTTGACGGTCACAACCTGGCGACCGCTGAGGGCAAAGAGCTGCACGACCTTCGCCGCCGCGTGCAGATGATCTTCCAGGATCCCTATGCCTCGCTCAACCCACGCATGACCGTTGGCGCAATCCTGCGCGAGCCGGCCGACATCTACAACGTCGGAACGAGCGCAGAACGCAGCACTCGCGTCGCGGAGCTGCTTGAGCTGGTCGGTCTCGATCCACGCTTTGCGGAGCGCTATCCGCACGAGTTCTCTGGTGGGCAGCGCCAGCGGATTGGTGTGGCACGTGCGCTCGCCCTCAACCCTGACCTGGTCGTAGCAGATGAACCGGTGAGTGCGCTCGATGTGAGTGTGCAGGCCCAGATCCTCAACCTGCTCGGCGAGTTGCGACAGCGCCTCGGCCTTGCCTATCTCTTCATTGCCCACGACTTGTCAGTGGTTCGCCACATCAGTGATCGCACCGCTGTCATGTATCTCGGAAAGATCGTCGAAGTTGCCCCTTCTGCAGAACTGAACAGCGCACCGGTGCACCCATACTCGATCGCGCTGCTGTCGGCGGTACCAATCCCTGATCCAGCGATTGAGAAGAAGCGCAAGCGCATCATCTTGAAAGGCGACGTGCCGTCGCCAACGAATCCGCCGAGCGGCTGCGCCTTCCAGACGCGCTGCTGGCTGAAAGAGAAGCTCGGCAATCCAGAGCGCTGTAGCACCGAGTCTCCAGAGCTCGTGCAAATCTCGACGGGCCACCAGGTCGCTTGCCACTTCCCCGACAAGGCGTAAGCGGCTCAGGCGGGGCGCCAGCCGGATAGCCCAGGAAACAACGAAGGCCTGGTCAGCTCTCGCTGACCAGACCCTCGCGGCCTGTAAGAACACCAGGTCGCTATGCGGCGACGATGTCCCCCGAGGCGAACCAGCGGCGGATGCCGGCTGGAAGGCTTCCACCGAGGCCCGCGTCAAGACCGTAGTAGTTCCCCGCTCCAATAACGCCCAGCCCGAACGTCACGACGGCGTACGTGAGGTGTTGGTTCACGACGCCGTAGGCGAGGTCCCATGCGGCGAAGAAGAAGAAGAGCATCATCAGTGATCCCATCGCCGACGCGAATCGCGTCGCAATTCCAAGGATCAGCGCGAGGCCGATTGAGATCTGTCCAAACTGAACGAGGACGTTCACAACGTTCATGAGCCCGTCGTTCTTCGACAGGTCAACCCAGAACTGATGCGTTGGGTTGTAGATGGTGCCCTCAACCACCGCGCCGGTAACGAATGGCCAGCCGAGCGTGCCATTGGTGCCAAACGCGAGGAAACCCTTCGCCGTGAAAGCCCCAGCCCCGCCGACTACCTTCTCGAGGCCAGCCCACAGGAAGATGATTCCGACCAGGATTCGGCCAACGGCGACCGCCTTCGGATACCAGGTAGGTGATGCAGTCGTACGCATATGTACTGCCTCCAGCTTTCGGCCCAGATCGTCGATCCGAAAACGAATCGATGCGATTCGTGCCGCTGAGGCGAGTGTGCGCCGAGATTAGGGAAAGTGGTAATCCATAGCGCTGCGCTATCACATAGCGCCGCGGTAAGGATTAGAACGAGCTAGCGATTCCGTTCGCTGCGAACGAAGAGGAAGGTGCCGACGGAGAGCATGATGACGGTTGCGATGGCAATGACTCCAACCGTCCACGTTGGGTCGCCGAGCACCGCAGGATTTGGATAGCCGTAATAGGCGCCACGAATGAGGTCTACGGCGTAGCGGAGCGGTGCGATGTGGCTAACGATGTCGAGGTACCACGGCAGGTTGCGGATCGGGTTGAAGGCACCAGCCAAGAAGAACTGCGGCAGGAAGATGAACGGGAAGAGCAGGTTCGCGGAGCGCTGGTTTGGCAGCAGGCTGACGATCAGTGCGCCGAACGAGGCGCCGAAGAGTGCGACCAGGATGAGGGCCGGGATGATCGCGAAGACCTGCGCAAGAGTGAGCGGAATGCCGAGGACGATGCCGAAGGCCATAACCGTGAAGGCCTGTGGGAAGGCAACGAGCGACTCGCCGAGGATCTTGCCGGCGAGGATCGTGCGCCGGCCGATCGGCGCAACGAAGATCTCCTGGCTGAAGTCGTTCTCGCGGTCCTCAAGGATGGAGACCAGCCCGAGCGCCGATGACTGCCAGACGCCCTGGGCCAACTGCCCGGCGAAGATGAACGGCAGGAGGTCAATCCCTGGAGACTGGAAGTTGGAGGCGAACGCCCCACCGAGGACGCCGATGAAGAGGGCCGGGAAGACAAGGCCGCCGACAAGGCGGATCGGATCACGTAGTAGCTTGGTGACGTCGCGAGCAGCAATGGCCGCCGCCGCCGCCGCCTCACGGCGCAGACTGAATCGCGAAGTTGCGCTGTAGGTTGTTGGCGTGCTCATCGGCGGAACCCCCGTCGCGGTGCGTCATCCAGTGGCGACTCTTCCCGGTCATCGGCGGTGGCGGCGACGATCTTCAGGTACGCATCTTCAAGACTTGGGCTACGTACTTCAAAGCGGGTGAGTGGCATCTTCAAGTCGCGGAGCAGCGCATGGGCCGACTCAGCACCCTTCACCTCAACGGCGAAACCGGCGGAGATGACCTGTGGGGTGTGGCCGAGTCGCTCGATCTCTGCGCCAAGCGCAACGCGATCCGCGGCTTCCAGTTCGACGCGGGTCACGCCCGTGCCGACGCGAAGTTCGGCTGGTGTGCCATTTGCCACGATCTTGCCGCGATCAATGATGCAGACCTGATCGGCAATCTCCACCTCGTCGAGGTAGTGCGTGGTGAGGACCATCGTCGTTCCTTCGCTACGACGGATGGCGTCGAGGTAGCCAGCCACTGAGCGGCGCGACTCTGGATCGAGACCAACCGTCGGCTCGTCAAGGAAGAGCACTTGTGGCCTATGGAGCAGCGAACGTGCGATCTCGAGCTTTCGACGCATGCCGCCCGAATACTTCGAGATCTTCTTAAAGAGATCGTCGCGGTCGAGGCCAACAAGAGCGCCGAGCTCAACGACGCGGTCGCGGTACTCCTGTGGCATGAGTGCAAACGATGGGCGATACGCGTATGCGCCGTAGAGGGCGGCATGGAAGCGGCAGTTCTCCTCGCCGGTGAGGGCTCGATCGAGCGACGGCTTCTGGAAGATGATGCCGACGCGGCGGCGAACCTCGGACTGGTCATGCGCCAGGTCGGCACCAGCGATCTGCACGCTCCCCGAGGTTGCGGCAAGCGTGGTCGTGAGGATGCTGATCGTGGTGGTCTTCCCTGCGCCGTTCGGCCCGAGGAGGGCGAAGAGGGAGCCCTGCTCGACGGAGAAGGAGACGCCATCAACGGCGTTACGGTCGGCGCCTTTGTAGCGCTTGACGAGGTCCGTGACGACGATTGCGGGGGTAGGTGACATGTTCGCAATCCTACCCCTCTCAGGGTAGGCTCGCTTGATGAGTAGCCTTCCCGCCCTCGTTCGACTGGCACATCCGCTCCCGACAATCCTGAACGCAGGGGTTGCGGCGGGGCTTACCCTGGCCGCCGGCGGGAGGGGAGACCAGGCCTCCTTGGCGGCGCTGACGATGCTCGGCGTACATACCTCTATTGGCGCGCTGAATGACCTGCTCGATCGCACCACCGATCGCGGACGTGTAGAGAAACCATTAACGACCGGCGAAGTCAGTGAACGCACGGCTCGCACCGTGATCGCGACGGGGGCCGCGATCGGCCTCGGCGCGGCGAGCCTTTTAGGGGCGCTCAGCCTGCAGATCGCGGCGCTCGGCGCCATGTTGGGCTACCTCTATGACGCTGGTATTAAGCGGACATGGGCATCGTTCCTACCATTTGCGTTTGGTGTGGCGCTTATTCCGCTCTTCGCCTGGAGCGCCGCCAGCCGCGAACCGTCGCTGCACATTTTGTTGTTGAGCGCCGCCGCAATCCCTGGCGGAAGCGCACTAGCACTGCAGAATGCACTCGCAGACTTCAGCCTCGACGCAGCAGTGGGGATGCGCAGCGTTGTCGTACGCATTGGTGAGCGAACGGCACGCGCCGCCGCAGGTGTCCTCCACTTCACCGCATGGCTGACCATCACCCTCAGTGGCGCGGCATACGCGCCAGCTCAGTTGGTTGGCGGAGTGCTGCTGATTGTCGGCCTTGCACTCGGGTGGCGGCCATCGGTGTACGCCCGGCGGCGTGGCTGGGAGATCAGCTCCATCGGCCTCGCCTGTTGCGCCTTTGGACTCGCCCTTTCGCAATAGCAAACGACGGCTCACATGTAACTGGGCAGCGTGTCAGGATGCACCTATGGGATTCCGCCTCTTTCGCCGCATCCGTGTCGCCCCTGGTATCAGGATCAACCTAAGCAAGGGCGGTCTCTCACTCTCGGGCGGCGTACGTGGTGCCCGCGTGACGGTCGGGCGTCGAGGTGTGCGCGGGACTGTTGGAATTCCAGGCACTGGAGTTTCATATACCGAGACTTCCGGCGGCGGCGGTTCAACGCCAACTTCGCAAGAACAGGGCGGCGGCGGGTTTGGCTGGGGCACGCTGGTTCTGGTACTTATCGTCATTGGGCTCATTGTTAATCATTGTTCGCCGAATAACGGTAGTTGGCGTCAATCGGCTGATCCGACCGCAGAGCCAACTCCGATCGCCTCACCAACTACCGACGTGACTGTGCCGATTGCTCTCTCAGTTGCAACCTTGCCGGCCGTGAACCGTGGAGGCGCGGTTAGCCTTGAAATCAGTGCGGCCTCAGGGGCCACCTGTGAGGTTGGGGTGCCGCTCGCAGCTCGTACTGGCGATGCGCCGCAACCGATTGTGATTCCAGCGGGTGGCATCACCCTGGTCGCCTGGAAGGCTGGCACAAAGGCTGCAAGCTCCGTGATCACCGTGGTCTGCACGCTTGGGGATCAGCGCGAGGCGCTCGAGATGATCCTGGTCGTGAAGTAGCGCGACCAGCCCCAGAGACCCCATACTGGCGCGGTACGGCACCGCAGCGGTACGTCCTCCAAGGGGGGGTAGCTCAGTTGGTTAGAGCTCCGAGCTTATATCTCGGCGGTCCCTGGTTCGATTCCAGGCCCCCCTACCAAATTCAGACCTGCGCTTAGCCGCGCTTAATTACGCGCGCGCTTCGCGGTGCGAGTTCGGCTGGTGCGCCGTGGCGCTGTTTTGCGCGTCTGTCCGCCGATCACACTGACCTCGCCGTCGGCCTCAAGGATCGCCAATTTAATCTGCGTAAGCTCACCAATGCCAACACGCCGCGCAGCGAGACCAAGGTCGCTGGCGGTCATGTTCGCGAGGGCGAGGCCGCGTCGCAAGATGCGCCCATTACGCGCCAAGAGGATCGGCTCCCCCTCAATGCCCCGGCGAAGTCGCGGGAAGCGCATCTCGACGATGTGGAGAAGTCGAGCAAGGATGAGCAGCGTTGCCGCGGCAACGATGCCGCCAATCAGACTCGTGTCGGCGCCGACCATGGCGTTCTGCAGTGAGTTCGCCAGAACAAGTAGCAGCACCAGGTCGATGGTGCGGAGCTGCGCCGCCTCTCCGCGACCAAGAAGGCGTAAGCCCACAAGCAGGAAGAGATAGACCGCCGCGGTGCGCAGAACGATTCCCAGCAGAAGTTCCATGGTCGGAGCATACTCCCCCCATGGCACGACCAATCGCCCTCGTTACAGGAGCGTCGTCAGGCATTGGTGAACGCATTGCCCTCCGCCTGGCATCGAGCGGCCATGACCTGGTGCTCGTGGCACGCAGGGGCGATGAACTCGCGCGGGTCGCCGCGCTCGCCGCCGCCGCCGGGGCTGCGAGCGAGACGATCATTGCTGACCTCTCACAGGGTGCCGACGTGGCGAAGGTTGAGGCACGCATCTTGGATGCAGATCGACCGATTGAGATCCTTGTGAATAACGCCGGCTACGGACGATTCGGCAAACTCATTGAGCTTGATGGAGCCGGCGAGGCGAATGAGATCGCCGTGAATGTCACCGCACTGACGCTCCTTTCACGTGCGGCACTTCTCTCCATGGCACCACGAAAACGCGGTGCAATTCTGAACGTTGCGTCACTCGCATCCTTCATTCCGTTTCCTGGCTTTACCACCTACGCGGCAACAAAAGCCTATGTTCGACACTTCACCCTGGCACTGCACGAAGAGGCGAAGCCGCTCGGCGTACGCGTCACCTGCGTTGCGCCTGGGTTTACGCCAACTGGATTCCAAGAGCGCGGCGGGTTGAGCCAGAGCTCGGGTCTACCGAGTTTCTTGCTGACCTCCGCTGACACCGTGGCGCGCATCGCCCTTGAGGCGCTGCGTGACGGGCGCGCGATTGTGGTCCCGGGGCGAATGAATGCGCTTTCGGCGCGCTTCTTGAGCGTGATGCCGAGTTTCCTGCTGCGTCGCATGGGTGCGATTGGCTCGCGTTTTCCGCGCTGAGAGTTTCCGCTAAGCGCGCAGGCTCCAGCGCGCACCCGTCGGCTCATCAACGAGTTCTACACCAAGCGCCTCAATCGCAGCGCGAAGTGCATCGGCATCACTGAATCTGCGCTCCGCACGGGCGGCTGCTCGTAGCGCGATCAGCTGTTCTACGGCCTCGCTCACGTCTACTCCAGACTCGCGTGGTGGCACAGGAATTAGTGCGTCGGTTGGTGGAAGAGCGGCGCGTGGCGCGCCGGCAGCAGCACCGAATCGTGCGATGAAGGCGGCCAACGACTCCGTTGCGCCGCTATGCATCGCCGTTTCGCCGATTCCTGGAATACGGATGGTTACTGCCCCCTTACCACCGACAGTGACACTTTGTGCACCTAGATCAATGGTGAGCGCGCTGTGTTCGTCGATACCGAGAATCGCGGCGCCGTCGGGGAGCGCTCGCTCGAGCTGCTGCAGGCGCGCCTCACCGATGAAGCAGCGAGATGTATCGTGCGTCGCCCCTTCGTTGTTATTCCAATGAGGGACGATTGCAACGGTGATGCCGACAAGGGAACCTAAAAGGTCGAGGCCGTCGAGCCACACTGGATTTGTACCCGCCTTGTAGATCTCATATACAGGAATCGTGTAGCGACTGGATGCCGCCGCCGCCGCCGAGGAGGTAATCAACGTCGCACCACCTTGAACGCGTGCGATGAGTTGCTCAGCGATTGGCGTTCCACCCCAACGACGGAGCGCTCGCGAAGGGGATCCTGGCCCAAGGAAGATCAGGTCCGAAGCGTTGAGGCCAGCGATCGTTGGCGCCAGTGCCGACGGAGCCAGGTCGGCGCCAGCGCGATCGGTCTCCGGGAGGCCAATGACCGTGGTGGGGATGCCAACCTTGGAGCGGAAGAAGACGGCGATCTTCTCACCCATCTCAGCGCGGTTGGTCTGGAAGTCGTAGCTGCCGTCAAGGGCAACAAGCGTCGATGGGGTGCTGCGTTTCGGTAGCGAGGCGACCAGACTGCGGTGTAGCGGGGCCATCGACGGGCCAATCTCACCCGAACCGATGAGGACGATTCTCCCTGGAGCCGTTTCTGCCGCCATGTCGTAAGTATGGCGCAGCCCCCAGTAGGATCACTTGATGGCAACCCTCTACCTCTCTGGCGGCGGACTCGGGCGCTCGGCCCACGCGTGGCCGGAGGCGCTACGCTGGCTCGCCGCGCAACCGGGCCCCCTGCTGCTTGCCTCCATTGCCTCAGACGATGACCGGCAGGCGCGTACCCTCCAGCAGCTCCTCGCCGCGGTTGGACGCGAAGCCACGCTTATCACCCATCTCCCGCAAGAAGCGGCTGAGCCAACCACGCTATTCCTGTGCGGCGGCGACGCAACAGGCCTTCTCGATCAACCAGAACGGGTGCGTGAGCTGACGAACGCCCTCACACTGCCGAACCTCACGATCGTCGCTGACTCTGCGTCAGCGATGGCGCTCGGGAGGCGCGCCGCATCCTGCACCTGCGGCGGTCACCCAATTCGCGTCATCGACGGCATCGGTGCACTCGGCGCGTGGAGTGTTCTGGCGCACGCGAGTGGTGGGAACGATGAGCGGCTCACCGACCTTGCCGATGCGGCGCTACCGAACGGTGGTCCACGCCTTGCGCTGCCAACGGGCGCCGCCGTTGAAGTGCTTGGTCTGGGATCTCGTACCTCGGGTGAGCCGGGCGGACTCGACTTTAGAAGTGCACCCTGGTCACAAGCGAGTGCGCACCGCAGCGACGCGCGCTAAATCTCGCAACGCGCTACGGCGCGCGCTTGTCAACATAGCGACAACGTGCGCGAATTGGGCAGCGTTCGCAGTCTGGACGGAGCGCATCACAGTGACCGCGACCGTGGCGAATGAGCGCAACGTGCGCCTCGTACATGCGCGACGGTTCAACGAGATCAAGCCAGGCATCATGCGCAAACTGCAAACTCGCCTTTGGCGGTAGTAAGCCGATACGTTTAGAGACTCGCTCGACATGGGTGTCGACTGGCATCAGCGGCACGCCAAAACAGAAGAGCATCACGATCGATGCAGTCTTGGGGCCGATCCCTGGGATTGCCGTGAGCCAGTCGCGCGCCTCGATTGGTGCCATAGAGGTGAGGAACGACAGATCGTACGAGCCACTCTGCTCGTGGGTGGCGCGGAGTGCCGCCTTGATGCGCGGTGCCTTCTGCGCAGCAAGCCCGCCACTCTTGATCACGGCGGCGAGTGAACGCACTGGTGCCGCCTCAACCGCGGCCCAGTCCGGGTAGCGTTCGCGGAGCGCCGTAAAGGCGCGCTCGGCGTTGGTGTCGCTGGTGTTCTGGCTCAGGATCGTGGTCACAAGCTCGCTGATCGGGTCCATTCGGGGCTTCCAGGCCGGGGTGCCGTAGAGAGTGGCCAGGCCCGATAAAACGTCCTCGACCAGCTCAGGGCGACGCCGCTTCAATTGCCGCACCCAGGTCTGCGCCAGGCTCGTTGGTGCGGGAGAGCGTCGTTTTCGTGCGGGTGGCATGCCTGCATCGTAACCCCCAGCCGCGCCAAATCAGGGCGCACCAAGTGCGCCCGAGCAGGCGCTACGCCCCGTTACCCCTCATCCTGTCCCCTGGCCGAATCGACGGCGTGCTCGCGCCGCGCTCTCGGCATAGGGGGAGGAAGAACATGGCAACACGCAACGCCGCACGCGGCGTCAAGATCACCGTTCCGGCGAGTTGGATCGCCTCGTGGACCCTGTACGACCTGGCAAACACCATCTGGTCGTACGGCATCTTCTCGTATGCGATCGGCCTCTATTTGACGAGCGAGAACGGCCTCGGCGAGTCACAGGGAAACCTCTGGCTGCAGATCTCGATCGCCCTCTCCGTCGGTGTCAATGCGTTGATCTCGCCGGCAATCGGCGCGATCTCTGACCGTGCGGGTCGACGACTCCCGTACCTGCTCTTCTTCACGCTTCTCGCAATTATTCCGGCGATCTTCATTCCGTCGGTGCCGGTCGGCATGGGCGTGGTGCTCTTCTGTATTGCAAACTTCGGCTACCAGTCATCGCTGGTCTATTACGACGCAACGATCAAGCTGGTCAGCACGCCGGAGAACCGCGGTTGGGTCTCAGGCCTCGGCAACGGCCTTGGCTACCTCGGCACGATTCTTATCGGTGTGATCATCCTCTTCGGTGGGCTCACCGTTGAACAGGTCTTCGTGCTTGCGCCGATCCTCTTCGGTGTCTTGGCGATCCCGATCTTCATCTTCATCAAAGAAGTTCCAGAGCCAGCGGGGAAGGCCAGCAACGGCAACTCCCTGATGGCGACGCTCAGCACGATTCGTGAACTTGGGAAGTACCCGGGCCTGAAGCGCTTCCTTACGGCGCGCTTTTTCTATACCGACGCTCAGAACACCGTGATCTCGATCATGGCGATCTTCGCGGTGCAGGCGGTCGGCTTCACCCAGAGCCAGGCGAACTATGTGCTCGTTGCACTGGCAACGACCGCAGTGATTGGTGGTCTCGTGTGGGGACGCCTCACCGACAGCCGTGGACCGAAGGCAACGTTGAATCGCGTGCTCGCCCTCTGGGCAGTCGCACTAGTCATCGGTGCGCTCTTCGTCTCGCCGATTCCGTTCATCGTTGCCGGCGTGGTGCTCGGCTTCGGCTTCGGCGGCCTCTCGGGCGCTGACCGAATCCTCATGTATCGACTCTCCCCACCGAAGCAGCTCGGTGAGTTCTACGGCCTCTATGGCCTCGTGGGGAAGGGCTCACAGGTCCTCGGCGGGCTGCTCTACGGCGGCACAATTTTCTTCCTGCACCCAGTGATCGGCAACGGGGCGTACACGGTCGGCTTGCTGACCCTGCTCGCAACGATGCTCGTGGGCTGGTACCTGTTGCAGGCCGTGCCGGAGAAGCGCGAAGGCTGATAATCGACGCGCTCGGAGCGCTGCGTTAGCGAATGCGCGCAGCGCTCCAGCGAGTCAGCGCCGGGCCCCAAGCCCGCTCGCCGTCACCCTTACTAATTGCATCCAACTCAACGAGGCCATTGATCGCGTCGGCGATCTCTGCGCTGCTCCACTTTCGTGCCGCCTCGGCAAGCTTGCCGGCGGGAAACTCATGCATGCCAATCGTGCGCGCCGCCGTTGCCACCGACGCACCCTCAACAAC